>OWID01000183.1_pt1 | contig 28297 bp, 29 predicted proteins | sample 1732661 | NCBI WGS metagenome assembly OWID01 (sample SAMN05065739, study PRJEB22554) | human gut metagenome | biome: ENVO:2100002; feature: ENVO:00000062; material: ENVO:00002003 | host: Homo sapiens | place: USA
AGATAGGCTCCGGTCTCGTGGGCTCGGAGATGTGTATAAGAGACAGGGGGAAGGCCTCCCCGTGGGCACGGATGTAAGCGCGGTTCTTATACACGCCCACGGTCAGGAAGGGGATCACCACCACGGCGATACCGAGGTAGCCGCAGTAGCCGTAGCCGTACTTGATGATGTTGGAAAGACCCGCCAGGGAGATGGTCATGGAAACCACGATGATAAACGCGGAGACGATGGCGCTGCGGACGGGGGCAGAGGGAATGGCGCGGAACATGGGGAGCTTTTCAAACCGGGCCACGAAGCCGAAGATGGTGGTCACGCCGGTGGAGATGAGGCACAGGAGCAGGCAGATGCCGTACACGGTGGTGAGCCAGCCGATGCCCATGGCGTTGCAGGCGGTGAGGGTGGGGATGGTGGTGCCGCCCTCCACGGCAGTGTAGACGCCCTGCCAGCTCAGGAGCATGAAGATGGAGAGCACCAACGCCACAGTGTTCATGGCGAAGGAGATCCACATGGCCTTGCCGCAGCCGGCGCGGTTTTTCAGGGGAGTGCCGCAGGCGATCATGGTGGGCAGGGTCACGCACTGGAAGCCGGCGTAGGTGAACGCGTTGACGATTGCCTGGGGGATACCGGCAAAGCCGCGCTGGGTGAAGTCCGCGGCCAGCACGGAGGTGATGGCGCTGTCACTTTTGAAGATGCCCACAGTGTAGATGGTGATGGCGGTGATCAAAATGGCGATGCCCATGTAGGTGGAGGCCGCACGGACGATGCCGGCGCCGAAGATGGTGAGCACCAGCACCACGGCGCCCACGGCGGCGATGCCCAGGTAGTAGTTCATGCCGAAGTAGCCCTGGAGGGCGGAGGCGGCGCCGGAGATGGCCGCGGCCACCGCCATGAGCACCATGATGTAGAAAAACACCTCAAAGAGCCACTCGATCTTGTCAAAGGGGTGATAGAGGGTCTCGAACAGCTGCTTGTAGCTGGTCAGTCCCCGGGAGTTGTACATCACCATGGCCTGGCGCATGGTCAGCGTCAAAAGCAGCATGGCGATCACAGCGGAGACGATGCCCGCCCAGCCAAGGCCCACATAGTAGGTGTTGGCCTGGTTGCCGGTGGCGAAGCCGCCGCCGGCGTGGGCGGAAAACAGCACGGAGCCCACGGAGAAGGCGATGACGAAGGGGGTCTTTGCGATGCGTTTTTCTTTCATGTTCGGTTCCTCCCAAAACTGGTTTGATGGGGCAGGGAGCCAACAAAAAAACCTTTCGTCGCTCCTGCCTGTCAGGGCAGAAGAGACGAAAGGTCTAAAAACGCTTCCGCGGTACCACTCTTCTTTATCCTCGGAACGAGGATCACTCTGCGGGATACCATCATATCCCTGCACTGTAACGGGTGCGCCCGTCCGCGCCTACTTACCTTCGGCCCGGCCGCTCTGCAGCCAGTTCGGCGGTTCGGCAGCCATCGTGTCTCGCACCAACCGACACTTCTCTGCATGGGCCTTCCCGCTTACTACTCTGCGTCCTTGCGTTTTGTTGAGTGTGATGTTACCACAGCTTTTTTCGTTTGTCAACGGGGAATTTTTGTTTTTCTCCGGGAAACTCAAATAGGCAGCAGCTGCTTGGCGATGGCAAAATAGATCATGAGGGACAGGGCATCCACGATGGTGGTGATGAGGGGCGCGGCCATGATGGCGGGGTCCGCGTGGATGAGCTTGGCCGCCATGGGCAGCACGCCGCCCACGGTTTTGGCGATGACCACCGTGGCAAACAGGGCCAGCGTCACCGTCAGGCAGATGAGCTGATTGCCGGGGTACTGGATCACCAGCCGCACGAAATTCACCGCCGCGAGCACCGCGCCCACCAGTACGCTCACCCGAAGCTCCTTCCACAAGACCCGGGGGAAGTCCCGCAGGTCGATGTCGCCCACGGCCATGCCGCGAATCACCAGGGTGCTGGACTGGCTGCCGGCGTTTCCGCCGGTGTCCGTCAGCATGGGGATGAACGTCACCAGCAGGGGAAGGGCGGCGAAGGCCTCCTCATACCGGCCCAGAATGCCGCCGGTGATCATGCCGGAGATCATCAGCACCAACAGCCACAAAATGCGGTGGCGGGCCAGGGTAAAGACCCCGGTCTTGAGATAGGGCTTTTCCGAGGGGGCCATAGCGGCCATCTTCTCGAAGTCCTCGGTGGCCTCTTCTTCCATGACGTCCATCACGTCGTCTACCGTGACCACACCCACCAGACGCCCCTCGGCGTCCGTCACGGGCAGGGCCAGGAAGTCATAGCGCATCATGGTCTCCACCGCCTGCTCCTGGTCGTCGGTGGTGCGGGCGGCGATCACATCCGGCTCCATGAGGGACTCCACCGTGGCCTCGTCCGCCGCCATGAGGAGCTGGCGCAGCGTCACCACGCCCTGGAGCATCCGGTGCTCGTCGGTCACATAGCAGGTGTAGATGGACTCGCAGTCCTCGCCCATGCGGCGGATGCGGGCAATGGCACCCGCGGCGGTGTCCGTCCGCTTGAGCTTGACCAGCTCGGCGGTCATAATGCTGCCCACGCTGCCGTCCGGGTAGCGCAGGAACTGGTTCAAAAGCTGGCGGGTCTCCGGCGTTGCCTGGCGGAGCATCCGGCTTGCGACGCCGGCGGGCAGCTCCTCCAGAATATCCACCGCGTCGTCCACGAACAGCTCCTCCACGATCTCGCTCAGCTCGCGGTCACTGGCCGCCTCCACGATGGAGCGGCAAAACTCCGGCGGCAGCAGGGAGAACACCTCCGCCGCCAGCTCCTTGGGCAGAGCCCGGAACGCCAGCACCGCCTGCTCCACGGGCAGCGTCTCCAAAAGCTCCGCCAGATCCACTTCATTTTCTTCGCACAAAAGCTCGCGCAGCTCCCGGAACTTCTTCTCCTCCAGCAGCTGGCGGCACAGGGCCCAAATCTTCTTCTCCATGGCTTTTAACCTCCCTTTTTTCATTGGGAAGCTTCAAAGCAGACGCACAAAGCCGCACCGACACCACCCCCTAAAAGGGGACGGGCCTGTGCGGCAACACTCCCATGGATGCGGCTCCTCAGACTGCCCGGAACAAGGCAAGGGGACGCCGTAAGGGAACGTCGCTGGCTGTTTTGAAACTTCGACTGCCGGTATCCACTTACCTTTCCTCCTTTTCAGTCAATTCATGTAGGCGGCAAAGCCGCTCTGCCCGGTCAGTATAGCACCCGCGCGGTGGATGTTTCAACCCCGCGCCGCAAAATTTTGCCATTCTTCACAGTTTTTTAAAATTTACCAAAGTGGTGCCAAAGGCGACCAAAAGGGCAGCAAATCCGCCCTTTCCGTCCCGTTCTCCGCCTCTGCGCCCCCATGCGGCAATTTCCCGACCGCCTCGACAGATTCCGGCAAAATTCCGCCGGTCCTTTGTGTATGATAGTCCTGTCAAATCCAACATCTTGTGACAACTCAGAAAGGATGACCACAGTATGCAGGAACTTTTTAAGGGATATGTGTTGCTGTTCAATGCACTGAGCGAAACGGAAGAAGCACTGGCCCGGCTGCGCGCCGACCTGATGGCCGCCCAGCAGCAGGCGGAGGAGCTGTATCTTTCCCAGGGGGAATCCGGCAGTTGCGCCGACGAGGAACATCCGGTACAATAAGGGGCAGGCGCCACAGGCGCCGCACCACGTACAAGGAGGACCCCTCATGCTGCACATCGGCTGTCACCTCTCCTCGTCCAAGGGCTTTACCGCCATGGGCCGCCAGGCACTGGACATGGGAGCGGACACCTTTCAGTTTTTCACCCGCAATCCCCGGGGAAGCCGGGCCAAGGCCCTGGACACGGAGGACATCCGCGCCCTGGAGCAGCTGCTCCGCCAAAACGGCTTTGCCCCGCTGGTGGCCCACGCCCCCTATACCCTGAACCTCTGCGGCGCTGCGGAGGAAAACCGGGCCTTTGCCCGGGACACCATGGCCGACGACCTCGCCCGGCTGGAGCATCTGCCCGGCCAGTATTATAACTTCCACCCCGGCAGCCACGTGGGCCAGGGCATTGAAGTGGGCATCAGCCTCATCGCAGAAGGCCTCAATGCCATTTTGCGCCCCGGCCAGGCCACCACCGTACTGCTGGAGACCATGGCAGGCAAGGGCAGCGAGGTAGGCGGCCGGTTTGAGGAGCTGCGGGAGATCCTGGACCGGGTGGAACATGCAGACCAGGTGGGCGTGTGCCTGGATACCTGCCACGTCTGGGACGCGGGCTACGACATCGCCGGTGACCTGGACGGCGTTCTGACGGAGTTTGACCGCGTGATCGGCCTGAACCGTCTCCGCGCCATTCACCTGAACGACAGCATGAACGGCCTGGGCAGCCACAAAGACCGCCACGCCTGCATCGGCGCGGGCTGCATCGGCCTGGAGGCCCTGGTGCGGGTGGTGCGCCATCCCGCCCTGCGGGACCTGCCCTTCTGCCTGGAGACCCCCAACGACATCCCCGGCTACACCGCTGAGATCGCCCTGCTGCGCCGCGCGGCGGAGCAGGCGTAAAAAAGACGTCCCGGACATCCGGGACGTCTTTTTTTATGCGGTTTCAGTCGTAGCGCAGGGCGTCGATGGGGTTGAGCACCGCGGCCTTTTTGGCGGGCAGGTAGCCGAACACCACGCCGATGCCGGTGGACACACCGAACGCCACGGCCACGGCCAGCAGCGTGGGCGTGACGGTGATGGGCGTATCCGGCAGCACCGCGGCGATGAGGGTCGTGGCGCCGGCGGAGAGGATGTAGCCCAGCAGAATGCCCAGGACGCCGCCCAGGGAGGAGGTGGTGGCCGCCTCGATGACGAACTGGCGCATGATGGCACTCTCCCGGGCGCCCAGGGCCTTGCGGATGCCGATCTCCCGGGTGCGCTCCGTGACGGACACCAGCATGATGTTCATGATGCCGATGCCGCCCACCACCAGGGAGATGGCGGCGATGCCCGCCAGGATGTAGATAATCATGTTCACCATGGAGTTCATCTCATCCACCAGCTCGGCCATGCTGGTGACGGTGTAGGCGCTGTCGTCGGAAAAGACGCTGTAGAGCTCCTGCTCCACCAACGCTTTGGCCTGGGTGATCTGGTCCGTATCCTGCACGGTGATCACATAGCTGGAGATGGTGCCGGTGAAGCTCAGCCGGGCGGCAGTGGAGTAGGGGAGATAGATGCAGTCGTCGCTGCCGCCCTCCTCCAGATCGGAGCCCTGCTGGTCCAGCACGCCCACGATGGAAAACGTGGTGCCGCCGATCTTCACGCTCTGGCCCACGGCATTGCCGCCGAAGTAGGCCTGGTTCAGGTACTCGCCCACCACGCAGACCTTTTTGCGGTTTTTCATGTCCGTATACTGGAGCCCCCGGCCCTGGGACACGGTATAGCCCTTCATGGAAAAGTAGTCCTCGCTGACGCCGGTAGCGGAGGTGGAGGAGAGGGTGTCGCTGCCGATTTTCACGCTGCTCATCATGTTCACCGTGGGGGAGATGGCCTTGAGCATGTCGCTGTGCTCATCCACCATGGCGTACATATCCTCCTCGCTGACGCTGCGGGAGGAGCCCCGGCCCATGACCATCACGTTGAGGGAGTCCGTGCCCATGTCGGCAAAGCTGTCGCGGATATAGCCCTGCATACCGCTGCCAAGGCCCACGATGACGATGACGGCGGTGACGCCGATGATGATGCCCAGCATGGTCAAAAACGTGCGCATTTTGCTGGAGCGGATGTTTTTCAGGGCCAGGAGGAACGTCTCGGAAAAGCTCATCGGACGCCTCCTTTCCCGGCAAGGCCCGGCGTGACCACCGCCCGGGGGTCCTGGGCGTCGCCGTCATAGACCACATGGCCGTCCTCCAGGCGGATGATGCGCTGGGCCTGGACGGCGATGGAATTATCGTGGGTGATGAGCACCACGGTGTTGCCCGCCGCGTGGAGCTGCTGGAGCATGGTGAGCACCTCCCGGCCGGTGTGGGAGTCCAGAGCGCCGGTGGGCTCGTCGGCCAGAATAACCGCCGGATCTCCGGCCAGGGCCCGGGCGATGGACACCCGCTGCTGCTGGCCGCCGGAGAGCTGGGCGGGCTTGTGGCGCAGCTTGTCGCCAAGGCCCACCAGCTCCAGCGCCAGCTTGGCCCGCTCCCGCCGCTCTGCCTTGGGCATTCCGGCGTACATGAGGGGCACCTCCACATTTTCCAGCAGCGTCAGCTTGGGCAGCAGGTTATACTGCTGGAAAATGAAGCCCAGCATCTTGTTGCGGATGGCTGCCAGCTGATTTTTGTTCATCTGCCCCACATCCTGACCGTCCAGCAGGTACGTGCCGGAGGTGGGCACATCCAGACAGCCGATGATGTTCATACAGGTGGACTTGCCGGAGCCGGACTGGCCCACGATGGCCACGAACTCCCCTTTCCGGATGGAAAAGGAGATGTGGTCCGCCGCCCGGACGGTGCTCTCACCCATCTGATAGAACTTGCATACGTCCCGGAATTCGATCAGTGCGCTCATCCTCTGGGCCCTCCGCCGCCTGCGCCGCCGGCAGGACCGCCGCTGACCATCACGGCGCCGCCGCCCATGGGCATCATCATGGCCATTTCACCGCCGGAGGAGGTGGGGATATAGGCCACGGTGTCGCCCTCCTGCAGCCCGGAGAGGATCTCGATGTAGCTGTCGTCACTGACGCCGGTCTCCACAGCCACGTACACATAGCCCTCGGGGGCCTCCTGGTCCAGGGCGTTGACGGCGCTGGGGGAGTCGGCGGTGATGAGCACCGTGTCGCCCCGGTTCACGGCGCCGGACGGGATGGCCAGCACGTCCTCCGCCTGGTCCAGCACGATCTCGGCATCCACGTTCATGCCCGGCAGGAGGCCGTCCGTCTCGTCGATGCGGACGGTGACGGGGTAGGTGGTGATGCCGCCGGAGGTGGTGCCCGCCACGGATACCCGGGTCACCGTGCCGGTGTAGGTCTTGCCCTCCACGGCGTCGGCGGTGATCTCCACCGTCTGGCCCACGGCCACGGAGCCGATATCCAGCTCGTCGATGTTCATGGTCATCTCCAGGTAGCTCAGGTCGTAGATGGTGCACAGGGCACCGGAGGAGCCGCCCTCCACCTTGTCGCCGGCCTTGGCCGTCTTGGTGACCACCGTGCCGGAGATGGGCGCGGTGATCTGGTAGTCCTCCAGCTTATCCGCCGCGTTCTGGACGTTGCTCTGGGCATTTTCCAGGTTGATGCGGGCATTTTCGATCTGATTGTCCACGCTGTCGCCGGTAATGGTGCAGATCCGGTCCCCGGCGGAGATGGAGTCGCCGGCCAGGAAGTTCAGTCCGCTGATCTTGCCGGAGGCCTGGGCAGTGATGACGCTGCTCTCGCTGATCTGGATGGGGGACTCTCCGTAGCTGACGTAGCTGCCGATGGAAGCGCTGGCAGTATAGCTGGACGTGACCAGGCCGGGGTTCACCGCCTTGACCCGGACGGTGGTAAGCATCATGCCGTTGTCGGAGACCATCTCTCCCTGGGACACCGCCGTCACCGTGCCCGTGAGAGTGCCGGCCAGGCCGTCGATGAAGATGGTGGCCGTCTGGCCCTCATAGAAATCACTGCTGTCGGCGTAGGCAAAGAGGAAATCGATGTAGAGGTTATTGTCGCCCACGATCTTCAAAATCTCTGTACCGGCGGAGACACTGTCGCCGTTGCGGACGTACACCTCGCTGACCGTGCCGCCCAGATCCGCCTCCGGGTACTTGGCTGCCACAGCCTGGTCGTAGCTGGTCTGTGCCTGGGAGTAGCTGTTCTGGGCCTGGGTCTGGCTGCTGGAGGCGTCGGAAGCGTCCAGGGTGTAGAGAAGCTGTCCCTCCTCCACCAGGTCTCCCTCTTCAAACGTGTCCGAGAGCACCTCCGCGGACACCAGGGTATTCACCGTGTAGGAGTTGGCCGGTTCCAGCGTGCCGCTGGAGCTGAGGGAGTTGGTGATGGAGCGGCGCTGGGCCTGCTCCTCCATGTAGGAGATCTCCGCGGCAGAGGCCTCCGGCGCGCGGTGGCGGCTCCAGCCAAAGCCGCCCGCCGCCACCGCGATGGCCAGCACCAGCGCGATCCACTTCTTTTTTCCCTTCAGTCCGCTCCACTTGCGCCGGGGCCCCTGGGGCGCAGGCTCCTCCGTACGAGCGGGCGATTCTAGCAGTTTTTCATCCATTTCTTGCCGTTCCTTTCTATGGGTTCTCTGTGAAAATCCGGTCTCAGCTTAACCGGGAAAGCTAAAACAAAGCTGAAAGGAACGGGCCCATTCCGGTTTTTTACTTGAATTTTTCCTTTTTTTGCCGCCGGGGACAAAAAACGGACGGCGCATAGCGCCGTCCGTTTTTTCTTTCATTCTGCGGAAGAAACAGGACCTCAGTCCCGCTGCTCCCAAGCCATGTCCCAGAAAGAGGCCTCGTACCGGGAGCAGGCAGTGAAGATCTCCTCCAGATACTTCAGCTGGGGCTCCGTATAGTCCGCCGTCAGCCGCTCCAGCATGTCCTTGAGGATCACGTTGTTGCCGGTGTAGCGGTCCGTGATGTAGCCCCGGACCCACCGTCCGTACAGGGGATGGTCGGGGGCGTCGGGCCGCTCTTCCACGATCTTGCGGGCGATGACCTCATAGCTGTACGCGCAGGAGAAGATGGCCGTCAGCACCTCCGCCTCGCCGCCCTTGTAGGCCACGCTGAGCATGTAGGAGGTATAGGAGCGGTTGTCCTGGGCGATGGGCGTGCGGTCCAGCTCCTCCTGGGTGATGCCGAACATGCCCATATAGCCGTTGTGGACGTTCACCTCGCCGTCCAGGATGGCCTGGATGTACTTGGCGAAGAGCTTCATGACCTCCACGCTCTTGCTCTTGGCCACACCCACGGCAAACACCTTGGTGTAGTCCATCAGGTACCAGTAGTCCTGAATGATGTAGCGCCGGAACTTTTCCACATCCAGCGTGCCGTCCCGGAGTCCCTGGACGAAGGGCTTTTCATGATAGCTGGCCCAGATATCCTCCGTGGCTTTCAGCAGCCGTTCCACCGTGCTCATGCCATGCCTCCTTTTTTCACCATGGCCCGCCGCATGATGCCCAGCGGCAGAGCCGTTACGATCACAATGCTCAAAATACCCTCGATGAGGCGAGAGGAGTTGAACGCCAGGCTGTAGCCCCAGGCGCCCCAGCCGTCCCAGGCGTTCTGGGAATAGAAGATCACGCCGCTGAGCACATGGCCCACGCAGCGGATGGCCACGGCCACCGTCATGCCGCACACAGCCTTCCACCGCTTGTCCGCGCCGAACACGCCGGCGTAGCCCAGACAGGAAAAGACCACCAGCTGCTGGACGAAGATCTGGGCCCAGTGGACCGCCTCCCAGCCGGGGATGAGGAACATGGCCAGGATGCCGCACACCCAGCCCGTCAGCATGGCCAGGCGATAGTCATACACCAAGGCCAGCAGCATCAGCGGGATCCAGGACCCGCAGGTGATATTGGAGCCGGTGGGCAGGGGGATGCGGATGGTGGCCAGCACCAGCGTCAGGGCGCACACCACGCCGCCCAGGCACACGGCCCGGGTATCCAGCTTCACGCCGCGGCAAAGCCACACCGTCACCAGCAGATAGGCCACGGCAAATACCGCGGTGATGACGGAAGAGATCATTCCACGAACGCTCCCTTCAGGTCAAACATGTGGTCCATGGGGCCGGAGCCGTGGCCCAGGTCCAGCTGGGCCGCCAGAGCGCCGGAGAGGTAGGCCTTGGCCCGCTCCACAGATTCAGCCAGGTCATAGCCCTTGGCCAGGTTGGAGGCGATGGCGCTGGAGAGGGTGCAGCCGGTGCCGTGGGTATTGGGGTTGTCGATGCGCCGGCCCATAAACCAACGGGCCTGGCCGTCTTTCCACAAAAGGTCGTTGGCGTCGTTGAGCTGGTGGCCGCCCTTGCACAGCACGGCGCAGCCGTACTTCTCGCTGATGATCCGGGCAGCGGTGGTCATGTCCTCCGCCGTGCGGATCTCCATACCGGCCAGGATCTCCGCCTCCGGGATGTTGGGGGTGAGGACCTCCGCCAGGGGCAGGAGGCACTCCTTCATGGCGTCCACCGCGTCCTCCCGCAAAAGCCGGGCGCCGGAGGTGGCCACCATGACCGGGTCCACCACGATGTGCTTTGCGCCGTAGTGCCGGAGCTTTTCGGCGATGACCCGGATGAGCTCCGCCGAGGAGACCATGCCGATCTTCACCGCGTCGGGGAAAATATCCGTGAACACGGCGTCCAGCTCCGCCGCCAAAAAGGCGGGCGTGGCCTCCTGAATGTCTGTGACGCCGGTGGTGTTCTGGGCGGTGAGAGCCGTGACCGCGCTCATGGCGAATACGCCGTTGGCCGTCATGGTCTTGATGTCCGCCTGGATCCCGGCGCCTCCGCTGGAGTCGCTTCCAGCGATCGTCAATGCTGTTTTCATGTGGATGCTTCCTTTCTGCATTGAAGTTTTATTCCGCGATGCAAGGTGGTGCCCCCAATGCACCGCGCGTCGGAAATCTCCCTTGCCGCTTACCGGAGGGGAAATTTCCTCCTTCTTCGGCGAAAGCGAGGCTTTCGCCGAGTTGGGACAAAATTGATATCTTACCGGGCGATCTGCTCGGCAAGGCCATGGAGTTCCCGGGCCGCGGCGGCCACGTCTTTTTGGGCGAACAGGGCGGATACCACCGCCACGCCGGCAAGGCCGCAGCCCGAAAGCTCCAGGATATTGTCACGGCCGATGCCGCCGATGGCCACCACCGGGATATCCACCGCCGCCGTCACGGCCCGGATCACGTCGTGCCCAACAGGCTTTGCGTCGGTCTTGGTGCCGGTGACAAAGGCCGCGCCCACGCCCAGGTAGTCCGCGCCGGCGGCCTGGGCCGCCCGGGCCTCCGCCACGGAGTGGGTGGAGACGCCGATGATCTTGTCCGGCCCCAGCAGCGCCCGGGCCCGGCCCGCCTCCAGATCTTCCTGGCCCACATGGACGCCGTCGGCGCCCACGGCGGCGGCGATGTCCACATTGTCGTTGATGATGCTCACCACGCCCCGGCGGCGGCAAAGGGCCACGAAGCGCTCCGCCAGGTGCAGAAATTCCTCCCGGGATGCATGCTTTTCCCGCAGCTGCACCACGCCGGCGCCGCCGTCGATGGCCGCTTCAATCTGGGCGAAAAAGGCGTCCTCGTCCGCCGCCCAGGCCCGGTCCGTCACGGCGTAAAGCCGCATCTGCTGGTGTGTAAGCTTCATAGTTCGCTCCTCCAAAAAACAAAAAATCCGCAGACACCCGATGTTGGGCAGCCTGCGGCGCAAAGCACACTATTTCCCTCCGTTGGCATGATCCAAATCAGGTTTAGGGTCGAGACCTTGCGGCCTCCTCTCAGCCCGCGCCAGCGGACTCCCCGTTTTTTCAACGAAAATATCATACGCTCCTTTCCCGGCCTTTGCAAGCCCTCTTGACAATCTTTGGCGAAAATGCAATAATATTCGGCGGAAAACAGGGGAGCCCTCGGGCTGAGAGGGAGCGAACGCTCCGACCCTTTGACCTGATGTGGGTAATGCCACCGTAGGGACATCGCGATGCAGCAACGGCGAGGCCCTCCGCGGCCTTGCCGTTTTCCACTTCTTTGAAGAAAGGATGTGTAAGGGAGAATACCTGCGGCGCCCCGGTTTTCCGGGAGCGGACAGAGGGGGAGCGCCCTGTGTCCGGGCCAAAAACACAGCGATGGGAAGCCGTGTTCCGGCGTGAGAGGAGGCCAGTAAGCCTCGACCGAAGTTTCCACCCACAGGCGTAGTGTACGCCTGTGCCTTGCCATGCAAGGGGAAAACGCTGTGTACATCCCGTTTTCTCCCTGCCGATTCTGACATATCAAAGGAGATCGATCTTATGAACCGCAGTTATGTGAAGAAGCTGGCCCTGGCCGGCATGCTGTGCGCCGTGGCCGTGGCCGGCAGCACCTTTTCTTTCCCCGTCTTTTCCAGCAAGTGCGCCCCCGTGCAGCACATGGTGAACGTGCTGTGCGCCGTGTTCCTGGGCCCGGGCTACGGCCTTGGCGTTGCCTTTGTGGCAAGCCTGCTGCGCAACCTCCTGGGCCTTGGCAGCCTCCTGGCCTTCCCCGGCAGCATGTGCGGCGCCCTGCTGTGCGGCCTTATGTACAAAAAGACCGCGAACCTGCCCGCTACCCTCTGCGCAGAAGTGTTCGGCACCGGCATCATCGGCGGCCTGCTGTCCTATCCCATCGCCATCGCTTTCATGGGCGTGGTGGCCGGCACCATCGGCTACACCGCCTATGTGGTGCCGTTCCTGGTGTCCACCGTGGGCGGCAGCCTCATCGCCGGCGCCCTGGTGCTGGCCCTGAAATCCAGCGGCGCCCTCAAGTCCATGCAGTCCGCCCTGGAGCACTGAGAAGCGTTTTCTGACCGTCTGAAAGAAGGAGCCCCCATGTCCATTCTCTCCCCCCTGGACGCTCTGCGCCGCCGTCGTCCCCTGGTGCACTGCGTATCCAACATCGTCACCGCCAACGACTGCGCCAACGTGCTGCTCGCTGCCGGCGCCAGCCCCATCATGGCCCAGGCCATGGAGGAGATGGCTGAGATCACCGCCGGGTGCGACGCCACCGTTCTCAACACCGGCACGCCGGAGGGCCCCCACCGCTGGGACCTTTGCCGCCTGTGCGGCCAGCTGGCCGCGGCGGACCGCCAGCCGGTGGTGCTGGACCCGGTGGGCGTGGGCGCCTCCGCCTTTCGCCTTGCGGGAGTGGAGTCGCTGCTGGAGGCGTTCACCCCCACACTGGTGCGGGTGAACCTGGGGGAGGCCCAGGCTCTGCTGCACCGAAAGAGCCGGGAGCGGGGCGTGGACAGCGCCGACGCGGAGGAAAAAGAGCATCTTTCCTGCGCCGCAGCCCTGGCCCGAAAGCTCCATACCACCGTGCTGCTCACCGGGGCGGCCGACATCGTCACCGACGGTGTCCGTGCCTGGCGCATCCGGGGCGGCAGCGATGTGATGTCCCGCATCACCGGCGCCGGGTGTATGCTCTCGGCCCTGTGCGGCGCTTTCTGCGCCGCGGAAGGCGACGCGGCAAAGGCGGCCGTGGCTGCCGCCGCTTTCTGGAAAGCCTGCTCTCACCGGGCGGAAGCGTCCGCCGCAGCGCTGGGCCCCGGCCATTTCCACATGGCGCTGCTGGACGCCGCCGGTACCCTCACCGCCGAAGAAGCGGAGAAGCTGTCCGCGGTAGAGCCGATGGAACTTTAAAATTCATTTGCAGGACGAGGACTGCCAAAAGGCAGTCCTCGTTTTTGTCATATCCGCCCCCGGCGGGGCATAAGGTTGTCCCGGGAGGTGAGGCCATGACAAGGCCCTCGTTCAAAAACGCCCTGCGGCGGCTGGAGGCGCTGGCCCTGGCCGCGGGCACATTGTATCTGACCGCCGTCACCGCTGGAAGCGACACCGCCGTCAGCGCGGCAAAGGCCCTGGCCCAGTCCTCGCCTCTGGGGGCGGTGCGCTGGGAGCTGGGGGACCTTTGGACGGCGGACACACTGTCCGCCGCGGCGGTGCTGACCATTTCCCAGTCGCCGCTGCTGCTGTCCGCCCGGGCGGACGTGGCGGAGCTGTGGCAGAAGCGCCAGGGGGAGACCCCCGCCGAAGATCGTCCCGCCGGGGACGACATTGTCACCGAGCCGGTGGAGGAGACACCGCTGGATGCGCCCAATGCCCCGGACAACGGGGTGGAGGCCCGGACTCTGGTGCCCACGGACCCCAGCGGCTACACCGTCTGCGGACGGGCCTACATCACCAACAGCACGGACCACACCCTCTCTGTCACGGAGCTGGGGGAGCTGTTTGACGCGGAGCTGACGGGGGAGGGGCCCCAGGTCCTCATCGTCCACACCCACGGCAGCGAGTCGTATACCCCCGCCGGGGACACGGACGTAGTCTGGTCCGGCGACCACCGCACCACCGACAGCCGCTACAATGTGGTGGCCGTGGGCGACGCCATGGCGGAGGTGTTTTCCGCCGCAGGCATCAGCGTGCTCCACGACCGGACCCTCTACGACTACCCGGCCTACTCCGGGGCCTATGACCGCTCCCTTGCGGCCATCGAGAGCTATCTTGCCCAGTATCCCACCATCCGCTTTATCCTGGACGTACACCGGGACGCCATTGAGGACAGTCAAGGCAACCAGTACAAGGTGGTCTCCGACGTGGACGGCCAGACCTCCGCCCAGATGACGCTGGTGGTGGGCAGCGACGGAAGCGGCCTCAGCCACCCGGACTGGATGGAGAACCTGAAGCTGGCGGTGGCCCTGCAAAACCAGCTGCTCCAGGACTATCCCACCCTCATGCGGCCCATTCTGCTGCGAAACTCCCGCTATAACCAGCACGCCACCACCGGGTCCCTTCTGGTGGAGGTGGGCGCCGCGGGCAACTCCCCGGAGGAGGCGCATCTGGCAGGCACGCTGCTGGCCCAGGGCATGGTGGAGCTTCTGGAGGGCCGGAGCAAATAGGCAAAAAAAGAGACGGGAAAACCCGTCTCTTTTTTTATTTCAGCGCATGACCGCGCCCAGATCGGCACTGGAGACCATGCGGGCATAGCGGCTGAGCCAGCCGGTTTTCACCTTGGGCTCCAGAGCCGTCCAGGCTGCCCGGCGGCGAGAGAGCTCCTCCTCCGATACCTCCAGGGTGATGGAGGCTGCGGGGATGTCGATGGTGATGGAGTCTCCCTCCTGCACCAGGCAGATGGGGCCGCCCGCTGCCGCCTCGGGGCTCACATGGCCGATGGAGGCACCCCGGGAGGCGCCGGAGAAGCGCCCGTCCGTGATGAGGGCCACGGTCTTGTCCAGCCCCATGCCGGCCAGGGCCGAGGTGGGGTTGAGCATCTCCCGCATACCCGGGCCGCCGCTGGGGCCCTCATAGCGGATGACCACCACGTCGCCGGGGACGATCTTGCCGGCGTAGATGGCGGCGATGGCGTCTTCCTCGCCGTCAAACACCCGGGCGGGGCCCGTGTGGCGCAGCATCTCCTCCGCCACGGCGCTGCGCTTGACCACGCAGCCGTCGGGAGCCAGATTGCCCCAGAGGATCTGGAGGCCGCCGGTGGGGCTGAAGGGGTCATCGATGGGCCGGATGGCGTTGGTGTCCAGATTCACCGCGCCCTGGATGTTCTCGCCCAGGGTCTTGCCGGTGACGGTCATCACATCCAGGTCCAGCAGTCCTGCCTTGGCAAGCTCCGCCTGGACGGCGGCGATGCCGCCGGCGGCGTACAGGTCGGACATGTGGGTGGGGCCCGCCGGGGCCAGGTGGCAGAGGTTGGGCGTGGCGGCGGAGATCTCGTTGAAGAGCTTCAGGTCCAGCGGCACCCCCGCCTCGTAGGCGATGGCCAGCAGGTGCAGCACCGTGTTAGTGGAGCAGCCCAGGGCCATGTCGCAGGTGAGGGCGTTGCGGATGGAGCGCTCCGTGACGATCTGGCGGGCGGTGACGCCCCGGCGCACCAGGTCCATGATGGCCATGCCGGCGCGCTTTCCCAGCTGGAGGCGCTTGGAGTAGGGGGCGGGGATGGTGCCGTTGCCGGGCAGGGCCAATCCGATGGCCTCGCACAGGCAGTTCATGGAGTTGGCGGTGTACATGCCAGAGCAGCTGCCGCAGCTGGGGCAGCAGTTTTCCGTGCAGTCCTCCAGCTGGGCGTCGGTGATGTGCCCGGCCTTGTAGGCACCCACCGCCTCAAACATCTTGGAAAGGCTCACGGACTCGCCGCCGTAGGTGCCCGAGAGCATGGGCCCGCCGGAGCAGACCACCGCCGGCACGTCCATGCGCACGGCGGCCATGACCATGCCCGGCACGATCTTGTCGCAGTTGGGCACCAGCACCAGTCCGTCCAGCTGGTGGGCCATGAGCATGGTCTCCACGCTGTCGCAGATCAGCTCCCGGCTGGCCAGGGAGTACTTCATGCCCACATGACCCATGGCGATGCCGTCGCACACGCCGATGGCGGGGATGAGGATGGGGGTGCCGCCGGCCATCTCCACGCCGGACTTCACCGCCTGGGCGAGCTTATCCAGGTGCATGTGGCCGGGGACGATCTCGCTGTACGCCGAGACCACGCCGATGAGGGGCCGCTCCAGCTCCTCGGGGGTGTAGCCCAGGGCGTAGAAGAGGCTGCGGTTGGGGGCGCGCTCGCTGCCCTTTTTCACATTGTCGCTTCGCATGTGTCTGCCTCCCTTACTTTTTCAGCCAGCTCATCATGGCCCGCAGCTGGGCGCCCACCTTCTCGATGGGGTGCTCCGCCGCCATGCGGCGCTGGGCCAGGAAGTGGGTGCGGCGGCCGCCGTTGGGGTTCATCTCCGTGAGGAACTCGGAGGCGAAGGTGCCGTCCTGGATCTCCCGGAGGATCTTGCGCATCTCCTTGCGGGTCTCGTCGGTGATGAGGCGCTTGCCGGTGCGGTAGTCGCCGTACTCGGCGGTGTTGGAGATGGAGTAGCGCATTTTGGCAAAGCCGCCCTCGTTGATGAGGTCGATGATGAGCTTCATCTCGTGGCAGGTCTCGAAGTAGGCCATCTCCGGGGCGTAGCCCGCCTCCACCAGCGTCTCGAAGCCCGCGTGGATCAGCTCGCACACGCCGCCGCACAGCACCGCCTGCTCGCCGAAGAGGTCGGTCTCCGTCTCCTCCTTGAAGGTGGTCTCCAGGATGCCCGCACGGCCCGCGCCGATGCCGCAGGCGTAGGCCAGAGCCGTATCCTTGGCCCGGCCGGAATAGTCCTGCTCCACGCAGATGAGGCTGGGCACGCCCCGGCCGTCCCGGTAGAGGCTGCGCACCGTGTGGCCCGGGCCCTTGGGAGCGATCATGATGACGTCCACGTTCTCGGGGGGCACGATGGTCTTGAAGTGGATGTTGAAGCCATGGGCGAACGCCAGCGTCTTGCCCTCGGTCATGTAGGGGGCCACCTGCTTGTTGTAGATATCCGCAGCCAGCTCGTCAGGCACCAGCATCATGACGATGTCGCCGGCGGCGGCTGCCTCCTCCACCTCCATGACGCGGAAGTTGGGGTGCTCCGCGGCAAAGGCAGCGGCCTTTTCCCAGTGGCCGGAGCCCTTGCGCAGGCCCACCACCACGTTCACGCCGCTTTCGGCCAGGTTCTCGGAATGGGCGTGGCCCTGGCTGCCAAAGCCGATGACGGCCACGGTCTTGCCGTCCAGAACACCCAGATTGCAGTCGCTGTCGTAATACTTCTTGATAGACATGGCTTCATTTCTCCTTTTTCCACGTGAATGGTCGATTTTGTTTGTTTTTCAGGGGGCTTTTTGTATCTCAGCCCCAGGAGGCCACGGGATGCAGGGCCGGGGCGGCCACCACCGTGCGGCTCAGCTCCGCCACCTGCCAGGGCTCCAGCTCCGCCAGCAGCGCGTCCAGCGCAGCGGGGGTGTGGGCACATTCCAGCACCGGGCAGCCGTCATCGGCGGTGAGTACCGCCGCGCCGTAGCGGCGGGCTAAATCAAAAAGGCCGTCGTCGCAGCGGCAGAGCTTCACTTCCAGCACTTCCCGCCGGGCGCCGCCCTCCAGCAGCGTCACCTGGCGGATATCCACCAGACGCCGGGCCTGTAGGGCCAGCTGGGTCAGGGGACGGCCGCACAGAGTAGTCACGGTGATGCGGCTGACGCCCTGCTCCGCCGTGGCGGAGACGCTCAGGCTGTCGATGGCCACGCCGTGGCGGCCGAAGAGGGCAATAATGCGTCCCAGCACCCCATTGGGATTTTCCGTCAGCATGGTGACAACGTTCGTCTGCTTCATAACCGTAACTCCTTTCATGTCATGATGATATCTTCCAGGCCGCCTCCGCCGGGGATCATGGGCAGCACCACCTCATCCTTGCCGATGGCGCAGTCGATCCAAACGGGGCCGTCTTCCTGCAATGCTTTTTGAAATACTTCCCGGAACTGCCGCGGTGTCTCGCACCGCCAGCCCTTGAGGCCGAAGCCCTCTGCCACCTTCACGAAGTCCGTGGCCCGGCAGGGGTCCGTGGCGGCGTAGCGGTGGTCGTAAAAGAGCGTCTGCCACTGGCGGACCATGCCAAGCACCTGGTTGTTGAAGATGACCGTGATGATGGGCAAGCCGTAGCTGACGGCGGTGCAGGCTTCGTTGAGGTTCATGTGGAAGCTGCCGTCGCCGGTGAGCATCACCACCCGCCGCTGCCGCCCCAGGGCCAGCTGGGCCCCGATGGCGGCGCCGTAGCCAAAGCCCATGGTGCCAAGACCGCCGCTGGTGAGGAACTGCCGGGGGGCCGTGTGGTGCAGGTACTGGGCCGACCACATCTGGTGCTGGCCCACGTCCGTGACGTACACGGCATCCTCGCCTGCCATGGAGGAGATGTCCTCCAAAATCTGATGGGGCTGGAGGAACGTTTCCTCCGTCCGGGGCCGGTAGTCTTTGGCCTGCCAGGCGCGGAGATCTTCCATCCACGCCGTCCGGTCTGTGGGGCGGAGCAGGGGGAGGAGGGCCTCCAGGGCCGCCGCCGCGTCGCCAGGCACGGACACGTCCGCCGCCACGTTCTTGCCGATCTCACTTTCGTCGATATCGATCTGCACCACCCTGGCCCGGCGGGCAAAGCCCTCGGGCCGGAGGGCCACCCGGTCAGAAAACCGGGCCCCTACGCAAAGGAGCGCGTCCGCCTCCTCCACCGCCCGGTTGGCGCTGTACCGGCCGTGCATGCCCAGCATACCAAGGTTCATGGGGTCGTCCCACCGCAGGGCTCCGGCAGCCATGAGCGTGTGGACAGCGGGGAGGTTTGCCTTAGCCACCAGCTGCCGCAAAAGGGGCGCCGCTCCCGCGGAGATGACGCCGCCGCCGAAGTACACCAGGGGCCGCTTGGCCTCGTTGAGGACGGCTGCCGCCTGCGCCAGGGCCTCGGCGTCCGGCTTCGGCGGTGTGTCCGCCGCGGCGGGGGAGCGGGGGGTGAACTCGCAGACCGCTGTGGTCAGGTCCTTGGGGATGTCCACCAGCACGGGGCCTTTCCGTCCGCTCTGGGCGATGCGGAAAGCGGCGCGGATGGTGTCCGCCAGGTCCTCCACCCGCCGCACGGTGACGGAGTGCTTGGTCACCGGCATGGCGATACCCTCGATGTAGGCCTCCTGGAACCCGTCCAGCCCCAGCACACCGGTGGAGACGTTGCCGGTAAACGCCACCAGGGGGACAGAGTCCATATGGGCCGTGGCCAGGCCCGTCACCAGGTTGGTGGCGCCGGGGCCGCTGGTGGCCAGCACCACGCCGGTGCGGCCGGTGGCGCGGGCGTAGCCGTCTGCCGCGTGGGCCGCGCCGCACTCGTCGGCCGTCAGCACCCACTTCACCCGCCCGGCGCTTTCATACAGCGCGTCGAACAGATTCAGCACCGTGCCGCCGGGGTAGCCGAACAGCAGCTCCACGCCCTGCTCCGCCAGCGTCTCCACAAAGATCTGCGCACCTGTCAGTTTCATATGCCCCTCCGTCCCACTGGAAAAATAAAAAAGCCTTTGTCTCCTGAAAGAGACAAAGGCTTTAGAAAGCTCTCTGCGGTACCACTCTTCTTGACGCGAGATCGCGCCCACTCACGGGAGTCCAACAACCCCCTGTACGATAACGGGTACACCCGGTCCGACCTACTTACCTTCAGCAGACTGCTCAGAGATGATTTCACGGCTCCCGATACTTACTGTCTCGCACCAAACGACAGCTCTCTGAAAGCGGAAAGGAAACGCTACTTGTTCTCGTCAACGCATTTGGAATTTTGTTGTTGGTTACTATACCGTAAATTTTCCGGATTGTCAACAGGGAATTTTCATTTATCCGCCTCTTGCGGACAATCTCAAAAACGTGTATAGTAAAACGCAACTTTACCCGCCCCACCGGCGGCACAGCCACAAACGAGAGGAGCACAGTGTATGAATATCCGGGAGCTATCCAACCGGCTGGAAAGCCTGGTGATCTTCCGCGCCGTCCTGGACGACGCCGTGGTGACGCGTCTGCGCACGGCGCTGGGGGCGCTGGAAGCAGGGGAGGGGGCCGTGGGCGCCCTGGCGGACTTTGAATCGGCCCTGTTCGCCCACACCTGCGACTGGACGGAGTATCTGCTGGAGACGGTACTGGAGGACGAGAACCTCTGCGTCCGGCGCCGCTCGCCCCTGCCCGCGGAGCCGGCCCTGCGGGCCTGCCTTGCCCGGGAGCTGGACTTTCTCACGGAGCTGGGGTCGCTGACCCTCTCCCGTCTGCTGGCCATGGCGAACGCGGAGGAGGCGGGACAGTTCCTCACCCCCTGGGAGGTAAGCGACGCGGATTTTGCCGCCGCCTATGAAGCCCGGGCCGCCCAGGCCGGGCAGCGGGGCTACGGCATGTTTGCCAAGTACCACGTGTTCACCGTCTCGGACGGGGCCCTGGTGCCCGTGCGCTGCCCGGACGGCCAGACCCTTTCGGAGCTGCCCGGCTACGAGCGGGAGCGGGAGAAGGTGATCTCCAACACCCGGGCATTGCTTACCGGGACGGGTGCTGCCAACGTGCTCCTGTACGGCGACGCGGGCACCGGCAAATCCAGCACCGTCAAGGCCATCGCCAATGCCTTTGCCCCGGAGGGGCTTCGTCTGGTGGAGGTGAAAAAGCACCAGCTCTACCAGATCCCGGCCCTGATGGACGAGCTGAGCCGCAACCCGCTGAAGTTCATTCTGTTTATCGACGACCTGTCCTTCACCGCCGGTGACGACAACTTTGCCGCCCTGAAAGCCATTTTGGAGGGAAGCGTCAGCGGCAGCCCCCGGAACATCGCCGTCTACGCCACCTCCAACCGCCGCCACCTAGTCAAGGAGACCTTCACCGACCGGGACGGAGACGAGCTCTACGCCGCCGACACCCGCCAGGAGATGATGAGTCTGGCTGCCCGCTTCGGCCTGACGGTCACGTTCCTGCGGCCGGAAAAGCAGCGCTTCCGGGAGATCCTGCTGGCGCTGGCACCCCAGTACGGGGTGGACTGCCCGGAAGAGCAGCTGGTGGAGCGGGCGGAGGCCTTTGCCCTGCGCAGCGGAGGGCGCAGCCCCCGGGTAGCCCGGCAGTTCCTCCAGCTCTACGGCTCCGGCGTGACGGTGTAAAGCCGCCGGAAAATGCAAAAAAAGAACCGGCCTGTCCGAAAACAGGCCGGTTTTTTCTCTTTGCGGCTGTGCCTTAGTCGGTGACGTAGGGCAGCAGAGCGATCTGACGGGCACGCTTGATGGCCTCGGTCAGCTGACGCTGATGCATGGCGCAGGTGCCGGTGGTTCTGCGGGGCAGAATCTTGGAACGCTCAGAAACAAAGCGACGCAACTTGGCGGCGTCCTTGTAATCGATGGACTCGCACTTGTCCGCGCAGAACTGGCAGACCTTGCGGCGCTTGCCGCGCATGGGACGAGCGGGTCTCGCTTCACGATCAAAAGCCATGAAATGGTTCCTCCTTTTTTAAGATCAGAACGGCAGGTCGCCGTCCTCCTCGCCGATCTCGGCGAAATCGGAATGGCTGTCCATGGGAGCGGCGGATGCGCGGCCACCCATGGGTGCGCTGTACGCAGGGGCACCGTAATCACCGGCGCCGTCCCGCTTGGAATCCCCGAAATAGACGTTGTCAGCCACGACTTCGGCGCTTCTGCGCTTGCCGCCGTCCTTATCCGTCCAGTCGCGGATCTGCAGCCGGCCCTCTACCACGGCCATGCGGCCCTTGGTGAAGTACTTGCTGACAAATTCCGCGGTACTGCGCCAGGCAACGATGTCGATGAAGTCCGTCTCCTTCTCGCCGCTCTGGGACTTGAAGTCCCGGTCCACGGCCAGGGAGAAAGACGTGACAGCGGTGCCGCTTCCCGTGCGGCGCAGCTCGGGGTCACGGGTCAGCCGACCCATGAGAATGATCTTGTTCAGCATGAAAATGCCTCCTTATTCGCCCTTGCAGACGATCAGGGAACGCATGATGCCGTCGGTGATCCGCAGCTTACGATCCAGCTCCTTCGGGAAGGAAGGCTCGCTGGTGAAGCTCATCAGCACATAGTAGCCATCGTTCTTGTAGTTGATGGGATAGGCCAGCTTACGGCTGCCCCACTCTTCCACCTCAACAGCGGAACCATTCTGCTCAGCCAGGGTCTTGAAGTTGTTCACCAGAGCGGCGATGCCCTCTTCCCCCTGTGCAGGGTCGATGATGTAAACGACCTCATAATTGGCAGAAACCTTTGCCATGATTGCACCTCCTTTTGGACAAATGGCCCTCATTCGAAGATGAGAGCAAGGATATGCCCGCAGACTGCGAGCCTTATTATTATATAGCAACCATGGAAAATGTCAAGAAAAATTTCAAAATTTTTTTGCTTTTTGCATTTCCCGTTTTCCTCCGGCGTCATTTGTGCTATGATGGAGCAAAACAACGCGCGCTTACCGGCGCGCAGGGGAGGCATTTTATGAACTGCAAGGAGCTTTACGAGGGTCTGGGCCACATCGCCGTCCACACCCGGGATATGGACCAGAGCATCCGCTTTTATGAGCGCATCGGCGGCACGCTGCAAAAAAAGGACGCGATCCCCACGCCGGACGGGGACAAGCTTCTGGCGCTGGTGGACTTTGCCGGGGCCACGCTGGAGCTGATCCAGTCTCCCGTTCCCGCCCCCATGACCGAGGGCAACATCCCCCACATCGCCGTGTACGTCCGTGATGTGGACGCAGCTGCCGCCGCCCTCCGGGAGGCCGGGGTGGATACGTTCATGACGGAGGAGAAGGTGGTGCTGCCCAACCTCTTCGGCGGTCTGGAAAACTGGTTTTTCACCGGCCCCTCCGGCGAGCAGATCGAACTTCTGCACATGCTGTAAGAAAAAAGGACGCCTTTCGGCGTCCTTTTTTTATTCTTTGATGTACGCCCGCACCCGGTAGGTGGCGCCCACGTCCTCCTCGCAGATCCTGCGGCAATGCTCGATCTCCTCCGCCGGGATGGTGTCCACCACGGTCATCATCACCGTGGGCACATAGGCCTTGACCCGCCGGGCAAAGTCCAGCATGGCCTCGTAGGCCCCGGGGAAGTTGGGGTGGCACAATGCATCATACTTTTCCGCCGTGTCCGTGTTCAGGGAGATGGACACCATGTCGAACCGGCCCGCAAACTCCGGGGCGATGTCCCGGCCGTTGATGACGCTGCCGGTGCCGTTGGTGTCCATGCGGGTGAACATTTTTGTGCCGTGGGCTTTCATCTGGTCGATGACCCAGCAGATATCGTCAAAGCGGTAGGTGGGCTCTCCGAAGCCCACGAACACCAGCTGGCGGTACTTCGTCAGGTCCCGGCTCTCGATGGAGTCCAGGAGCTCTTCTTTTGTCGGCTCCCGCTCCAGCCACAGGTTATGGGTATAGATGCTGCCGCCGGAGCCGTTGTGGCGCAGGCAGAACGCGCAGTTGAAATTGCAGCGGTTGGTGGGGTTCACATAGAGGTTGTCCCCGTACTCATAGGTGATGGTAAAGCCCTTTTCCATAAAAATTCACTCCAATCCGTACAGGCGTTTGCCGTTTTCCAGGGTAATGTCCGCCATTTCCTCCGGCGTCACGCCCTTCCACGACGCCAAGGTTTCCAAGACGTAGGTCAACAGGCGGCTGTCGTTGCGCTTGCCCCGGAAGGGTACCGGCGTGAGATAAGGGGCGTCCGTCTCCACCACCATTCGGTCCAGCGGGGTGATGGCCGCCACCTCGGGGGCACGGCGGGCGTTTTTGTAGGTGATGGGGCCGTTGAAGCCAAGGTACCAGCCCCGCTTCAAAAGCTCCTGGGCCATCTCCGGGCTGCCGGAAAAGCAGTGGAACACGCCCCGCAGCGCCGGGTACTCTCGCACGATGTCCAGCGAGTCCCCGTGGGCCTCCCGGTCGTGGATGATGACCGGCAGGTCCAGCTCCAGCGCCAGCTCGATCTGCCGCCGGAACACCTCTTTCTGGAAGTCCCGGGGCGGGTTCTCCGGCCAGTAGTAGTCCAGGCCGATCTCCCCGATGGCCACCACCTTTTCGTGGGCGCACAGGGCCCGGATGGCGTCAAAGTCCGCGTCCGTGCAGCCGGCGCAGTCCTCCGGGTGGATGCCCACGGCGGCGTACACATGGGAGTATTGCTCCGCCAGGGCCACCGCGGCCCGGGAGGAGGGCACATCGCATCCGGGGTTCACCACCAGCTCCACCCCCGCCTCCGGCAGGGCCGAGAGCACCGCGTCCCGGTCGGCGTTGAACGAGCCGGAGTCGTAATGGGCATGGGTATCGAAAATCCGCATAAGTCACCTCGTTTCCCGCGGCGGCGCCGCGGGCTTTTTCCGTCTTTTTTACAGTCTGTATTGTACCACGTCCCGCCCAAATGAACAGGGCCAGAAGAAAAGAAAAACAGCATCCCAGCGGGATGCTGCCGCAAAACAGAGCCGTACCGTACCGGCGCGGAACATATCTGTTTCTCTTTTGAAAAAACAAAAAGGACATCCAGAGGATGTCCTTTCTATTTCGTTCATGAAACGATCAGCCCAGCTTGTTGAGCTTCAGGGTCATGGCGCTCTTGCGATGCGCAGCCGTGTTCTTGTGCAGAACGCCCTTGGCAACAGCCTGATCGACTTTCTTCACTGCAACCTTGTAAGCGCCATCGGCCTCGGTGCGATTGCCTTCTGCGGCAGCAACCTCGAACTTCTTGATGGCGGTCTTCAGCTCGGATTTCGCGGCCTTGTTGCGTGCGTTTCTCACTTCACCGATCAGAACGCGCTTCTTGGCAGACTTGATATTCGGCAAACCAAACACCTCCTTAGGCAAATTCAGCAGGGGAAAAGATAATTTCCACCGTGCAGAATGATATTTTAGCAGGGAAGTTCCCAAAAAGCAAGAGTTTTTTTATAATTTTTGTGATTTTTTGTATATTGTATCTTCCGCCGCAAATCCTAGGCAAAAGACCACAAGATTTTGTGTTGGGAGGCATGGCATTTGTTTGCAAAACGCACAGACCTGGCGCTGGAGGCCCGGGAGCTGTGGCAGGAGAGCGCCCAGCGGACCAGCCGTCTTTCCGGTGTGAAGGCCACCAAATCCAAGCTGGAGGGCTACGGACTGACCCGGGTGGACATTCTGGATCAGCGGGGGGAGGAGGCCCTGGGCAAGCCCGCGGGCTGCTACCTCACCATCGACCTGACCACGTTCTGGCAGCGCAAGGCGGACTTTTTTCCCCGGGCCGTCCGGGCGGTGGGCTCCCAGCTCAAGGCCATGCTGCCGGCGGAGGGGCCGGTGCTGGTGGTGGGGCTCGGCAACGCCGCCATGACCCCCGACGCCGTAGGGCCCCTGACGGCGGACAGCGTGCTGGTGACCCGGCACCTGATCTCCGCCATGCCCCGGCAGTTTGCGGGCTTCCGGCCGGTGAGCGTGGTGCGCACCGGGGTGCTGGGCACCACCGGCGTGGAATCGGCAGAGTCCGTAGCAGGCATCGCGGCCCAGGTGCAGCCCGCCGCCATCATCGCCGTGGACGCCCTGGCCTCCCGCCGCCGGGAACGGGTGTGCGCCACAGTACAGCTCAGCGACACGGGCATCACCCCCGGCAGCGGCGTGGGCAACCACCGCTCGGCCCTGAATCAGGAGACGCTGGGCGTGCCGGTGATCGCCGTGGGCATCCCCACGGTGGTGGATGCGGCCACCCTGGCGGCAGACCTTCTGGAGGAGGCCGGCGTGGAGCACATCGACGCCGACCGGCTGCGCCAGGGCCAGGGCAATATGATGGTGACTCCCCGGGACATCGACGCCCAGGTGCGGGACCTTTCCAAGGTGGTGGGTTACGGCATCAACTGGGCCCTCCAGGACCTGGACGTGGAGGACATCACCGCCCTTTTGAGCTGAAAAGAGCCGCCGGATGGTTCCGGCGGCTCTTTTTTCATTACTGCATCTTGGGCAGGGTATTGGCACCGTGGGGCATGAGGGTGGCGCGGGGGAGCTTGCCGCCGTGGTACTCCCTGGCCAGCTCCAGCGCCTCGTCCAGGGTGGACACCACGTGGATCTTGGCAGTGCCGAAGTCCGCCTGGGGGATGTCCGTGACGGCGATCATGTTGTACTTCTCGCCGGCCTCGGCGAAGAGGTAGCCAATGAACGCGCCGATGGAGAAGTTCTCCCGCAGGTCCTTCTCCCGCTCCAGCATGGTCTCGTACCCGGCGATCTGGCGCTGGGTATCATCGTTGCCGAAGCCCTCGTCGGACTTGGTCACCAGGATGATGGTGCCGCCCTCCTTGGCCACCACCAGGGCGTTGGAGAGGGTCTTGATGGTCTGGTAGAAGTTCAGGTCCTTGGGATAGCCGCCGGCGCTGGCAATGACCAGCTCCGTCTGCTCCTTGGCAGGCACGCCGTACATCCGGTCCACCAGGTCGCAGGCGGCCCGGTGGGCGGTGATCCAGTTGCCGGCGAACACGCCGATGATCTTCTGGTTGTCGTCCACCACCACGTTGATGAGGAAGCTGGGCTTGGCCATGGCGCAGGCCTCCATCATGTCCGCGTGGACCGGGTTGGAGTCGGTCATGTTGGCGCTGCGCACCTCCGGGTTGGAGCCGTTTCCAAGGCCGGGGTTCAGGGCCAGGTTGTGGTTTTTCATGATGGTCTCCCGGCCGGCGATGCCCGGCAGGATGCTCTTGCGGCCGCCGCCGAAGCCCGCCATGAAGTGATACACCACACCGCCGGTGAGGACGATGTGATCGCAGGCCAGGGCCCGCTTGTCCAGCAGGACGGGAGTGCCGTAGGAGGTGGTGCCCACCATCTGGAGATTGTCCTCATCGGTGCAGACGTGGTCCTCCACCCGGATGCGGCGGTACACAGCCTCCGTCACCAGGCCCATGTGCTCCTCGGGGGTCTGGCGGCGGTGGGTGCCCGTGGCAGAGAGGATGAGGATGTCCTCGTCCCGGATGCCGGCGGACTCCAGCTCCTCCACTACGATGGGGATATAGGTCTCCGGGGACTGCCAGCGGCGGGTCACGTCGGAGATGATGATGCAAACGCTCTCGCCGGGCTTGACCAGCTCCTTGAGGGGCTTGGAGTCGATAGGATGGGCCAGGGCGTCACGTACCAGCTCGGGCACGGTCTTTTGCTCCAGCTCCACCGCGTTGGGCTCCAGCTCCGCGGCGATCTCCTCCGGCGCCAGCGTTACCGGAAAGGAGGTTTTTCCATAATGCATTGCTTCTGCCATAACAGGTGCTTCCTTTCTGCGGGGGCACCGCCCCCATGGATTTCCGGCCCCATTATACCTCCGCAGATGCCGTTTTTTCCTCGGCATTTTTCATAAAATTTGGCCCCGGTCAATCGTCCAGTTCCAGCACCACCGGGCAGTGGTCGCTGCCGGTCACATCGCTGAGAATGTCCGCATCCCGGATCTTGTCTCTCAGGCGCTCGGAGACGATAAAGTAGTCGATGCGCCACCCGGCGTTGTTCTTCCGAGCGTTGAAGCGGTAGCTCCACCAGGAGTAGGCCCCCGTGCGGTCCGGGTACAGGGCCCGGAACGTATCCACAAAGCCGGAGGAAAGGAGCTCAGTCATCTTGCCACGCTCCTCGTCCGTGAAGCCCGCGTTGCGGCGGTTGGTCTTGGGATTTTTGATATCGATCTCCTCATGGGCCACGTTCAGGTCCCCGCAGTAGACCACGGGCTTTTTCTCGTCCAGCTCCAGAAGATAAGCCCGCAGGTCGTCCTCCCACTGCATCCGGTAGTCCAGGCGCCTCAGCTGGTCCTGGGAGTTAGGGGTATAGCAGCACACCAGGTAAAACCCCGGATACTCGGCGGTGATGATGCGCCCCTCGTGGCGGTGGACGTCCGCGCCGAAGTCATAGGTCACGGACAAGGGCTCGGCCTTGGTAAAGACGGCGGTGCCGGAGTAGCCGGCCTTGTCGGCGCTGTTCCAGTAGCGGTGGTAGCCGGGCAGGTCAAAGTCCGCCTGCTCCGGGCGCATCTTCGTCTCCTGCAGGCAGATCACGTCCGCCCCGGAGGCGGCGCAGAAATCCAGAAAACCCTTGCCGAGACAGGCCCGCAGGCCATTGACGTTCCAGGAAACCAGTTTCATGAGGTTCCTCCTTCTTGTTTTTCCACATTGTACCCGAACCGCGGGGAAAAAACAATGCGCGCCGGGGCACAAGCACAAAAAAAGGACGCCCGATAGGCGTCCTTTTTGGTGGTGCGGAAAAATTTCTCCTCCCGATTACTCGGCCAGGTCACGGTAGAGGAAGGTGACGATGTTGCCCCGGGTGCAGATGCCGTCGGGATCGAAGGTGTCGGCAGTCTTGCCGGTGGTGATGCCCTCGGTCACGGCCCAGGAGATGGCCCGGTTATAGA
>OWID01000184.1_pt1 | contig 28231 bp, 27 predicted proteins | sample 1732661 | NCBI WGS metagenome assembly OWID01 (sample SAMN05065739, study PRJEB22554) | human gut metagenome | biome: ENVO:2100002; feature: ENVO:00000062; material: ENVO:00002003 | host: Homo sapiens | place: USA
GATAGGCTCCGGTCTCGTGGGCTCGGAGATGTGTATAAGAGACAGGTCCTTTTCCGCCTGCTTGAGCTCGTCCTCAGTGATCTCGGACTTCTTCTCCTGCTTCTTGAAGTTCTCCATGGCGTCCCGGCGGATATTGCGGATGGCCACCTTGCCGGCCTCGGCATACTTATGGATCTGCTTGACCAGCTCCTTGCGGCGCTCCTCGGTCAGCTGGGGGAAATTGAGCCGGATGCTGCGGCCGTCGTTCTGGGGATTGATGCCCAGGTCGGAGTTCTGGATGGCCTTTTCAATGGACTTGAGGGCACTGCCGTCCCAGGGCTGGATCACCAGCGCACGGGGATCGGGAGAGGAAATGGCCGCGATCTGCTGGATGGGCGTGGGGCTGCCGTAATAATCCACCATGATCCGGTCCAGCACCGCCGCGTTGGCGCGGCCTGCACGCACGGAGGCAAAGTCCGCGTTGACGGAGTCGATGCTCTTTTTCATTTTGTCCTCGTAAATCTTGTATTCGTCTTTCAGCATAATGTGGTTCCTTCCTTTCACTGATTGTGGAAAGCGCAAACCGCGCGTGCTTTTTTATTCGCCGACGATGGTGCCCACCTTCTCGCCGCACAGGGCCCGGACGATATTCTTCGGGTCCTTGAGGGCGAACAGCAGCACCGGGATGTGGTTGTCCATGGACAAGGAGGTAGCCGTGGTATCCATGACCATCAGATGCTGGGCCAGCACCTCGTCGTAAGTGATGGAGTCGTATTTGACGGCGGTGGGGTCCTTCACCGGGTCGGCGCTGTACACGCCGTCCACGTTCTTAGCAAGCAGGATCACGTCCGCATCGATCTCCGCGGCGCGCAGCACGGCGGCCGTATCCGTGGAGAAATAGGGGTTGCCGGTGCCGGCGCCGAAAATGACCACGCGCCCCTTCTCCAGGTGCCGGATGGCCCGGGAGCGGATATAGGGCTCGGCGATGGCGCGCATCTCAATGGCAGTCTGGACCCGGACGGGGATGCCCTTTTGCTCGCACACATCCGCCACAGCCAGGCAGTTCATCACCGTGGCCAGCATACCCATATGGTCGGCACGGGTGCGCTCCATCTTGCCGCCGGAGTTCTTGGCGCCGCGCCAGAAGTTGCCGCCGCCGACCACCAGGCCCACCTGAACGCCCATGTCCAGGCACTCCTTGATGACATCGCACACCTGACCAATGACTTCAAAATTCAAGCCGGCATGCTGATCGCCGGCCAGAGCCTCGCCGCTGATCTTCAGCAGGACTCTCTTATAAATCGGTTTTCCCATATTCGATCCTCCATTTGGACGGAATTTCATACAGATGTATTTTAACGTATTTTCCCTTGTTTGCATAGGGGGTAGACAAGATTTTCCGAAAAAATCCCCTTGCCGGCGGGCAAGACAAGAGCCGGTCTGATTTACAGACCGGCTCTTGGTCGTTTTTCGGTGTGTCCCGCTCAGGACTCGGGCATGGGCTTGCCCAGCCGCTGGTACATGGTGCGCTTCACTGCCCGGAGGATGTTCTCATAGCCCGTGCAGCGGCAGAGGTGACCGGAGAGCAGCTTGCGCAGCTCGTCATCGGTGTACTCCTTCCCGCTTTCCAGGATCTCCTCCGCCGTGAGGATGAAGCCGGGTGTGCAGAAGCCGCACTGGATGGCAGCCTCCTCAGCAAAGGCAAGCTGGATGTCGCTCAGCTCGCCGTTGGGGCCCAGCAGGCCCTCCAGCGTGCGGATGTTCTTGCCCTCGGCCCAGACGGCCAGGTAAATGCAGGAGTTGAACGCCTCCCCGTCGATGAGGACGGTGCATGCGCCGCACTCTCCCACCTCGCAGCCTTTTTTCACGCTGGTCATGCGGAAATCATTGCGCAGCATGTCCGTCAGGCTGGCGCGCACATCCACCGTGCGCTCCACGTCTTTTCCGTTGAGATTGAAATGGATCGTCTGCATCTGTGCCATTACAGCGCACCTCCTGCCCGCTTGACCGCTTCCCGGAAGGCGCGCTTGGCGCACTCCACGGCGATATGCATCCGGAAATCCTTGGCGGCACGCCAGGAATCCCGGGGATGGATGTCTTCCTTTACTGCCTTGGCGAATTCCTCCGCCAAATCCGCTGTGAGCGGCTTTCCGGCCGCCAGCGCCTCCGCCGTTTTGGCCCGCAGAGGCACGGGACCTGCCACGCCGAAGGCCACCCGCGCGCGCTCCACGGTCCGCTTGTCGGCGGAGAGGCGCACGTTCACGGAAGTGCCCAGGGTCGCAATGTCCATGGCATTGCGCATGGCGTACTTGATATAGAATCCGTGGGTATCGGCATAGCTCTCCTTGGAGATCAGGATGCCGGTCTGGATCTCGCCGGGGCGAATGTCCACCTGTCCGGCACGGATGTAGAACTCCTGGATGGGCACATGGCGCACGCCCTCCGGCCCGGTCAGCTCGATGACGGTGTCATAGGCAAAGAGCGTAGATGCGGAGTCTGCGGAGGTCACACCGTTGCAGGTGTTGCCGCCGATGGTGCCGATGTTGCGGATCTGGGGTCCGCCCACCTGATCCACCGCTTCGCCCAGCACCAGCATATGCTGCTGAATCAGCGGATCACGGGTAATGTGGGAGAAGCTGGTGAGGCTGCCGATGCGCAGCGTGCCGTCAGACTCCATAGTCACGCCACGCAGTTCGTCCAGTCCATAGATGGAGATCAGCTCGGCACCGGCCCGCTTCCCTTCCCGCATCTGCACCAGCACGTCGGAGCCGCCGGCAATGATCTGGGCCTCGGGATGCGCCACGCGGAGCGCCACGGCGTCCTGAACGGACTGGGCCTGGTAAAGTGCTTTCATATCATACATGGTGATCCCTCCTTAGTCCTCGATCACCCCGGCCTCTTTGAACTTGCGGTAGAGGACATGGGGCGTAATGGGGCAGCAGTCGATGGCCACGCCGGTGGCCTGGAAAATGGCGTTGCGGATGGCCGGCGCGGGGCTGCAGGCCGGCGGCTCGCCCAGGGCCTTGGTCCCGTAGGGGGACGTGGGCTCGGGATTCTCCACGAACTCCGCCTGCAGATGGGGGTGGTCCATAAACGTGGAGAGCTTGTAGTCCAGCAGGTTGTTGTTCAGGGGCTTGCCGGTCTTTTCGTCGAACTTCAGCTCCTCGGAGAGGCCGTAGCCGATGGCCATGGACATACCGCCGTGGACCTGTGCCTCCGCCAGGGCGGGGTTGATGAGGGTGCCGCAGTCGTGGACGTTGACCAGATTCAAAAGCTTCACCTTGCACAGGGGGATATCCACTTCCACCTCGGCAAAGGAGCAGCCGAAGGAATAGGCGTTGGACTTGATCTGAGCCGTGGTCTCGGCGGTGATGTGCTGGCTGTCCGTCAGGGAGTACAGGCACTCCGTGGCAAGCTCGCCCAAAGTCTTGAGCACCCGACCGTCGCTCTTGCGGATGATCTTGCCGTCCACCAGGTCCAGGTTGCTCACCGGCATGCGGGTCTGGTCGTGGGCCACCTGCAAGATCCGCTCCCGCAGGGCCATGGCGGTCTGCATGATGGAAAAGCCGCCGATGTAGGTCTGGCGGGAAGCGTAAGCGCCGGTGCCGAAGGGCGTCACGTCCGTATCCTGAGAGGATACCACATGCACGTCCTCCAGGGGCACGCCTACCGCGTCGGCCACCATCTGGCTGTACGCCGTGTCGCAGCCCTGGCCGATCTCCGTCTCGCCGGTCTGGAACTGGAGAGAGCCGTCCTGATTGAGCACCATACGGCAGGAGGAGGACTCCAGAGAGATGGGCCACACGGCGGTGTTGTACCAGAACACCGCAAGGCCAACGCCCCGGCGCACGGGGCCGGTCTGGTTCTGGTACTCCTTGAATTTGCGCAGGTAGTCGATGGCCTCCATGCCCTTATCCAGGCACTGGTTGAACGTATCGCTGTACAGCTCGTTTTTGGAGAAGGCGTCCCGATACCCAACAGGCATCAGATTCTTGCGGCGGAACTCCAGGGGCGTCATGCCGATGGCGGCGCAGATATCGTCGATGTGGCTCTCTCCGGCGAACATGGCCTGGGGGATGCCGTAACCGCGCATAGCGCCGGCAGCCGGGCGGTTGGTGAACACGCTCCAGCAGTCGCACTCCAGATTGTCGCAGGGATAGAGCTGGGGGAACGCGCCCATGCCCTTGGCCACTACGCCGTGGCCGTGGGAGGCGTAAGCGCCCTGGTTGGAGAACGCCTCGAACTTCCGGGCAGCCAGGGTGCCGTCCGGCCGGACCCAGGAGATGATGTGGGTACGGATGGCGTGGCGGACCCGGTTGGAGACGAACGTCTCTTCCCGGCTGCACTCCAGCTTCACCAGCCGTCCGCCTACCTTGGTGCAGCACCAGGCGCAAAGGGGCTCATAAAGGGCATCCTGCTTGTTGCCGAAACCGCCGCCGATATAGGGCTTGATGAGCCGCACCTTGCCCCAGGGAATGCCCAGAGCCTGGCCCACGACACGCCGCACGATGTGAGGGATCTGGGTGGAGGAAACCACCACCACGCGCCCGGCCTCCATATAGGCAAAGCAGCCGTGGTTTTCGATATGGCAGTGCTGGACGGTGGGAGTATCGTACCACCCCTCCACCCGGATGAGGCCCGGCTCCTGGATGGCCGCCTGATAATCTCCTCTGCGGATATCCGTGTGGGCCAGAATGTTGCCGGGGAACTCCTCGTGGATCTGAGGCGCATCCGGCTCCATGGCTTTCTGCACGTCCAGCACGAAGGGCAGCTCCTCGTACTCCACCTTCAGTGCCCGGACGCCCTGGGCGGCAGCCACCTCATTTTCGGCGATGACCACTGCCACCTCGTCGCCGTAGTAGCGCACGTGGCGATTCAGAAGCAGCCGGTCCGCAACGTCCTGATGGGCAGGGTCCGTGGACCAGGGGTGGCCCGCCGTGGGGAACGGGATGTCGGGCACGTCAAAGCAGGTCAGAACCCGCACCACGCCGGGCACGGCCTCGGCCTGGGCGGTATCGATGGATTTGACGTAGCCGTGGGCGATGGTGGCGTGACAGATCTTGACGATCAGTGCGGAGGAATCGCAAAGATCATCCATGTACTTGGCCCGGCCGGTCGCCTTATCATAGGCGTCCACCCGGACAGCGCTTTTTCCCACACTTTTACTCATGGGGTATGCCTCCTTCTGGCGAAATGGTCACAGCCGCGTTGACTGCGCGGTACGAAAACGGATATACTAAAGACGGAAAGGGGGAATTCTGCCATGACACAGGAAAAAACGCTTGGGTGCGTGCTCCTGGCTGCCGGCAGTGCCCGGCGCTATGGAGAAAACAAGCTCCTGGCCGCCCTGGACGGGCGGAGCCTCATTCTGCGGGCCATGGAAGCGGTCCCGGCAGAACAAATGGAACGGGTGGTGGTGGTGACCGCCTACCCGGAGATCATGCGTCTTGCGGCGGAATTTCACTTTGCCGCCATTTTCAATGATGACCCGGCCCTTGGCGCCAGCCACACCATCGCCCTGGGACTGACCCAGCTGCGGGACCTGGACGGCGTCATGTTCCTGGTGTGCGACCAGCCGCTTCTGCGGCGGGAGAGCGTGGCGGCCCTGGCCGGGCTGTGGCGCCGGTCGCCGGACAAGATCGCGGCGCTGGGGCATCATGGAGTCCGGGGAAATCCCTGCGTGTTCCCTGCCCCGCTGTACCCAGAGCTTTTGAAGCTGACGGGCGACCGGGGCGGCAGTGCCGTCATCCGGCAGCACCCGGAGCTTCTCACACTGCTGGAGGTGCCGGAGCAGGAGCTTTGCGATGTGGATACCATCCAGGCGCTGGAGTCTTTACAAAGGGATGTATCACAGGGCCCACATCCCACATAATTCGACTCTGCGGGGAGATTGCTGCCGCGGCGAGTTTCGCCGCGGCAGCATTTTTATCCTTTTCGGCTGTAAGGGGTGCCCTCCAGGGGCAAAGACGTACGGCGGACACCGTCAAAGCGGAAGTAGGCGTCGGCCACAGCAGGAGCTGTGGGAATGGAGGTGATCTCGCCGATACCGATGGCGCCGCAGGCCACGTTCAGGCCCGGCTTCTCCACGATGATGGGCGTGATCTCCGGAATCTGGTTTGCCCGGAACAGTCCCAGCGTGCCGAACTTGGCGGTGGGCTTGCAGTCGGTGAGCGGATACCGCTCCGTCAGAGCATAGCCCAGGGACATGACCACGCCGCCTTCGATCTGTCCCTCCACGGAGGTGGGGTTCACGGCCTTGCCCACGTCGTGAGCGGCGATCATCCGCTCTACCTTGCCCTCGTCGTTCAGGATGCACACCTGGGTGGCGTAGCCGTAAGCCACATGGCTCACGGGGTTGGGCACCGGTGCGCCCAGCGGGTCGGTCTTGCCCAGGTACTCTCCGTAGAACTCCTGGCCTTCCAGCTCTGTCAAGGATTTTCCCTTCATAGCCTCAACCAGGTCCGCGCAGGCCCGGCGGCAGGCTTCACCGGTGAAGAGGGTCTGGCGGGAGCCGGAGGTAGTGCCGGAATCCGGCGCACAGTAGGTATTGGAGCGCTCGTAAATCACATCAGCGCGGGCGATGCCGGTCTGGGTGCAGACCATCTGGGTCAGCACCGTGCCCAGGCCCTGGCCGATGCAGGAGGCACCGGCGAAGATGTGTACCTTGCCGCCCTCGATCACCAAGCGGCACCGGCCCGTGTCCGGAATGCCAACGCCTACGCCGGCGTTCTTCATGGCGCAGGCCAGACCCACATATTTGGCGCCGTCCACGTAGGGCTTGACGGCTTCCAGGGTCTCCGCAAGGCCCGTGGACTCGTCCACGATCTGGCCGTTGGGCAGCTCCTGTCCCGGACGGATGGCGTTACGGTAGCGGATCTCCCAGGGGGTGATGCCCACCACGTCTGCCATCTCGTTGAGCAAAGACTCAATGCAGAAGCACGTCTGGGTCACGCCGAAGCCCCGGAAGGCGCCGGCGGGGGGATTGTTGGTATACCAGGCATAGCCGTCGATCTCAAAGTTCTGGTAGTTGTAGGGGCCGGCTGCATGGGTGCAGGCCCGCTCCAGCACTGGTCCGCCCAAGGACGCATAGGCGCCCGTATCGGCGGTGACCGTGGCCACCACGCCCTGGATAATGCCGTTTTCGTCGCAGCCCAGGGTGAATTCCATATCCATGGGGTGGCGCTTGGGATGGATGAGAATGCTCTCGGCACGGGTGAGCTTCACCTTTACCGGCCGCTTGGAAAGATAGGCGATCAGCGCCGCCTGATGCTGGACGGTCACGTCCTCTTTACCGCCGAAGCCGCCGCCTACCAGCTGGTTCTGTACCTTCACCTTGTCGGCGTCCATGCCCAGCATGCCCATGATCTCATGTTGGGTATCATAGGCGCCCTGGTCGGTAGAGAGCACCATGACGCCGTCCCCGTCGGGATACGCCACGGCGCACTCCGGCTCCAGGAAAGCGTGCTCGGTCCAGGGGGTGGAGAACTGGCGGGTCAGCACATGGCGCGCCTTTTGGATGGCGGCCTTGGGATCGCCCCGCTGGATGTGCTTGTGGGCCAGCAGGTTGCCGGAGCGATGCACCAGCGGCGCGTCCGGTGCCATGGCCTCCTTGGGGCTGCGCACCATGGGCAGCTCCTCGTAGTCCACCCGGACCAGCTCCTTGGCCCGCTGCAAAATTTCCGGCGTCTCGGCGGCCACCAGGCAGATGGCGTCGCCCAGATAGTGGGTAATGTCTCCCACGGCGATCATGGTGTCCCAGTCCTTCATCAGGTGGCCCACCTTGTTCTGCCCCGGGATATCGGCGGCGGTATAGACGCCCACCACGCCCGGCAGGGCCTTGGCCTCCTCCGTATGGATGGCCAGCACCCGGGCGCGGGGATACTTGCTGCGCACGGCGCTGCCGTAGATCATGCCGTCCAGGTAAATATCGTCGGGATAGATGCCCGTGCCGGTGACCTTCTCCTCCACGTCCACGCGGGGCACCCGCTGGCCCAAGGACCAATCCTCAGGTGCCGGGGGTACCTCCCCTGCCCGGAAGATCTCGCCGGCCAGCAAAATGGCGTCGATGATCTTTACATAGCCGGTGCAGCGGCAAATATTGTTGCGGATGGCAAAGGCCGCCTCTTCCCGGGTAGGCGCGGGATTCTGGTCCAGCAGCGCCTTGGCGCACAGGACCATGCCCGGGATGCAGAAGCCGCACTGGACTGCGCCGGCGGTGCCGAACGCATAGGTATAGACGTCTTTTTCAAACTCACTGAGGCCCTCCACCGTCAAGATGGACTTCCCTTCCAGCTTGTCAGTCTGCGGAATGCAGGCGCGGGTGGGCTTGCCGTCGATCAGCACCGTGCAGGTGCCGCAGGCGCCCTCACTGCATCCGTCCTTGACACTGGTCAGACGCAGCGTGTCCCGCAGATAGCGCAGCAGCTTTTGGTTTTCCTCCACATTCACGGTTTGGCCATTCACGGTAAATGTAGCCATGGAATCTCCTCCTCGCCGTGCCCAACCCTGGTCCCACGGTCTGTTGTGTTAGTTTTTGAAAGGTCAACCTTTCCGTTGGTCTATTATACAATATAATTTATGACTCCGCAACCGTGCTTTGTGCAATCCGCTATTCTATCTTGAGCATAGCGGTAAAAGTTCCCAGCCGACCGCCAGAGCGCCGCGGCCAACCCGCACCTGGGCCTTGGGCTCGAGAATGTGATTGCTGACGCCCAGAGGAAACTCCGCCGTCAGGGCCGCATCCTCCAGCGGGTACTGGACCCCCTGCTCAAAGACGCCCTCTGCCCGGTCTCCCAGGCAGAAAACGGACAGCAGCCCCCACTCCACCGTCTGCTCGATGGTGATGGACTCATTTTCGATGACGGTCCATACAAACGCATCATCATACAAAAAGCCCCGTGCGCCCCGGCGGCGCAGATACAGCAGCGTCTGGAGATTAGCCAGCGTGTGGTCCAGTCGCTTTCCGCCGGTGCCACCGTAGATGTAAAACTCCTGGCAGCCCCGTTCCAGGCCCAGCTTCACTGCCGCCATGGTGTCTGTGTCGTCCTTCTCCACAGGCAGGCGGATCACGCTCGGCCCCTCCGAAGGCGCATCCATGGAATCAAAGTCTCCCAGAATCACATCCGGCGTGACGGCAGCCTTGCGGCAGGTTTCATAGCCTGCGTCCGCGGCGATCACGAGATCATCCGGTGCGCCGGGTTGCTCCCGCAGGCCGAAAAACGTGCCTGCGGCAAAAATAAAACATCGTTTCATGGGATTCCCCCTTTTAGTTTAGTGTATCACGCTTTTGCCCATTTGACAACAAAGCCGCCCGGCTCAGCCGGGCGGCTTTGAGGATCAGACCTTGTTCATCAAAAGCAGGCTGGAGTTCTTGTCGCCCGCGATCAGCAGATGGGCGTCCTCCTGGAACCGATACTCCGGGTCCAGCAGCGGGATGATCTCGTCGCCCGTTTTCAGGCCCAGAATGTTGACGTTATACCGGCGGCGGACATCCACCTCCGCCACGGTCCGGCCCTCCCACTCCTTGGGTGTTTCGATCTCCACAATGGCGTATTTGGGCGTCAGCTCGATATATTCAAAGGCGTTCCGGGCGGAAAAGCGCATCGCCACCCGGCGGGCCATATCCATCTCTGTATGGATCACATGATCCGCGCCGATCTTCTTCAGGAACTTGATCTGCTTTTCCCGGTCCGCCCGGGCCACCACGCACTTGGCGCCCAGCTCTTTCAGCGTGGCAGTCACTTCCAGGGAAGTCTGGAAGTCATCCCGCACGCAGACAAAGCACACATCAAAATTCCGCACGCCCAAGGATGCCAGCACCTGCTCATCCTGGCAGTCTCCCACGCAGGCGGCAGTGGCCACGGAGGCCATTTTGGAAACACGTTCTTCGTCCTGGTCCACCACCATGACCTCATTTCCCAGCTCCACAAGCCGGGCGGTCAGGTGATTTCCGAAGCGGCCAAGGCCAATTACCAAAAAGGATTTCATGCGCTACTCCTCTCATCCGATCAAAATCTTTTCCGGGATCCTGCGCAGCTTGGGCGCAGGACGGTCCTTCACCATTGCCATCAGAACGGACATGCTGCCCACCCGTCCGGCAAACATCATCAGCGTTACCACGATCTTGCCTGCCGTGTTCAGCGTGGGCGTGACGCCCAGCGTCAGTCCCACCGTGCCCATGGCGGAAAGCGACTCAAACAGCGCCGCGTCCATGGAGATCCCATCCAGGCAAAGGACCATGCAGCCAAGCATACAGGTCATAAAGTACATGATGGAGACGGAAAAGGCCTTGAAAATATCGCCCTCGTCCAGCCGTCTGCCAAACAGCTCCACATCCTCTCTCCGCCGCACCCGTGCCAGGGCGGTGAGCACCAGGACGGCAAAGGTGTTGATCTTGATGCCGCCGCCGGTGGAGCCGGAGCCTGCGCCGATGAGCATGAGGACCATGGTCAAAAGCTTTCCGCTTTCGCTCAGAGCCGTCAGATCTGCCGTGTTGAATCCGGCGGTACGGGGCGTCACGGACTGGAACGCCGCCATCAAAAGCTGCTGGGATCTGGACACACCGGCAAAGGCGTGGTCCTCCTCCAGGATGAAAAAGGCCACCGTGCCCAGAACCAGCGCCATCAACGTTCCGGTGAACGCGATCTTGCTGTGCAGATGCCATTTTGAAAAGTGGAACCGATGGGTCAGAATATCGTCCCAGACCAAAAAGCCAAGTCCGCCGCAGACCACCAGCGCCATCAGCACGATGTTCAAAAGCGGCTCTCCGGCTACGGTGGTCAACGATGCGCCCGTCCCCAGCAGGTCGAAGCCTGCGTTGCAGAAAGCGGACACCGCATGGAAGACAGACATCCAGACGCCCCGCAGGCCGTAGCGGGGGCAAAACCAAAACAGAAGAATCAGGGCGCCCAGTCCCTCGCACACTGCCGTCACCGTCAGGATCCGCCGGGTCAGCCGGACGATGCCGCCCATCTGCAAAGCGCCCACCGTATCCATCAGCACCGCCCGGCTGTGCAGGCCGATCCGCCGTCCAAGCAGCATGGAGATGAAGATGGTCACGGTCATAAAGCTCAGGCCGCCCACCTGGATCAAAAGCAGGATCACAGCCTGCCCGAAAAAAGTGAACTGCGTCCAGGTGTCATAGAGCACCAGTCCGGTCACACAGGCCGCCGACGCGGAGGTAAATACCGCATCCAGAAATGGCAGCGGCTGCCCGGAGCGGGAGGAGATGGGCAGCATCAGCAAAAAGCCGCCCAGCAGAATGATGCAGGTAAAACTCAGCGCCAGATTCTGCACTGCGTTGAGCGAAAAACGGTGTTGCTTCATGGAGTCCCTCCAGTAAAGACAAATTGCCTGTATTATACCCCATCCGCCGGGTGATTTCAATACAGCCCCTCCCTGCTGCGCCCATTCTGCAGCGCCGCACTGTACAGATCCCGCTAATTTTTTGTAAAGGGCGGGAGGATGCAGCCGACTTCCCTACTTTGCGTTCCGTTCTGCCCCGAATTTCAGCCTTGCTGAAATGTAAACTTTTCTTTTTCTGTGGACAAACGTGCGCAATTGGCGTATACTCATTGCAACCCATAGTGTTATTTGTTTTAATAATGTCAAACATAAGAAAATTTAATTATAACAGGAGGTATGTCCCATGACAGAGAGTTATGCCGGCAAGATCAACCGTAAGCTATTGAAAAAGCGGCGCATCATCAACGCCGCAGCGGGACGTGAGCCAGCGGATCTGGTTTTGAAAAACGCAGCCTACGTCAACGTGTTCTCCAATGAGATCTGCCATGGAGACATCGCAGTGGCGGAGGGGCTGATCGTCGGTATGGGCGAATACAGCGGCGCGGAAGAGGTGGACTGCGGCGGCAAGATCGTCCTGCCCGGTTTTCTGGACGCCCACATCCACCTGGAAAGCGCACTGGTCAGCCCCACGGAGTTCGTCAAGGCTGTGCTGCCCCACGGCACCACCACGGTGATCACGGACCCCCATGAGATCGCCAATGTCATGGGCACGGACGGCATCGAGTACATGCTCCAGGCCACGGAGGATCTGCCGGTGGACGTGCGCTTCATGCTGCCCTCCTGCGTCCCGGCCACGCCCCTGGACGAGTCCGGCGCCATTCTGGACTACCGCAGCCTTGATTCCTTCTATGAGCACCCCAGAGTGCAGGGACTGGCGGAGATGATGAATTTTGTGGGCATCATCGCCGGAGACGACCAGCCGGTGGAGAAGATCGTGGCTGCCCAGGCCCACCACAAAAAGATCGACGGCCATGCGCCGGATCTGGTGGGGAATGATCTCAACGCCTACATTGCCGCCGGCGTCTACTCCGACCACGAGTGCCACGATTTGAACGACGCCATCGCCAAGCTCCAGCGGGGCCAGTTCATCATGATCCGCGAGGGTACTGCCGCCCGCAATCTGGACGCCCTGGCTCCCCTGCTGTGCGACAAGTACGCCGAGCGGTGCATGTTCTGCAGCGATGACAAGCACCCCAGCGACCTGCTGGAAAAGGGCCACATCGACTATCTGGTCAAGCGGGCCATCGCGCTGGGTGCCGACCCCATCACCGCGGTCAAGGTGGCCTGCCACAACGCCGCCCGGTACTTCCTGCTCAATAATCGCGGCGCCATTGCCCCCGGCTATCTGGCAGACTTTGTTATCATCGACGATTTCCAGCACTTCAACATTGAAAAGGTCTATAAAAAGGGCGTGCTGATGGTAGAAAACGGCGTGATCCGGGACTTCCCCACTCCGCCCATCGAGCAGTATCTGGTGGACCGGGCCCACAACACCTTCCATCTGCCTACGCTGACCGCCTCCGATTTCGAGGAGGCCCGTCCCCGGGGCATCATTGGCATGGTGGGCGGCGAGATCACTACCGTGGACGCTGGCTATTCCGACCGCATTGACGTGGAGTATGACGTTTTGAAGATCGCCGTGGTGGAGCGCCACAAAAATACCCACCACATCGGCATCGGCTTTTTGCAGGGCTACGGCCTGAAGTCCGGCGCCGTGGCAACCTCCGTCTCCCACGACTCCCACAACATCATCGTGGTGGGCACCAACGAAGCGGACATGGCCGAAGCCGCCAACCGCGTGGCGGCGCTGGGCGGCGGCATCGTGGTCTGGGATAAGGGAGCTCCTCTTGCGGAAGTTCCCCTCTCCATTGCAGGCATCATGAGCGAGGAGCCTCTGGTGGTGGTCAACGAAAAGTTGGAGGGCGCCAAGGAGTGCGCGTTCTCTCTGGGCGTCTCCCGGGAGATCGATCCTTTCATGACCCTCAGCTTTATGGCCCTGCCGGTGATCCCCACCCTGCGCATCACTACCCGCGGCGTATTCGATGTGACCCAGCAGACCTACGTGTGATCTGATTCCAAAAGAAAAAGGAACGGCAATTGCCGTTCCTTTTTTCTTATTCGCAGGCCTGGCACAAAAGGCTGATCAGCTCTTCCTTGCCGGTGCCCTTTTCTGCGGAAAACGGCACCAGATGATCGTCCTCATATAGTTCCAGCGTCTGACGGATCAGCTCCAGCGCCGGTTCAACCTGGCTGCGCTTGAGCTTATCCAGCTTGTTGGCCACGATGATCTCCGGGCAGCCGGTCTGGCGGAACCAGTTGTGCATGGTCACATCGTCCGCCGTGGGCTTGTGGCGGATGTCCACGATGAGCACGCCGGTGGTGATGAGCTCTCCTTCATCCTGGAAATAGCTCTCCATCAGACGGCCCCAGCGGTCCTTCTCCGCCTTGGACACCTTCGCATAGCCATAGCCCGGCAGGTCCACCAGATAAGCCTGCTGATCCACCAGAAAATAGTTGATCTGCGTGGTCTTTCCCGGAGACGCGCCCACATAGGCCAGATTCTTGCGCCCCAGCAGACGGTTGATGACGGAGGACTTACCCACGTTGGATCGGCCGGCAAAGGCAAACTGGGGGCGTCCGTCCCGCAAGAAGCCGCTGCGGGCTGCTGCGGAGCGGCTAAACTCAGCTTTATTGAAATTCAAAGACATGAAATGTAGTTCTCCTTTACAGGCTGAGCCTTGTTTTTACAGCTGCAGGTTCCCCGGCCGGCGCAAACGCCGCCAAGGGACTCTCCTGCGGCGTCTCCTGCCGCGCGGGAGCGTCCACCGCAGGATACAGCGCCGCGGCAAAGACCTGATCCACCGTGGATACCGGCACAAAGTGCAGCGCAGCGCGGACGGTCTGATCGATGTCCTCCAGGTCCCGCACATTGTCGGCAGGGATCAGCACGGTGCCGATGCCGTTGCGCAGGGCTGCCATGGTCTTTTCCTTCAATCCGCCGATGGCCAGCACACGGCCCCGCAGGGTCACCTCGCCGGTCATGGCGACCCCAGCCCGGATCTTCCGCCCTGTCAGTGCGGAGAGCATGGCGGTGGTTACGGCAATGCCGGCAGAGGGACCGTCCTTGGGTACCGCTCCCTCCGGGAAATGGACGTGGATGTCCTTGGTCTTGTAGAAGTCCTGCTCGATGCCCAGCACTTCTGCCCGGCTCCGCAGGCAGCTGAGAGCGGCCTGTGCGGATTCCTTCATCACATCGCCCAGGTTGCCGGTCAGCTCCAGCTTGCCGGAGCCCTCCATGACGTTGACCTCCACTTCCAGGATCTCGCCGCCTGCCTCCGTCCACGCAAGGCCGTTGACCACGCCGATCTCCTCCCGCTCCGTATGGAGCGCCGGGGGAAACGGCTGGCAATTGAGCAGCTTGGGAAGCTCTTTTTCTGTAACGGTAATACGCTTTACAGTTCCCGTCAGCAAGCGCATATCCGCCTTTCTGCACACCGCAGCCAGGCGGCGCTCCAGCTGACGGACGCCGGACTCCCGGGTATAGTCGCGAATGATGGCGCGCAGCACCTCATCCCCCATCCGGAGGGTTCCCTTCTTCAGGCCGTGCTCCGCCATTTGCTTTGGCAGCAGGTGCCGCTTTGCGATCTGCACCTTTTCCTCGTCCGTATAGCTGCCCAGCTGGATGACCTCCATCCGATCCAGCAGCGGCCGGGGGATGGTGTCCGTGGTGTTGGCAGTGGTGATGAACATGACCTGGGAGAGATCCACCGGGATCTCCAGGAAATGGTCCCGGAAGGAGCCGTTCTGCTCGCTGTCCAGCACCTCCAGCAGCGCCGCGGCCGGATCGCCCCGGTAATCGCTGCCCAGCTTGTCGATCTCATCCAGCAGCATCAGCGGATTCATGGAGCCGCTGCGGCTGATGGCCTCAATGATGCGGCCGGGCATGGCGCCGATGTACGTTTTCCGGTGTCCCCGGATATCCGCCTCATCCCGGACGCCGCCCAGGGAGAGCCGGGCCAGCTTGCGGTTGAGCGCCTTTGCAACAGAGATGGCAATAGAGGTCTTGCCCACGCCCGGCGGGCCTACCAGGCAGAGGATCTGCCCCTTACCCTCGGGATTCATCTGCCGGACGGCAATGGTCTCCAGAATCCGCTCTTTCACCTTTTCCAGGCCGAAATGGTCCTTTTCCAGCACCTTTCGGGCAGTGTCCACGCTGACCCGCTCCCGGGTGGTCTCATTCCAGGGCATCTCCAGGCACACATCCAGATAGTTGCGGATCACGGCACCCTCCGCGCTGCCGAAAGGCTGCTTGGAAAGCTTGGTCACCTCTTTCAAAAGGTGCTTTTCCGTCTCCTCTTCCAGATGCAGCGCCTCGATGCGGTCCCGGTAGTTCTGCAGCTCATCGTCGATCTCGTCGCCCTCGCCCAGCTCGTTTTGCAGCACACGGATCTGGGTGCGGAGGATCTGCTCCCGCTGGGAGCGCACCAGCTGCTCCCGGATCTTGCCCTCCATCTCCCGCTCGAAGCCCAGGACGTTATTCTCCCGGGCCAGGAACGCGTTCATCTTCCGCAGACGGATAAAGGGAGAGAGCTCTTCCAGGATCTCCTGCTTATCTGTATAGCGCAGGGCGATGTTCTGGGCGATGTAGTCGGCCAGATAGCCTGGGTCCCGGCCGTCCATGACCGTGGTCACCACTTCCTCCGGCAGGCTGCCCGCCTGCTGAGCATAGTCGGTGAACAGGTTATATGTCTGGCGCAGCAACGCCTCTGTCCTGGGACTGGCCAGGAATGCATCAGAGACAGGCGTCTCCTCCAAAAGCTCCACATTGGCCTGCAAAAACGGCTCCGTCTGCCACAGACGGCGCAGCCGGGCGCGGCTCCGTCCCTCTACCACGCAGCGCACGGAGGTATTGGACAGGCGCAGCACCTGAACGATATGGGATATGGTACCCACAGCATAGAGATCCTTCTCCGTCGGGGCATTCACGCCGATCTCCCGCTGGGTCACCAGGAACACGTCCTGATCGGCCTCCATGGCCCGCTCCAGGGCTGCAATGGAGATCTTGCGCTCCACATCGAAGGTCAGGCTCATATGGGGAAACACCGTCAGGCCCCGCAGGGCCAGGACGGGAATATTCATAGTCTTCAACTCTTCTTCCATAGGGTCTCTCCTTGATCAGGGGGTCAAACAGGGAAAAGGGGGCGCGCCAGACGGCGGCCCCCGTTTTTCATCATGACGCCGATGCAGGCGTACCGCTGGAGCCGGAAGACGGCTTTTCTCCCTTTCCAGGATTCATTTTCACGGCGTAGTTCACCTTTTCCGGATCATAGGTCAGTTCCGGCTTCTCGGTTCCTTCCACGCACGCTTTCGTAATAACCACCTTGACAATGGTGGGGTCGGAGGGAACGTCATACATGACCTGGGTCAGCATACCCTCCATCACCGCGCGCAGGCCGCGGGCGCCGATATTGCGCTCGATGGCCTTATCCGCGATGGCTTCCAGCGCTTCCGGTGTGAATTCCAGATCCACGTCATCGTATTCCAGCAGCTTTTTGTACTGCTTGACCAGCGCGTTTTTGGGCTCCTGCAGAATGCGCACCAGATCCTCGCGGGTCAGGCCGTTGAGGGGTGCGATCACAGGCAGACGGCCCACCAGTTCGGGAATGATGCCGAACTTCAGAATATCGTGAGGCTGGACCTCCCGCAGCAGGCGGTTCATGTCCTTGTCCTTCTTGCCCTGGACATTGGCACCGAAACCGATGCTCTTCTGGTCCAGACGCTTTTCAATGATCTTCTCCAGGCCGTCGAATGCTCCGCCGCAGATGAACAGGATGTTCTTGGTGTTCACCTGGATGAATTCCTGATGGGGGTGCTTGCGGCCGCCCTGGGGAGGCACATTGGCCACAGTGCCCTCCACGATCTTCAAAAGCGCCTGCTGCACGCCCTCGCCGGACACGTCGCGGGTAATGGAGGTGTTCTCGCTCTTGCGGGCGATCTTGTCGATCTCATCCACATAGATGATGCCGCGCTCGGCGCGCTCCACGTCAAAATCCGCTGCCTGCAAAAGCCGCAGCAGGATGTTCTCCACGTCGTCGCCCACATAGCCGGCCTCGGTCAGCGTGGTGGCGTCCGCAATGGCGAAAGGCACCTTCAAGATCCGGGCCAGGGTCTGGGCAAACAGTGTCTTGCCGGAGCCGGTGGGGCCCAGCATGAGGATGTTGCTCTTCTGGAGCTCCACATCCTCGTCTCCCCCGAAAAAGATGCGCTTATAGTGGTTGTAGACCGCCACGGACAAGGCGACCTTCGCCTCGTCCTGACCGATCACATACTGATCCAGCACATCCTTGATCTCCCGAGGGGTAGGCAGCTTGTCAGGCAGATCCTCCAGGTCGTCGGGTGCCTCATCCTCGAAGCCGTCGTCCAGAATGCTCATGCACAGATGGACGCACTCGTCGCAGATGCGCACGCCGGGGCCCTGGATCATCCGCTGTACCTGATTTTCATGTTTGCCGCAAAAGGAGCACCGAAGTGTCTTCTTGCCGTCGTCGTTCATGGTATTACCTCGGTCTATTGTTTCTAGCAGAAAAAATTATTTGCGGTTGGTGATGATTTTGTCGATCAGGCCGAAGTCCAGCGCTTCCTGGGCGCTCATGAAGTTATCCCGCTCGCAGGCGGCAGTCACTTCCTCGATGGACTTGCCGGTGTTTTCGGACATGATGCGGTTCATGCGCTTTTTGATGGTCTCCAGGCGCTTGAGGTGGATGGCCATGTCCGTGATCTGACCCTGGGTGCCGGCAGAGGGCTGATGGATCATGATCTCCGCGTTGGGCAGCGCCAGACGCTTGCCCTTGGCACCGGCAGAAAGCAGGAACGCGCCCATGCTGGCCGCCATGCCCACACAGATGGTGGACACGTCGCACTTGACATACTGCATGGTATCATAGATGGCCATGCCGTCCGTCACGGAGCCGCCGGGGCTGTTGATATAGAACTGGATGTCCTTATCCGGGTCCTGCGCCTCCAGGTACAGCAGCTGGGCCACCACGAGACTCGCGGTGGTGGCATTGACTTCCTCGCCCAGGAAAATGATGCGGTCGTTCAGCAGACGGGAAAAGATATCATAGGAACGCTCTCCCCGGTTGGTCTGCTCCACTACATAAGGAACTAAACTCACTTTCGAAAACCTCCGATCTTTTGTGGCCTATAAACCATTCTCTCATGATACCACCGGTATCATGAGAGAATGTGTCGAATCTGTAAAATGTTGCCTGAAAAAGATTCGGGATTATTCGGCTTCTTTCTCGCCTTCCTGCTCGGCCTTCTTGGTGGTCTTGCGGGTGGTCTTCTTGGCGGGCTTCTCCTCGCCCTCGGCAGCGTCGTCGGCCTTCTTCTTGGTGGTCTTCTTCTCGGGCTTGACAGCGGTAGCGCTGTCCACCACAATGGCGATGGCCTTCTGGGTCATCAGCTGATCCTTCACCTGCTCGGCCTGGAGATACTTCTTGACGGTCTCGAGCTCCATGTTGTACTGCTCGGCCATCTTCTTCATCTCGTCCTCCACGTCCTCATCGGTGACCTCGATCTTCTCGGCCTCGATGATGGCAGCCAGAGCCAGATCCAGACGCACCTGACGGGTGGCGGGCTCCTTGGCATCCTCCAGGAGCTTGGACTCCTCCATGCCGGTCATCTTCATGTACTGGTCATAGGGGATACCCTGCTGGGCGATCTGCATCTTGAAGTTGTCCAGGAACTGACGGGCCTGGTTCTCGATCATGGCGTCAGGGATATCGGCGGTGATGTTGGCGCCCACCTGCTCCATCAGGGCGTCCTCAAAGGCGCGGTCAGCGGCCTTCTGGCGCTCCTCGGTGATCTTCTTCTTCAGGTCAGCCTTCAGATCCTTCAGGGTATCGAACTCGCTGACGTCCTTGGCGAACTCATCGTCCAGAGCGGGAACTTCCTTCTCCTTGACCTCGTGGACCTTCACCTTGAAGACCACGGCCTTGCCGGCCAGGTCGGCGTGATAATCCTCGGGGAAGGTGATGTCGATGTCCTTCTCGTCGCCGGCCTTCATGCCGATGACCTGCTCCTCAAAGCCGGGAACGAAGCTGTGAGAGCCCAGCTCCAGGCTGTGGTTCTCGCCCTTGCCGCCCTCGAAAGCCTTACCATCCAGGAAGCCCTCGAAGTCGATGACGGCGGTGTCGCCCTCCTTGGCCTCGCGGTCCACGCTCACAAGGCGCGTGTTGCGGTCAGAGAGCTGCTTGAGGCGCTCGTCCACGTCAGCGGCGGTGACCTTCACCTCGTCCTTGGGAGCGGACAGGCCCTTGTACTGGCCCAGAGTCACCTCGGGATAGACGGGCACGGTGGCCTTGAAGGTAAAGCCGTCCTTCGTGCACTCGCCAACCATCTCCACCTCGGGATAACCCACCACGCGGAGCTCCTGCTCCTTCACGGCAGACTCGTAGGCCTCGGGGAACGCGTTATTGATGGCCTCCTCGAAAAACACCTCTGCGCCGTACATCTTCTCGATCATCTTGCGGGGGGCCTTGCCGGGACGGAAGCCCTGCACGTTGATCTTCTTGCGCATCTTCTGATATGCCTTTTCGATGGCGGCATCGAACTCTGCCGCGCCGACCTCGATGGTCAGGACAACCTGACTCTTTTCAATTTTTTCGCAGCTTTTCACACTCATTATGTTAACTCCTCCGTTCATCACCGGTCAAATGCCGGTGCGAATTGATATTTTACCAGAAAAATCTTGAAAAATCCAGACTTTTTTCCGTTAATCACAAATTTTTTTCGGGACAAATCCGAGATAGTCTGCCGAGATCAGGGAAAAGTCGGTTTTCCCGTGGGTTCCCTCGATCCTGCGGCGGATGACCGGGCCGTGCAGATGGCCGTAGCAGCACTGCTCCACCGGGTATTTTTCCAGCACGGACAAGATCTCCGGACACTGGTAGCCCTGGTAGAGGGGCGGGTAGTGCAAAAAGCAAAGGATGGGTCTCCCTTCCGCTGCCTTCAGCGACGCCTCCAGCCGCCCCACCTCCCGGTTGAGTACCTTGGCGTTGTGGGGCTTTTGTTCCTCCTCCAAAAACCATCCCCGGGTGCCGCACAGGGCATAGTCACCATATACATGGCAGTTGTTGTGCAGGAAGTCCAGGGTGGTGAAGCCCTTCTCAGCAAAAAAGCCTTTCATTTTGGACACTGTGGACCACCAGTAGTCGTGGTTGCCTTTTATTAGGAGCTTTTTGCAGGGAAACTGCTCTAGAAAACGGAAGTCCGCCTCTGCCTGGGCCATATCGATACCCCAGGAGGTATCTCCCGCCAGCACCAGCACATCCTCCGCCGTCAGCTGGCTTAAAGACGCTTCGATCCGCGCCACGTAATTTTCCCAGGCAGGGCCAAAGACCTCCATGGATTTGTCGGCCGTCAGGGACAAATGCAGATCCCCGATGGCATAGAGGGCCATAGGACCACTCCCCTTTCGTTTAGATCATGACTTGGACGCGGGTCTGTCATCCTCAAAGGCGATCTGTCTGCCGCAGCTGCTACAGAAGTGATGCTCGCCTGCTTTCCACCAGGGCATCAGAAAGCCCTTTTTGCAGTAGGGACAGCGCAGCAGTCGCACCCACCAGACGGCACCCATGGTGCCGCAGATGATCCCCACAGAGCGCATGGCGCTTTTGATCTGATAGGCATCATTGACAAGGATGCCCAGCGAGCCGATGCGGGTATACGGGATCAGCAGGCTCCCTGGCAGGCAGATGAGCGCGACTGCCAGAAGCACCAGCACCGCCTGTCCCGTACTCCGTTTGGGCGGTCCGCCTCCGTTCTGCAAACCAGGTGCTTCTCGCCGCTTCATACCCGCTTCTCTCCTTTATTTCAAAAAGTCCAGCACTACGCCGTCCATGGCCTGCTTTTCGCAGGAGAGATCAAAGCGCCGCTGCTTGCCGCGGAGCGCCGCCAGCCGCCGGGGCACAGCTGTGCCGGTGACCGCATGGAGCTGGTCCAGCAGCTCCACCCCGTCGCCCACAGGCACTTCCCCGATGGCCTTGAGCACACTGTCGCAGAACTTATAAGGAGACGCCGTGGAGACGAACACCGTGGGGGTGATGTCTCCAGTGGCGGCGCGGTACTGCTCCATGACGTTGGCAGCCACAGCGGTATGCGTATCGATGAGGTAGCCGTAGTCGCGATAGTAGCGGCCGATGGTGGAGGCGGTGTCCTCCTCGCCGCAAGAGCCTGCCCAGAATGCCGCGTCCAAGCCCGCACGGATCTGATCGGAGACCTGATAGCGTCCCTGGGAAGCCAGTGCTTCCATGTAGCCCCGGACTTCTTCGTCGTTCTCCCCGGAAAGGTCAAAGAGCAGCCGCTCCAGGTTGGAGGAGATCAGGATGTCCATAGACGGGCTCATGGTGGTGTGGAAGGGACGGTTGCGGTCATAGACGCCGGTACGCAGGAAGTCCGTGAGCACATCGTTGCGGTTGGAGGCGCAGATGAGCTTTCCAACGGGCAGGCCCATACGGCCGGCGTAGTAGGCAGCCAGGATGTCGCCGAAGTTGCCGGTGGGCACGCAGAAGTTGACCTTGTCTCCCATGGTGAGCTTCCCGTCCCGCACCAGATCACAGTAGGCAGAGATGTAGTAGACCACCTGCGGCAGGATGCGGCCCCAGTTGATGGAGTTGGCGGAGGAGAGCACATAGCCCCGCTCCGAGAGCGTCTGGCGGATGTCCGGATCGGAGAAGATCCGCTTTACGCCGCTCTGGGCATCGTCGAAGTTGCCCACCACGGCGCAGACGCCCACGTTGTCTCCCTCCTGGGTGACCATCTGGGACTCCTGCACCGCGGAGACGCCGTCCTTGGGATAGAACACCAGGATCTTCGTCTGGGGCACATCGGCAAAGCCCTCCATCGCGGCCTTGCCGGTATCGCCGGAGGTAGCCACCAAGATGCACACGGTCTTGTCCTCCCCGGTCTTGCCCAGAGACGCAGAGAGCAGCTGGGGCAGCATCTGGAGCGCCATATCCTTGAAAGCGCTGGTAGGACCGTGCCACAGCTCCAGGCAGTGGGTGGACTCATCCACCGTGCGTACCGGCGCCACGGCGGGCGTATCGAACTTGTCCGGGCCGTAGGCATTTTTTGCAAAGGACCGCAGCTCATCCAACGTGTAATCCGTCAGATACAGGGCCATGACCTGGGCCGCACGCTCCTGGTAGTCCGCCGTCAGCAGGCTTTCCAGAAACGCCCGGTCCATCTGCGGGATCTGGGTGGGAGTCAGCAGTCCGCCCTCCCGGCTCAGTCCCAGCTTCACCGCCTCCGCCGCAGTATACCGCAGCGCGCGATCCCGTGTGCTGTAATAATGCATGGTCGTCTCCTCGCTTTCTCAGGGAAAATGGTTATTGAAACGCGTCGGCCAGATATTCCAGCCGTATGATCCGCGCCTGTTCATCCGTATAGACCTCCGCCACATCGAACCGGGCAGGGGCGTCCAGCTCATGGCAGCTGAGGTACAATGCAGCAGCCGCACGCAGCCGCTCCCGTTTCCGGGCATCCACCGCCTCCCGTGGAAGGGCAATGGCGCCGGCACCCCGAAGCTTTACCTCTACAAAACAGATGGTGCCCTGTCTGTCCCGGGCCACCAGGTCCAGCTCACCGAACCGGCAGCGCCACTGGCTGGCCAGCAGCGTATAGCCTTGCTTGCGCAGGTAGCGGGCCACCTCCGCCTCCCCCAGGTCTCCGGCGGCCTTTTTGGTGGTCACGGCCGCTTCGCCTCCCACTTCTTCAAAAACGTCCGCCGGTGCTCCGGGCAAGGGCCGTAGGCATCCAGCATTTCATAGTGGAGCTTGGTGCCGTAGCCCTTGTGCTTGGCGAAATGATATTGAGGGAAACGCTCTTCCAGCTCTGTGGAGACATACCGGTCCCGGCTGACCTTGGCCAGGATGGACGCCGCCGCGATGGAAGCGCTCTTGCCATCGCCGCCGATCAGGCACAGATGGGGCACCGCAATGGCAATGCGGCTGCCATGGTCCCGGTTGCCGTCGATGAGAGCCAGATCCACCTTTATAGGAAGGCCGTCCAGCGCCCGCTGCATAGCCAGCATCCGGGCATTGAGGATATCCATCTCGTCGATCTCCACAGCGGAGACGGAGGCGATGCTGTATGCTGCGGCCTGGGCGGTGATGAGGTCATACAGGGCCTCCCGCTTCTTCTCCGTCAGTTTCTTGGAGTCATTCAGGCCGGGGATGTCGATCTCCCGGGGCAAAATCACCGCGGCGGCGTACACGGGTCCCGCCAGAGGTCCTGCCCCCGCCTCGTCCACGCCGCAGAGGGTCTCATACCCTGCGCTCCACTGCTCTCGCTCGTATGTCCAAAGATCCATAGTCATCTTACCAATACTCCATGACGATTCTCTTGCAATCCCGGCAGACCCAGGCAGGCCGGTCCAGAGAACCGGCATCCTTCGGACTGGTATCGGGATTTTTCAGCACGATCCCGCCCCGCTTGGCAATGCCTTTCATGGTGAGCCAGTTCAGCTTCGGTGCACCCTGGGGAAGAAAATACTCCCACATCCCAAAGGTGTTCAGAAATCCGGGCTCCATCTCTTTTCCGCATACAGGACAGTTCATATTGCCATCCTTTCCACTTATACACCCTCCGGCAGCTCCAGTGTAAAGCGTCCTAACTTGCCAGAACGAAACTCGTCCAGCAGGATCTTTGCCATGCGTTCGGTGTCCACGTCGCCGCCGGAGATCAAGAAGCCCCGCTTGCGTCCGGCCGTTTCCAACAGCCGGTAGCCCCAGGCGATGTCGTTTTCCTCTTCTTCCCGTCCCGGGATGTCCGGCAGCTTATAGGCAGCGGAAAGTGCCTGAGGATACCGCTGTCCCAGATAGGCCATCAAGTGGCAGCCCAGGGTCTCCGTATCCAGAATATCATCCTTCACAGCGCCGGTATAGGCCAGGTTCAATCCCACGCTCTGGTCCTCAAATTTGGGCCAGAGGATGCCGGGGGTGTCCAGCAGCTCCAGATTCTTGTCGATGGGCACCCACTGCTTGGCCCGGGTGACGCCGGGGCGGTCCTCGGTTTTGGCAGTCTTGCGTCCGGCGATCTTATTGATAAAGGTGGACTTGCCCACGTTGGGGATGCCCAGGATCATTACCCGGATGACCCGGTTTTGTCCCTTTTCCTCATAGGCGCGGATCTTGTCCGCCAGCAGCTCCCGCACGGCAGCAGCAAAGCGGGCCGTACCCTGTCCGCTTTTGGCATCAGACTCCAGCACGGCGTAGCCTTTTCCTTTGAAGTAGGCAGCCCACTTGGCGGTAGAGTCCGGGTCCGCCTGGTCCACCCGGTTCAATACCACCAGCCGAGGCTTCCCTGCCGTCAGCTCGTCCACGTCCGGGTTCCGGCTGGAAATGGGGATGCGGGCGTCCAGGATCTCACACACCGCGTCCATATGCTTGATCTGCTCGGCGATCATCCGCCGGGTCTTGGTCATATGACCGGGATACCATTGAATATTCATGCGTCCACTCCGTCGATCAGGCCGATCCGGCCAAATTCCCGCTTCCCTGTCACATCATCCGCTCCCGGGAATGCCAAAAATACCGCCTTGCCCAGCACACAGCGGGTATCCACCGTGCCGAGCCGGGAGTCCCGGCTGTCGCTGGAGTGATTGCGGTTGTCGCCCATAACAAAAATGCACCCTTCCGGCACCGTCAGCGGGAACTCCGTTCCCTCTTCCATGTAGGTCGGCTCATTGATGTAGGGCTCATCCAGCGCCTCCCCGTCCACATACACGATGCCCGCCTCAAAATCAATGTCCACGGTCTGGCCCTCTGTGGCAATGACCCGCTTGACGATGGGCTCTTCCAGGAAGCTCTCCTCCCGCAGCACCACGATGTCGCCGTATTCATAGTCATGATCCAGCAAGGAGCTGAGCACCAGCAGACGGTCCCCATTCTGCAAGGTGGGCACCATGGAGTGGCCGTCTACGCCAATGAGGCGGATCAAAAAAGTAAACACCAGGACTACCGCCAGGACCGAGCCCACCAGCGCCTGCGTCCACTCATAGAGATCCCGGCCGGGGATCTCCCGCTGCTTGGTCTCCTCTTCCGTTATCTCTTCGTTCTTCTCTTCGTCCTCACGCATGTTCCGATTCGCTCCTTACACGCCGCCCAGGCGGCTGAAATCCCGTTGCTGTGTATCCGCGCTCTTTCCGGGGAACAGCAAAAACACAGCCTTTCCCAGCAGACATTCCTCTTCCACCGTTCCAAGCTCCGCGCTGCGGCTGTCCTCGGAATTGTTGCGGTTATCGCCCAGCAAAAACAGCTCTCCCTCCGGCACCGTCAGTGGAAATTCCGTGCCCTCATCCTGATAGGTGGGTTCACGGGTATAGGGCTCGTCCAGCGCCTCGCCATCCACGTACACGATGCCGGCGTCAAAGTCGATGTCCACGGTCTGGCCCTCGGTGGCAATCACCCGCTTGACGATGGGCTGGCCGTCCTTAAAATATTCGTCCCGTACGATGACGATGTCCCCCTGCTCCAGGTCGCCCGCCAGAAAGCGGCTCACTGCCACCAGGACATCGCCGTCCTGCAGGGTCTCCCGCATGGATTCTCCATCCACCCGGATCAGCCGCAGCACGAACGTGAAGAGCAATACCATGCCCAAACTCACGCATACCAGTGTCCGCAGCCAGCTATACAGTTCCTTTGCCGTTTGCTTTTCCTTTTCCATGTTGCGCTCCCGACCAGTCAATAATCTAAATCAGTATAGCAAATGCAGGATAAAATCACAAGAGATTTTCCCGGAAAAGAAAAAAGAGAGGCGTTTCGCCTCTCTTTTTTTCTTTCTTACAGCTTCTCCTTGACCTTGGCACCCTTGCCGACGCGGCCGCGCAGATAGTACAGCTTGGCACGACGGACGTCGCCGCTGCGGACGACCTCGATGGTGTCGATGGAGGGAGAGTGAACGGGGAAGACCTTCTCCACGCCGACGCCGTAGGAAATGCGGCGAACGGTGATGGTCTCCTCGATGCCGCCGTGCTTCTTGGCGATGACGGTGCCCTCGAAGACCTGGATACGCTCGCGGGAGCCTTCCTTGACCTTCACGTGCACGCGCACGGTGTCGCCGATCTGGACACGGGTGACTTCATTCTGCAGGGTCTCCTTGTTCAGTTCCTGAATGAGATTCATTGGTTTTTCCTCCTGATTTATAGGCGTTCATACCGCTTTTGAACGCGCCTTAAAATAAATAAGCAGGCGCACGGCAGAGGACCGCCCTTTGTAAGCCATAGTAGAATACCACAGCTCACCAGAAAAGGCAAGCATTATTTTACAAAAAGTTCTATTTTCCCGCAACTTCTCGGGCGGCCGCGGCCAAAGCCGCAGATGCAGGCGGCAAAAGCCACAAACTGCCGCCGCTGCGCCACATCACCGCTGTCAGGCAGACCGCCAATCCCAGCGCGCAGCAGCACCCGGTCCACCGGGCGATCCGCTCGCCCACTTCCGGCCCTGCCAGAAACATGGCCGCCAGCTGCAACGCCCGGCCGCCGTCCAGGGGCCGTATGGGCAGGAGGTTGAATCCAGCCAGCGCAAAGTGAGCCCCAGCCGCCGTCAGCCATGGTGCCCCGCAGGCGGTCAATGCTGTCCCGCAGAGCAGATTCGCCGCAGGGCCTGCCAGCACGGCGGTCAGTTCCCTGCCATAGGAAAGCCCGCCCGGCAGCATCTGCATTTCCGCCCCCAGTACGCCGATGCTCACGAAGCGGACTTCTGCCCCCCAGAGCCGCAGCACTGCCCAGTGCCCAGCCTCATGGATGCAGGCGGCCGTCAGGATCACCGCCAGCATCTCCCAGCCGTTTCCCAGCAGGAACCACCCAAGAAGCAGCCAGAAGCCTCCGTTGATCTTTACCGGCAGCTTACGCTGCGGATACATAGTAGATGGGATTGAGATAAACCCCCTCCTGATGCAGTTCAAAATGGAGATGGGGGCCGGTAGCGATCCCGGTCTGCCCCACTTTGCCCAGAGTATCGCCCCTCCCCACCTCGGTTCCGGAGGATACGGAAATGGCGCTGCAGTGGGCATAGAGCGTCTCGTATCCGCCTGTATGGGTGACGATCACATACTTTCCATAGCTGCTGCTCTCCCCCACTGCCTTGACGGTGCCATCGGCAAAACAGCACACATCGCTGCCGTCTGGCGCGGCGATGTCCACGCCGTAGTGAAAGCGCTCCTCGCCCTCTACCGGGTGGTCCCGATAGCCAAACCCGGAGGAGATGGGGCCATCTGCTGGCGTACAGTAATCAAAGCCTAGCAGCTTTTGCTCCATGCAGGCATTTTCTGGCAGGTTCTGATTGGAATACAGCACATATGCAAGAGTGGACACCTCTGCCGTCTCCTCCTGCTCCTGGGTGTCTGCCGCTTGTTCTGCCCGGGACGCACGGAGAGATTCCATCGCCGCCGGCTCCTCTTCCTTCTCTATGCTCTTTGCTGCAGTCTCATAGGCGGAAAAGGTTTCTGGGTGAAACACCGCCTCATAGACTTCATCCAGTGCCTGCCCCACGTCCTGCCGGCCGGAGGCGGCCTCCCCGATGGCGGAAAAAACCGCCTGGATATCCATGTTCTGCCGCAGGGCCGCGTTTACTTTCTGGCCGATGGCGTCCAGCCTGCCCGGCAGCAGCAGTTTTACCGTCACCAGCAGGACGAACATTCCCCCGCAGGCCACCAGCTGAAAAAGACGCCGGCGTTCTGCGGCGCTCATGGGAGCAGGTTTTTTCTGCACGCCTCGTCCTCTGCCGGATGGTACACGCCGCCCGGCCGCCACGCTGTCCCGTACCGTCTGTGCCATAGCCGACCCTCCCCGTACCGCTTCTCCTTCGGAGTCTATGCACCCATCCCTGCAAAATATGCCCTGTCTCTTATACACATCTCCGAGCCCACGAGACCGGAGCCTATCTCG
>OWID01000185.1_pt1 | contig 28184 bp, 32 predicted proteins | sample 1732661 | NCBI WGS metagenome assembly OWID01 (sample SAMN05065739, study PRJEB22554) | human gut metagenome | biome: ENVO:2100002; feature: ENVO:00000062; material: ENVO:00002003 | host: Homo sapiens | place: USA
ATCTACACTCGACTAGTCGTCGGCAGCGTCAGATGTGTATAAGAGACAGGACGAGGCGGCCTGGGTCTGCGGGGCCGCCCCCAGAAAATAGGATAGTACAGCACGGTGGGCCGTCCCATGCCGGGACGCAGATACCGGCGGCGGTAACGGCTGTAGCGCATACCGTCCAGGATGACCCAAAGCACCAGCAGCACGCCCAGCATCACCACTGCCCGTGCCGCGATCACGTCAGGCGCAGGCGGCAGATACCCGCTATTCTGCGTGTAGTAGCCGTTTCCCGCAGAGTATGTATCTCCCACAGCGGGAATGTAATTTTCACGGATGGAGACGCCGTAGAAATCGGCGAACCAGTCGAAGTAGGCGTCTGCCGTTTTGCGCACGGCGGCGTCATAGTCCCCGGCGGCAAAGTCCTCTTCCATGTAGGCATAGAGCAGGCTGGTCAGCTCCTGGCCGTACTGATAGAGGCCGTCTCCCCCGGAGACGCCGTAGTCGCCCAACAGGCCGCTGGGGGACATGTCGTCCAGGGCCAGCACCAGCACCAGGCCGTTGTTCCGTTCCCGGGAGCCCACGCCGTACTCGTTGCCCAGCTTGGTCGCATAATCTACAATGTCGCCCCCGCCGGTGGTGGATACCGTCTGCACCATCAGCTGGGCGCCGGTCTGGGCAAAGAGGGAGGCGTTCATGGCGTCGATATGGGCCATGGTCTCGTCCGTAAGCACACCGGCATAGTCGTACACATAGGTGTAGGTGCCGACGATGGCGGTGGACGGCGCCTGACTTTCGTCCGGCTTGCGGATCTGGCCCAGCAAAACACCTGCCGCAATGGCCAGCACCATGATCAGTGCCGCCACCGGGCGTTTTTGCAAAGCTTTCATGATGTTCCCTTTCCTGTGCCGCCGCTCAAGTGCGCAACTCCAGGAGCTTTTGCTTCAGCTCCCCTTCGATGCGGCCCAGCTCGGCCTCAGCGGCCTTGCGTTTGGCAGCGCCCTCTTTCTGGATGTTCAGCACCTCGTCCAGCGTGGAGATGAGCTGCTCATTGGTGTGCTGGAGGGTCTCGATGTCCACCACGCTGCGCTCGGCCTCCCGGGCGGTGGCGATGGTGCCCATCTTGAGCATATCGGCGTTCTTCTTCAAAAGTTCGTTGGTCATCTCCGTCACGGCGGACTGGGCCGCGGTGGCCTGCCGCCCGTGCTCCAGCCCCAGGGCCAGCACCATCTGGCTTTTCCACAGGGGGATGGTGTTCACCAGAGAGGACTGGATCTTCTCCACCATCAGCGTGTCGTTGTTCTGGAGGAGCCGGGTCTGGGGACCCATCTGGATGGAGATCATCCTCGTCAGCTCCAGATCGTGGATCTTCTTTTCAAACCGCTCGCACATCTGCACCAGGTCGTTGTAGGCCTGGGCATCCTCCTGGGCACCGGTGGCCTCCGCCTTGGCTTTCAGAGCGGGCAGCTCCGTGGCGCGGACTTCCTCCAGCCGCTTTTTGCCGGCCAGGATATACATGGTCAGCTCCTTGTAGTACTTCAGGTTCAGCTCGTACATCTGGTCAAACATAGCAACGTCCTTCAAAAGCGTCACCTGATGCTGCTCCAGCTCCCGGACGATCTTGTCCACGTTGGCCTCCACCTTGGCGTACTGGGCCTTCATGGCCTCCAGCTTGCTGCCGGTCTTTTTGAAAAGGCCGAAGAGGCCCTTTTTCTCCTCTTCCTCGCCGAAGTCCTTGAGCTCCACCACCAGATCAGAAAGGGACTTGCCCACCTCGCCCAGGTCCTTGGTGCGCACGGAGTTGAGGGCGTTTTCAGAAAAGCCCGCCACGTTTTTCTGGGCGGCGGCGCCGTACTGGAGGACCAGCTGGGAATCCGTCAGATCGATCTTCTTGGAAAATTCCGCTACCGCTTGCTTTTCCGCGTCAGAGAGGAGGTTTTCATCCATCTGTACCGGGGTCACCTCCGGCTTTTCCGGCTCCTGTGCCGGTTGCTCCTGCGCCGCCGGGTCCAGTGTCAGCTCCGGCACGGCCTCCTGGGCAGCGCTGGGGGTCAGGGTCAGCTCCGGGATCGTGTTCTTTTCATCGGCCATCACATTTTCCTCCGTTTCAAGTCCCCTTCCGGGGCCCATTCGATCGTTTTATGGTTCAAAGTCCCGGTCGGACCGCGCCGTCCTTGGGCTCGTCCGCCTTGAGGGGCTGGTCTGTCAGCCCCTCCCGGGCCATCATGGTCTCCAGCACGGTGATATCCGTGGAGATGTCCAGCGCCTCGGTGCCGTACAGGCTGTCCAGCTGCTTTTCAAAGGCGGAGACGATGGTGCGCATCATGCCCTCCACCCGTGCAAGAGTCGCATCGATATTTTCGCCGGACACGCCCGTTCCGCTCATGCGGTCATAGGCGTTGAGGAGCTTGAGGGTGGTAGGCAGGTAGTAGTCCATAAACCTGCGGATCTGAGGGAGCTTGTCCGGGCTGCGGCCCACTTCCTCAAAGATCTTGGCAGAAACCTGCTCCAGCCGCACGATATCGGCGGAGATGCCGGGATCGGCGATATTCTCGTCCAGCCGCTTCATCTCCGCAATGGCCAGGCGGCCGTCCCGGAGCATTTTGTCCAGCTCCGGATTGCCGGTGCTCTCTTCCTTCGGCTGGGCCTCCTTGGTCTGCGTTTCCTTAGCCTGCGTCTTCTTGGCCTGTTCCGTCTGCCCGACGGCACCGGTGCGGCAGAGCATGCTCACCAGGAAAAATACCACTGCGGACACCACCGCTGCAGCGACATAATGGGCAGGATGATACAGCGGCAGCAGCACGCCCCAGCAGATCCACAGCACGCCTACCGCATAAAAAGGCGCCGTGCTTTTGCGCTTTTCCGCTCCCACGGGCAAGCCTCCTTCCAAAATTTCAATGGCATCACACCATGTTTTTCAGTTGCCCCGCCAGGGGCGGGAAAGCGGCTCCGTTCAAATGGTAATTGCCGCTTTGCAGTTATTATACCCTGCCGGCCTTTTAGGGTCAAGGCGGCAGGTTGTGAAATGATTGTGAATGAAAATACCCTCTCCCACGGCGGGAGAGGGCGCGCATCAGGAAAGCGGAATGCCGTAGAGCCCCGTGACAGGGTCCTGCCACAGCGGCAGCTGGGGCGGGCGGAACGTAAAATAGATGAACAAAAATGCCAGAAGCCACAAAACCAGCAGCCCCGCCACCTGCCGCCACAATCCGCCGGGTCGGCGGCGTTCCAGCAAAAGAAAGTCCACGGCGTACACAGCGGCCGCCGCGATCAGAAATACGGCGATGTCCGCCCATAGCCAGTGGCGGCCGAACACACCGGTGTAGGTATAAAAGAGCGTAGGGATCAGGACCAGGCCCGCCAGCGTCCCCGCCGCCCGGGCGGAGAGCACGTTGGGATAGTTGCGCCCCAGAAAGCACACCTGGATCACGGAGAAGAAAAACACCGGGAAAAACAGCAGCTTCATGTGCTCCCAGGTGGACTCGTTCACGGCGGAAAACGCCGCCGCAAGCACCGTGCCGCCGCTCCAGTCATAGGTGAAGTGCAGCAGTGCGCCCACCGCCGCCGTGAAAAGGAACCCCGCCGCCTCCCAGAGAAGTAATCGCTTTTTCATCGCGGTGCCTCCAAACAAAAAGACTGCGGCCCGTCAGCCGCAGTCTCATTGTACGCCGCACAAAGGAAAATTATACCCGTCCCGCGCTCACACGAATACCGCCTGCACCAGCACCATGTAAAGGGCTGTGCCGCCGGCGATGGATAAGAGCACATTGCCCCGCCAGCGGTGGAGCAGTGCCACCGCCGCCACGGACAACATCTCCGCCGCACCGTGAGGGGGCGCGGCAAACTGGATATTGCGCAGGCAGTATACCACCAAAAGGCCCATGACCGCCGGAGGCAGCACTCGTCCCAGGTACAGCACCACCGCCGGTGGACGGCGGTTTTCCGGGAACAGCCAGAAGGGCAGCCACCGGGTCAGCTGGGTGCCCGCCGCCAGGGCCAGAATCATGATGAGGGTCTCCGTTCCGCTCAGGCGCATAGCCGCTTCCTCCCTCCCAGTAAGATCGCCGTCATGATGACCATGGCGGGGATGACCAAGTTGTCCGGTCCGAACACTGCCGCGGACACCACCGCCGCGCCGATGCCCACGGCGCCGGGAAAGCGGTTCTCCCTCTTTTTCCACTGCTCCAGAAACAGCACCACAAACAGCGCCGTCAGGGCAAAGTCCAGCCCTGTGGTATCAAAGGGGATGTGGCTGCCTGCCAGGGCGCCCAGGGCGGTGGCTCCCACCCAGTAGCTGTAGTTCAAAAGGGAGATCCAGAAGTAAAAGTCCTTCCGCTCCACTCCCTCCGGCACGTCCAGCGTGGACACCAGGGAAAATGTCTCGTCGCAGAGCGAGAAGATCAAAAACGGCCGGACACGGCCCAGCCCCCGGTACTTGTCCAGCAGGCTCAGCCCGTAGAAAAGATGGCGGGCGTTGACCATGAGGGAGAGCAAAAAGGCCTGTAGAGGATCAAAAGCGGTGGTCAGCAGCGTGACGGCCACATACTGAATGCTGCCGCCCAGCACCAGTGCACTCATGGCCGTGGCCCACACTACGCCGTAGCCCTTGGTCTGCATCAGGATGCCATAGGCAAATCCCAGCACCAAAAAGCCCGTCATAACGGGCACTGTGGCCGGGAAGGCAGCCCGCAGCGCCGCCTTGGTAGTGTTCGTCTTGTTCATGATGCCTCCTCAGGAAAAGGCAGCCTGGGGACAGGCATCCCGGAAAAATGCCAGGAACGCCTCACAGGGTACCGCCTCCCCGTCCTTGAAAAAGCCCGCCTTGTCCAGCCGCACCACAGTGCCGCCGTCAAAGATCACGGCCAGCCAGCCATCCTGGTCCCGGACCTCTTTCACCTGGTCATAGGTCTTTTCCGCCTGAGCCGCCGCGTCGTGGACAGTGATCTTCTCCGCCCCGAACTCCACCGTCCGGTGCCAGGCGTCCACACCCCACTGCTCCATCATCCGGCCATGCTGCCGGGCAGCCATGAGGGGCAGGTAAAACTTCATCCGGAACACCGTCAGCACCAGCAGCAGGGCAAACATGGCCCCGTAGCCCCATCTGCCGTCCAGCACCGAGCGCACCAGCATCACGCCGCAGCCAACAGCCACCAACACCGGCAAAAGCGGGATCCGGCGCCGCCCGGACAGCAGCACCGGCCGCCGGGCCCAGTCCGCATACAGTTTCCGGGTGATCTCATAGCGATTTTCAAACATAGGTACCTCCTGTCCCCCATCCGGGATGTAAAAAAGGGGGCGGGTATGCCCCGCCCCCTGCTTGTGCTTGTTTTTTCCGGATCACATCTTCTCCGGCGCGTCCACGCCGATGAGCTTCAGGCCGTTTTTCAGCACCACGCGGGTGTCGTCCGCCAGCTTGAGCCGTGCAGCCATGACGCCCGGCTCCTCGCCCTTGATGCGGCAGGCGGTGTAGAAGCGGTGGAAGCAGCCGGCCAGCTCCTGGAGATAGCGGTTGATGTGGCTGGGGTCGTAATCTCTTGCTGCCAGCTTGATCTCCTCACAGAACTGGGCGATCTGCTTGATGAGGGCCTTTTCCGTCTCGCCGGTCAGCAGGGACATGTCCACCTCAGCCTGGGCGGGCACCTGCACGCCCTCCTCGCCCAGAGTCCGCAGCAGCGAGCAGATCCGGGCGTGGGCATACTCCACGTAGTAGATGGGGTTCTCGCTGTCCTCCCGGACGGCCAGACCCAGATCGAAGTCCATCTGGGTGTCGGGCTTGGCGTTGAAGAACCAGCGGGCGGCGTCCACGGGGATCTCGTCCAGCAGGTCGCTCAGGGAGATGGCCTTGCCGGTACGCTTGGACATGCGCACCACCTCGCCGTCCCGCAGGAGCTTCACCAGCTGCATGAGCACGATGTCCAGCTTCTCGGAGCCATTGAGGCCCAGGGCGTCCAGCGCGCCCTTCAGGCGGGCCACATGGCCGTGGTGGTCGGCGCCCCAGACGTTGATGACCTTATCGAAGCCGCGGACGGCGAACTTGTTGCGGTGGTAGGCGATGTCGGCGGCGAAGTAGGTGTAGAACCCGTTGGCGCGGCGCAGCACGTCGTCCTTGAGGTCCAGCTTCTCGATGTCCGCTTCTTTCTTGCCGGCCTTGCGGAAGTGGTCCCGGAGAATATCGGCGGTCTTGAGCCACACGGCGCCGTCCTTTTCATAGGTCCAGCCCCGCTCTTCCAGCAGCGCCACGGTCTCGGCCACATAGCCGCTTTCGTGGAGGGTGGACTCATAGAACCAGTTATCGTAGTGGATCTTATAGCGCTCCAGGTCGGACTTCATCTTGGGCAGGTTCACGGAAAGGCCGAACTGGGCCAGCTTCTCCTGACGCTCCGCCTCGGGCACGTTCAAAAGCTCGTCGCCGTGCTGGTCATAGTAGGCCTGGGCCAGATCCCGGATGTCGCCGCCCTGATAGCCGTCCTCCGGGAAGGCCACCGCGTCCTCGCCCAGAATGATCTGGAGATAGCGGGCCTCGATGGAGTGGGCGAACTTGTCGATCTGATGGCCGGCGTCGTTGACGTAGAACTCACGGGTCACGTCGGCGCCGCAGGCAGAGAGCACGGCGGCCAGGGTATCGCCCAGCACGCCGCCCCGGGCATTGCCCATGTGCATGGGACCGGTGGGGTTGGCGGAGACGAACTCCACCATGATCTTCTGTCCCTTGTGGGTGTCGGCGGTACCGTAGGTGTCGCCCTCGGACTCCACGGCGCTCATGACGCCGGCATACCAGCTGTCATGGAGGCGGAAGTTCAAAAAGCCGGGGCCTGCGATCTCCGCGGAGGTGAAGTAGGTGCCCTCCAGATTCATATGATCCAGCAGAGCCTGGGCGATGTTGCGGGGCGGCTGGCGCAGCGCCTTGGAGGCTGCCAGAGCAAAGGTAGTGGTAAAGTCACCGTTGGCCGTGTCCTTGGGGATCTCCACCGGCGCGGTCTTGACCTCCGCCCGGGGCAGCGTACCGTCGGCCACCGCCGCTTCGTAGGCGGACATGGCCAGCGCCGCCGCCTGGTCTTTCGCGTTTTGGATCATGTTGATCATATCTCTATCCTCTTTCGTTGGTTTATTGGTTATTTCCGTTTTACCCGGATCTTGAAGCAGTTGCGTCCCGTGACCGTATGCTCTACGGCGATGGAGTACTGGATCTCCATGATGCCGCCCCGCTCCGTCAGGTTGTGGCGCAACCGGCTGGTCTGCACATCCACGGCCAGTTCTCCGTAGGGCGTCTCGTAAAGGGAGGTGTGCTGCCGTCCCTCCTCAAAGATCATCTGGGAGTTCACCGTGCCCGACCGGGTCAGGGTCACCCGGCCGCCCTCCACGGCGAACGTGGTAGTGGTCCCCTCCATGCCGGTGAGGGCCGTCTCCTCATAGGAAAGGCGCATGCCCTGCTCCGTCAGTTCCAGTGTTCCCTCGGTCATCAGCTCCGTCTGATCCGGGTCGATGCCGTCAAAATACTGCTCGCCCCGGATGCGCAGCAGCACCGGCAGCTTTTCCTGGTCAGTATTCCTCAATGTCAATCCTCCGTGCCCCGTGATGAAGATCCTCCTGCAAAAAGAGGGAGGCCAGGTTCTCAAAGTCCTCCGCCCGGTCGCTGACGAAAAACTCGGACTCGCCCCGCTGGGTCTCGTCTGCCCGCAGGCCGCGGGACTTGAGCATGCGCTTGAGTTCGAATGCCCCCTCTTCTCCGGCGGACACCAGCTCCACTTCCGGCCCCATGACATCGGCGATCACATCCGTCAAAAGCGGGTAGTGGGTACAGCCCAGAATCAGGGTGTCGATGCCGCTTTGGCGCAGGGGCTCCAGATACTCCCGGACCACCGTCTCGATGACCACGTCCCCCGGACGCACCCGACCGTTTTCCACCAGGGGCACCAGCAGCGGGCAGGCCTTCTCGATGACCCGGATCTCCGGGTCCAGATCGCGCAGGGTCCGGCTGTAAGCACCGGAGCGGACGGAGGCGGGCGTTGCGATCATGCCCACATGCTTGTTTTTCGTCACAGCCGCGGCCCGGCGGCAGGCAGGCTCCACCACGCCCACGATGGGCAGGTCGTTCTCCTTCTGCAGTGTGGGCAGCGCCGTGGTGGTCACGGTACCGCAGGCCACCAAAATGGCCTTGAGATCAAAGGACCGGAGAAACCGGACATCCTGCCGGGCATATTTGAGCAGCGTCTCCTGTGACCGGCCGCCGTAGGGCACCCGGGCGGTATCGCCGAAGTAGATGAGATGTTCTTCCGGCAGGATCTGCCAGAGGGCGCGCACTGCCGTCAGCCCGCCCAGGCCGGAATCGAACACGCCGATGGGTCGCATATCCATACGCTCTTCAAAACTCCTTCTGTCCCTCCGGGCCGCCTGGAACCCGGCTTACATCTAAGTTATATATTATACTATGGGCCGCCGTAGGCCGCAAGACAGATTTTAGTCTTTTTACCCTGTTTTTTGTGTGGAATTTTACCGGCGGCTTTGCTATAATCATACCATATGGAAATTATGGACCATGCGGGAGGTGTTTGTCCAATGAAGATCGAGCTGACGGAGCAGCAGTTCCGCTATCTGCTGGACTTGGTATACATAGGAAACTGGGTGATCAACTCCACCCGTGAGGATGACCGGATCCAGGAATACGACCAGGTGGAGAGCCTGGTGTTTTCCCACTGTCTCCAGCACAAGATGAGCAAGCTGGTGGAGCTGTACCGGGGCGAGCTGATCCCCTCCAGGGCCTTTGCCGACGGCGGCATCCACGAGGCCATCGAAAACTATGAAGATGTGGTGTTCTACGAGATCCTGGCCGAGGAGCTTGCGCTGCGGGATATGGATGGTGAGCCTCTCACCCGGGAAAATTACAGTGAGCTGATGGATCGGATCGACACGTACTTGTCGGAATTCGACCAGCACGGGACAGACCACATCAGCGTGGATCTGGACGAGTGACGCCGGCGGGGCAAGCCCCGCATTTGGCGTAAGGAAGCACAAAGGGATAAAAAGGAGAACGGATATGAGCGAGACATCCAAGGTATATTTTGCGGACTTCCGCTGCCCCAGCTGGCGGGAAAACCTGCCTCAGAAGCTGGCCCGGCTGATGATGACCGCCGGCTTCGGCGACATCGACATGGAGGATAAATACGTCGCCATCAAGATGCATTTCGGCGAGCCCGGCAACCTTGCCTACCTGCGGCCCAACTGGGCCAAGGCCGTGGCAGACCTGGTGAAGAGCCAGGGCGGCAAGCCCTTCCTCACCGACTGCAACACGCTCTACGTGGGCGGCCGGAAAAACGCGCTGGACCACATTGACTCCGCCTATGTCAACGGCTTCACCCCCTATTCCACCGGCTGCCACATCCTCATTGCCGACGGCCTCAAGGGCACGGACGAGGTGGAGGTGCCCGTGGAGGGCGGCGAGTACGTCAAGTCCGCTAAGATCGGCCGGGCGGTGATGGACGCGGATGTGTTCGTCTCTTTGACCCACTTCAAGGGCCACGAGCAGGCGGGCATGGGCGGGTGCCTGAAAAACATCGGCATGGGCTGTGGCTCCCGGGCCGGCAAGATGGAGCAGCATAACTCCGGCAAGCCCTTTGTCAAGGAGAAAAAGTGCGTGGGCTGCGGCGCCTGCAAGCGCATCTGCGCCCACGATGCCCCCCAGATTACCAATGGCAAGGCCACCATCGACACGGATAAGTGCGTGGGCTGCGGCCGCTGCCTGGCGGTTTGCCCCAAGGACGCCATCCAGTGCCTGTTCGACGAGGCGCCCGCCATTTTGAACAAGAAGATCGCCGAGTACACCAAGGCCGTGGTGGACGGCCGTCCCTGCTTCCACGTGTCGCTGGTGGTGGATGTGTCCCCCAACTGCGACTGCCACGCTGAAAACGATGTGCCCATCGTCCCCGATGTGGGCATGTTCGCCTCCTTCGATCCCGTGGCGCTGGATCAGGCCTGCGCCGACGCGGTGATGGCTCAGCCCGCCGCCCCCGGCTCTGCCCTGTATGACGATGGCTGCGACGGCAGCTGCGCCGACCACTTCCGCGCCGCCCATCCGGACACCGACTGGGAGGTCTGCCTGGAGCACGCCGAAAAGCTGGGCCTGGGCAGCCGGAAATACGAGCTGGTCAAGATCTGAGAAAAACCGAAAACGCCGCCGTGGTTTTCCACGGCGGCATTTTTTTGCGCCCTCCGGCCTTATGCGAAGGTCACCACGGTGCCGGTCTTGCCGTCCAGGGCGTCCAGGGCCTTGTCCAGACTGGTGATGATGGCCCGCTTGCCGGGGTTGGAACGGACGAACTGCATGGCCGCCTCCACCTTGGGCAGCATGCTGCCCACGCCGAACTGCCCCTCCCGTACATACCGGGCAGCCTCCTCCAGCGTCAGCTGGCCAAGATCCTGCTGGTCGGGCTTTCCAAAGCGGATGGCCACCTTTTCCACTTCCGTCAAAATCAGCAGCACGTCCGCCTCCACCTCCTCGGCCAGGAGCTCAGCAGCAAAGTCCTTGTCGATGACGGCGGCCACGCCCTCCAGGGTGCCGTCCGGGTTTTCCACAACCGGCACGCCGCCTCCGCCGCAGGTGATGACAATGGCGTGGTCCCACAAAAGCCGCACCGCGCCGATCTCCACGATCCGCCGGGGCCGCGGAGAGGCCACCACACGCCGCCAGCCCCGGCCTGCGTCCTCCCGCATCACATAGCCCTTTTCCGCCTCCAGCCGCTTTGCCTCCTCCGCGTTATAGAACGGGCCGATGGGCTTGGTGGGGTTCTGGAAAGCCGGGTCATTGCGGTCCACCACCACCTGGGTGGTCAGCGACACCACCGGGTAGTCCTTGCGCCGCTTGTTCAAAGCATACTTCAGAGCCTGCTGGATATGATAGCCGATATACCCCTGGCTCATGGCGCCGCACACGTCAAAGGGCATGGGCGGCACCACGTCCTTTGCCGCCTCACTGGCCAGGACGATCCGCCCCACCTGGGGGCCGTTTCCGTGGACCACCGCCACCTCATAGCCCCGCTGGCTGATGCGGGCGATGGACTCGCTGGTGCGCTTGACTGTCTCCAGCTGGGCCTGGGCCGTGGGCTCGGCCCCCTTGGACTGCAGGGCGTTGCCGCCCAGGGCAATGACAATTCTCTCGGGCATATACGCGTCTCCTTTCCGTATTCGCCCCATAGTGTCTGCCGCCGCCGGGATTTTATGCGCGCTCCGGTCAGGCGGGAAGTTTTCCACACGGCGGCGATGGAACGTGGAAATTTCTGCGTTCTTCCATCATACTTTCCTCTCCGGCGGGCATGCTAACGCATATCGCAACGAGAGGTGACCACAATGACCAACAAACGACTGGGCAAGCAAACCGTGGCACTGGCCACTCCGCCGTCCATCCGCGCAGGGGCATGCGTGGGGGGCAAAATGGAAAAGGCCGGGCCGCTGGCCGCCTGGTTCGACTGTTTGGAGGAGGACTCCTTTTTCGGCCAGCAAACCTGGGAAAAGGCGGAGTCCTATATGCAACAAACCGCCCTTTCCCTGGCGCTGGAGAAAGCGGGCCTCGCGCCGGAAAATCTGGACTATGTGCTGGCGGGCGATCTTCTGAACCAGTGCATCGGCTCTTCGTTCTGTCTGCGCTCGTTCCAGATCCCCTTTTACGGGCTATACGGCGCCTGCTCCACCATGGGAGAGTCGTTGTCCCTCGCCTCCCTGCTCATTGACGGCGGCTTTGCCGACCGGGCTGCCGCCATGACCTCCTCCCACTTCTGCACGGCGGAGCGGCAGTACCGCATGCCGGTGCCCTACGGCAACCAGCGGCCGCCCACGGCCCAGTGGACCGCCACGGCAGCCGGATGCACCATTCTGGAGCGGGAGGGGGACGGACCCTATATCACCCACGTGACCTGCGGAAAAATTCAGGACAAAGGCATCTGCGACGCCAACAACATGGGCGCCGCCATGGCCCCCGCCGCCTATGATACCCTCTCCGCCTTCTTCCGGGACACCGGCACGGCCCCGGAGGACTACGATCTCATCGTCACCGGGGACCTTGGCAAGCTGGGCCACGAGATCGTGCGGGACCTGTTCCGCCGGGACGGCGTGGAGCTGGGCAGCCGATTTTTAGACTGTGGACTGCTGCTCTATGACCTGAAAGGACAGGACATGCACGCCGGTGCCTCCGGCTGCGGCTGCTCCGCCTCCGTGTTCAACGGATACCTGCTCTCGGGACTTCGGGAGGGCCGGTGGCGGCGGATCGTGTTCGCCCCCACCGGGGCGCTGCTCTCCCCCACCAGCGCGTTTCAAAAAGAATCCATTCCCGGGATCTGCCACGCGGTGTGCATCAGCACCTTCCGCTGACGGCCCGGTCCCATCCAGGAGGCTCTATGGAATATCTCAATGCATTTTTGTGCGGCGGCATTCTCTGCGCCATCGGACAGATCCTCATCGACCGCACCACCCTCACCCCCGCCCGCATCCTCACCGGCTACGTGGTCACCGGCGTGGCCCTCAGCGCCCTGGGACTGTACGAGCCCCTCATCCGCTGGGGCGGCGCCGGGGCCACCGTGCCCCTGACGGGCTTTGGCCACACCCTGGCCGCCGGCGTGGAAAAAGCCGTGGCGGAGCAGGGATGGCTGGGGGTCCTGACCGGGCCCCTGAGCGCGGCCGCCGGCGGCATCACCGCAGCGGTGGTGTTCGGCGCCGCGGCGGCGTTTTTGTTCCGACCCGGCAGCAAGCGATAAATACCCACGGGACGCGCCTTGCAGCGCGTCCCGTTTTCGCCGTGTTTTGTCACCATTTTGTTGGTTCTTTCGTCGAAAAAGATGGTATACTGAATTACAACCATTTTCGACAGAAAGGATCATTGTCATGCGTCGCTGGATGTGCTTTTTTCTGGCAGTCTGTTCCCTGCTGACCCTGACCGCCTGCGGGCAGACCCCGCCGGAGCCGGAGGCCGACTCTCCCGAGGCCCCTGTGGAGGAAGCCCAGGAGCCGGAGGCCCCGCCGGAGCCGGAGCCCTATTCCATTTACGATCCCACCGTCATGCCCGAGGGCGGCAGCCGTGACGGCGTCACCTACGCCGCCTATGACGGCATCGTGGAGCACCTCTTCTTCCACCCGGTAGTTGCCTACCCGGAGCTGGCCTTTGACGGCGATGCCCAGGCCGACGGCATCGACGACTTCATGGTCACCGCCGACGAATACCGCGCCATCCTCCAGAGCGTCTATGACCGGGGCTATGTGCTGGTGGATATTGCCGACGTGTGGAGCGAGACCACCGATGAAAGCGGCAACGCCAAAATGGTGAAGAACACGTTGTACCTCCCCGAGGGGAAAAAGCCCCTCATCCTCTCCTTTGACGACACTAACTACTACGAGTACATGCTCTCCAACGGCTTTGCCTGGAAGCTCGTCATCGGAGAAGACGGAAAGATCGCCTCCTACGGCAAGGACCCGCAAGGCAACGAGGTCGTCTCCCGGGACCTGGATGCCATCCCCATCCTCGATAAGTTCGTGGAAGAGCACCCGGACTTCTCCCCCTTCGGTGCCAAGGGCTGCCTGAGCCTCACCGGCTATGAGGGCATCCTGGGCTACCGCACCCAGACAGACACCAAGAGCTGGACGGAAGCCCAGGAGCAAAACCGCCAGAAGGAGCGGGAGGCCGTCAAGCCCATCATTGCCGAGCTCAAGCGCACCGGCTGGACCTTCGGCAGCCACACCTGGGGCCACATCCGCCTGGGCACCAAGTCCCTGGAGACCATCCAGGCGGACACCAAGCGGTGGTTCGACGAGGTGGGCTCCCTGGTGGGCCCCACCACCATTTTGTTCTATCCCCACGGCGAGCGGCCCGACGGGGACGACTGGCAGAAAACCGGCCCCGTGTTCCAGTACCTCCAGAGCCAGGGCTTCCGGGTATTCTGCTCCGTGGGCATCAACAGCTTCAGCTATATCAAAAAGGACATCAGCGCCGTCATCTGTGACCGGCTCCACCCGGACGGCACTACCCTCCGCGGAAGCGACAAAGTGATCGGCTGGTACAGCCAGTTCTATGACGCCCGGGACATCATCGACCTGGACGTGCGGCCGGACCGCGGCGTCCGCTGGACGCCCAAGAGCGGCGCTTGACCATACAGGAAAGGAGAACCGCCATGAAAAACAGCGGTATTTGTCCAAAATGCGGCAGCGGAGACATTTTGAAAGTTCTCAGCTACACCAACCGCTTCGGCGGCGGAGATGTCATTTTGACAGATAATACGCTGCCTGTTTTGCTTTGCGGTGTCCAGGTCCCCCGTTATGTCTGCTGTTCCTGCGGTTATTCCGAGGAGTGGATCGATCCCAAAAACCTTTTGAAACTCAAAAAGCAATACGGCCGCCCGTGAGACTGCCGCATCACCACACAGAAAAGGAGTGGTTCCATGACCCGTGAAGAATTGAAAGCCGCTGCCGTTGCCATGCTGGACCGGGCCTATGTGCCCTACTCCCACTTCCCGGTGGGGGCGGCGCTGGAGTGCGCCGACGGCACGGTGTTCACCGGCTGCAACATTGAAAACGCCGCCTACTCCCCCACCATCTGCGCTGAGCGGTGCGCCGTGGCCAAGGCGGTCAGCGAGGGACACCGGGACTTTGTCCGCATCGCCGTGGCAGGCCGGTGCGAGGACTTCTGTGTGCCCTGCGCCGTGTGCCGTCAGGTGCTGCGGGAGTTTGCCCCCGACCTGGAGATCATCTGTCTCAATGGCGCCGGAGAATCCCGTACTTTCACCTTATCCGAGCTGCTGCCCCACAGCTTCGGGCCGGAATTCCTGGGGCACACCACTCCCTGAAAACCGCAAACATCAGCAAAGCCCGCGCCTTACGGCGCGGGCTTTTTTGTCTCTGCTCATTTTTTCCGCAGTTCCCGGATGGTCATGACAACGATATAGACCAAATAGGCCAGAAAAATCAGTCCCACGGGAAGCAGGACCGCTGCGGCAATAAAATTCCCCGCCAAGGCGCTGAGCGCCCGCCAGACCAGCTCTCCCATCGCTCGCTCCTTTCTCTCTTACCGCACTTTACCTTGCCCGGAACACCCGGATGAACCAATCGGCCAGGTCCCCGAATACGGCTCCCAGCACCACCGGAAAAAACATACCGACAGAGGCCTGCACTGGGCGGCACCGCCCCCTTTTCTTTTAGTGTACCACGGCACTTTTTCCACAGCAAGGTGGAAAAAGGCGGCGGGAATCCCCGCCGCCTTTTTTACACCACTTTTTCAAAATAGAAGAACGTCTCGTCCTCCCCCTTTTTGCGCATGCAGGAGGAGAGCATCTTGTAAGAGGCCTGGTTCTCCTTGAAGCACTTGGCCACCACACGGCTCAGATGCACCTTGTAAAGGGCCCACTCCGCCACAGCGGTGAATGCCTCCGTACCGTAGCCAAAGCCCGCGTACGCCTTGTCGATCCGGCAGCCCAGCTCCGCGCCGCCCCGGCAGTCGAACCGATAGAGCACCGCCTCGCCGATGAGTTTTCCGTCCAGCCTGACGGCGAAGTTGGCCGCCTGGCGGTTTTCGAAGTCCCGGTTGGCCACGTCGAAGAAGCTGCGCTCCGTGACGGGGCCGCCCAGGCCGCCCACATCATCGTAGCCCCACCAGCGGTTGCGCTCCCCATCCAGCACCAGGGCATTGTAGGCGGGGATATCCGCCTCCGTCAGAGCCGAGAGGGTGAGCCGCTCCGTTTTTAGCTCCGGGATGGCTTTCACATGGGTCAACAGCTCGTTCTGGGGCTCAAAGCGGTACTTGGGCGCCAGCTTAGCCGGGCCGTACTGGAGCTTGGAGGTCCGAAGGCCCCGGTCCGCCGCGTCGTCCTCCCGGTTGATCCACTGGCAGCCGTCGCCGAAGGCGTCGGCAAAGGCCTGCACCAGGGTGGGGTACACGCCGGTATAGGAGTAGAGGGCCTTTTCAATGTGGATGATCAGGGTCTCCCCGCACTTTTCCGCAAGGGACAGGGCGATGAGCTTGTCCCCGTCGAACATGCCGCCGGCCAGGAACCAGGGCTTGCCTGCCATGGCCAGCATTTTCTGGGCCAGCTTCAGCTCGTCCCGGGCCTTGGCGTTGTCCCCCTTGGGGAACTCCGCCTCGTAGTCCTGCCAGAAGGCCTCGATGATCGCCTGATCGTCCTTGCCCAGGGGGCGGAACTGGGCATCCGGCCACTTGGAGCGGAACTTGTTGATGTGGTTGCGCTGGCCGGAATAGCGCCGGCCGGCGAACAGCTGCAAATCCTCCCGATAGTATACATAGTCCCGCCAGGTGCGCACGTCGCTCACGTGCACATAGGGGTACCGGCTCAAAAGCCGCCCCGCCTTGCACTCGGGCACCACGGAGATCACCTGAGGGATGCCCTCCTCCAGGCAGTAGTTCTCGATCAGATCCAGCGCCGCATCCTCGTCCCCCTCCGGACCGGGAACGGGATAGTCAAAGACCACCTGTCCGTCGATGCAGTTACGCACGATGAGGCATCCGGCCGCCTCCGTCCAGGTGGGGTGGAGGGTACTGCGCCACATGAGCTTGGTACCCACCGAGTATTCGCATAGTCCGTAGTTGCACCGCTCATAATATTTGCGCAGCTTGGCGGCGTTCTGTTTGGTCACGGATTGAAATTGTAACATGTGTTTTTACCTTGTCTTTCTTTTTTGGAATAGAGTTTTCTATCGTCGCGCCCGCCCCCTCTCTTGACACCGGGAGGAAAAGGGCGTATCCTACATGCATGATTTGAATGAGGGGTATTCAAAAATAGAATGGGAGAGAGGGATCATTGTGAAAAATGAGAGAGGCTCCTGGGCCAGCAACGTGGGATTCCTGCTGGCGGCCATCGGCTCCGCCGTGGGCCTTGGAAACATCTGGGGCTTTCCGTACAAAATGGGAAAATCCGGCGGATTCACGTTTTTGATCGTGTATCTGCTGTTGGCCGTATTCGTGGGCTTTATCGTCATGGTCAGCGAGCTGGCCATGGGCCGCAAGGTGGGCCAGGGCGTCATCGGCTGCTACACCACCCTTTCCAAGCGCTTCAAGTGGGTGGGCTGGCTGGCCGTGTTCTCTCCCTTCGTGGTCATGAGCTTTTACGCCGTTCTCGGCGGCTACTGCATCGAGTATATGGCCCTGAACCTGAGCACGCTGGCCTTCCCCGCGGAGCTTGCCTCCGGAGCGGAGCTGTTTGACTCCATGCTGACCAATCCCTTCGGCAGCATCTTGTTCACGCTGCTGTTTCTGGTGATCTGCTATCTCATCAACCGGGGCGGCATCTCCGGCGGCATCGAGAAGTTTAACACCGTGGGCATGCCGGCACTGTTCATCATGCTGGTCATCATCATCTGCCGCAGCCTGACCCTGCCCGGCGCCATGGAGGGGTTGAAGTTCATGTTCGTGCCCGGCTATGCCGTCAGCGCCGGCTTCATCGACAAGGCCCCCGGCTTTCTGACAGTGCTGGCCACTGCCGGCGGCCAGATGTTCTTCTCTTTGTCCCTGGCCATGGGCGTCATGTTCACCTACGGCTCTTACCTGAAAAAGGACGAAAACCTGGTGAAAAACTCCATGGTCATCGTGGGCGCGGACACGCTGGTGGCTGTCATGGCCGGCGTTGCGGTCATCCCCGCCGCCGTGGCCAACGGCATCCAGCAGGGCATGGACGTCAGTGAGATCGCGCTGGGCGGTCCCAGCCTGCTGTTCGTCACCCTGCAGGACGTGTTCAGCGCCATGGGCCCCATCGGCCCCCTGTTCGGCGTGATCTTCTATCTGCTGGTGCTCATCGCCGCCATCTCCTCCGCCATTTCCCTCATTGAGGTAGTGGTCACCTTCTTCCTGGACCGGGGCGCGCTCCACGGGAAAAAGGGCGTGCGAGAGCGGGTGGTGCTCATCGTGTGCCTGGCCATTATGGCGGAGGCAGCGCTGGTAGCCGTGGACGGCCTGGGCCGCAACGGCGTACCCGTGCCCTTTAAGGAAAGCGCCGCGCAGGTGCAGCTCTCCGACGGCAGTGAGGTGGCTCTCAAGGATGCCACTGAGGCTATGATTGCCTCCGGCACCGTGAAATATGCCCCCTGGAACGACAACTGGCTGGACTTCATGGATATGATGTCCGAGGGCATCGCCATGCCGCTGGGCGCCCTTTTGATGAGCCTCATGGTAGGCTGGGAGATCCGGCCCAAGCTGGTACTGGAGGAGGTCCATCTGGGCAGCAGGCGGCGGATCGACAGGTTCTACTCGCTGTGCATCCGCTTCATCACGCCCATCGGCATGGTGTTGGTGCTGCTGGGACAGGTGAATGACTTCTTCGCCCTGGGATTGTTCGTCTGAAGCTCCAAGCTTCATTTACTCCAAATCCCGGAAATATGCAATCGTATATGCAACAGGAACGGAAAGCAGAGCCAAAATGGCTCTGCTTTCTCATTTCAACCCGATATAGGCCACGCCGTAGCAGCCGGGGCCGGAGTGGGTACCGATGACGGCGCCCAGCTCGTCCCAGGCGTAGTCCCGGATGCCCAGGGCCTGGACACACTTGTCCCGATAGCCTTCCATGGTCTCCAGACACCGGGAGTGGCCGAACACGACGCAGTGGCGGCTGTCCACCGGATACTCCCGGAAAAAGTCCAGGGTGTAGCTGAGGATCTTCTGCTTGCCCCGCACCTGGCCCACGGACTTGACCTCTCCGTCCACGATGGCCACCACCGGGGAGATGCCCAGCATGGTGCCCAGCACAGCCGTGGACGCGGAGATGCGACCGCCCATTTTCAGATACTTCAAGGTGCCGATGAAGGCCACGAACCGCACCCGGTGCTTCAGCTCCTCCAGCGCCGCGGCGATCTGGGCGCCGGTAGCGCCCGCGTCCCGCATGCGCACCGCCTCCCGCACCAGAAGGCCCTCGCCGATGGTGACGTTCAAAGAGTCCACCAGATGGAGCCGCTCGCCGCCCTTTGCCATGTCCTTGGCGATCTGGGCGGACTGGAACGTGCCGGAGAGGCGGGAGGACATGATGATGGCCACCACCTCGTCGCCGTTTTCCAGGAGAGGCTCAAAGGCATCGCAGTACTCCTGGGGATTGACCTGGGTGGTCTTGGGCAGGATCTTGGCCTGGGCCTGCTTTTCGTAGAACTGTTCCTTGGTAATGTCAACGCCGTCGGTATAGACGCCGTCCTCGAAGATGACCCGCATGTGCAGCATGTGGACGTTCAGCTCCCGCTGCTCCTGCTCGGTCAGATCGCTGGTGGAGTCCGTAATGATCTGGACAGCCATGGTCGCGCTCCTTTCGCGGCTTTGACGCCGAATAGTTGGTATCTACTATACGCAAACTTCCCCAAAAAAGCAAGAGTCTCGCGGTTGACACCGCCGGGCCGGTCTGCTTTACTGTTGCTATGCAAGAGAGGAGGCAATGCCCATGAACCAATGGGAACGGATGGTCTCCGGCCAGCTTTACGACGCCGGAGATGAGGCTCTGCGAAAGGCCCGGCAGCGGGCGAAAATACTGTGCCGGCAGTATAACGACGCCCCGCCGGGGGACGACGCCGCCCGGGCGGACATTCTGCGCCGGCTGCTGGGGTCCATGGGAAAGGACTGCTGGATCGAGCCCACGCTCCGCTGCGACTACGGCACCAACATCTCCGTGGGGGACTATTTCTACGCCAATTACGACTGCGTCTTTCTGGACGTGGCCCCCATCACCATCGGAAACAACGTGATGGTGGGTCCCCGGGTATGCTTTTATGCTGCCGGGCATCCCATCGCAGCCTCCGTACGGAATACGGGGCTGGAGTTCGGCGCCCCCATCACCATTGAAGATAATGTCTGGATCGGCGGGGGCGTGTCCGTCTGCCCCGGCGTCACCATCGGCGCGGGCTCCATCATTGCCGCCGGGTCCGTGGTGACCCGGGATGTGCCGCCGGGCGTGGTGGCGGGGGGCAATCCCTGCCGGGTGCTGCGGCCCATCACCGACGCGGACGAAGCCCGCTGGCAATCGCAGCGCCGGGCCTATGAGGAGGAGCTGTACACAGCCTCCCGCCAGGAAACATAACTCTCCCCCGCTCCCAAGCGTAAAAGCGCCCGGACAACTGTCCGGGCGCTTCCTTTTTCAGTTCATCTGACGGCGCCGGGAGAGGTTCATGGTGCCGTCCTGCATGTTGTTCAGGGAGTCCAGGCTCTTGCCGGTGCCGATGGCCACGCAGGAGATGGCGTCCTCGGCGATGACGGTGTGGATGCCGGTGCGGGCGGTGACCAGCTTGTCGAAGCCGGAGACCAGGCTGCCGCCGCCGGTCATGACGATGCCGTTGGTGGAGATATCCGCCACCAGCTCGGGGGGCGTGCGCTCCAGCACGGAGTGGATAGCCTCCATGATGCGCTCCACGGGCTCTTCAAAGGCGTCCATCATCTCCACGGAGCTGACGGTGACCACACGGGGCAGACCGGTCAGCAGGCACCGGCCCTTGACGTCCATGGTCTCCTCTTCCTCCTTGGGGAACACGCAGCCGATCTGCTTTTTCATCTCCTCGGCGGTGCGCTCGCCCACCAGCAGGTTGTGCTTGCGGCGCATATACTTCACCACAGCCTCGTTGAGCTGGTCGCCGGCGATCTTGATGGAGGCGGACTCCACCACGCCGCTCAAGGAGATGACGGCGATGTCGGCGGTACCGCCGCCGATGTCCACCACCATGTGGCCGTCAGGCTGGGTGATGTCGATGCCGGCGCCGATGGCGGCGGCCACGGGCTCCTCGATGAGATACACCTTCCGGGCGCCGGCCTGGATGCCGGCGTCGATGACGGCGCGCTCTTCGACCTCCGTGATGCCGGAGGGGACGCAGATGATGACCCGGGGCTTGAAAAAGGAGACGCCAGCCACCTTGTGGATGAACTCCCGCAGCATACGCTCGGTCATGTCGTAGTCGGAGATGACGCCCTCGCGCAGGGGACGGATGGCGATGATGTTGCCGGGGGTACGGCCCAGCATGGCCTGGGCCTCGGCGCCCACTTTCAGCAGCTTGCCGGTATTTTTATCCAGCGCCACCACAGAGGGCTCGTTGAGCACGATGCCCTTACCTTTTACATAAACCAGAACCGACGCGGTACCGAGGTCGATACCGATATCCTTTGCCATGGCCATATATTCCACCTCATTTATCTTTCTTTCGTTATCAGCAGCGGTTTACCCGCACAGAGTCATACAGATTATATTATATCTGCATTTTGCCCGATTGCAACCCTATTCTTCCGTGTTTTTGTGAACTTTTTTCTCACGGCTGAGGGCCACCGCCGCGCAGACCACGTCCTTTGCCCCGGCGGCGTACAGCTCCCGGACACATTCGCCCAGCGTGGCGCCGGTGGTGCAGATATCGTCAACGAGCAATATGCGCCGTCCGGCGGCCCCCGGCAGCGCCCGATAGACGCCCAGCACGTTGGCCCGGCGGGCAGCCGCCTCCGTCAGAGTGGACTGAGCGGGGTTGTCCTCGATTTTTTCCAGGAGCGCCACGGGCTTTGTGTCCCAGCAGCGGCAGGCGCTCTCGGCCAGGAGCCGGGCTTGGTCATAGCCCCTGCGGCGCAGCCGTTTGCGGCTCACCGGCACCCAGGTCACCACGTCAAATTCGCCGGAAAAATGCTCCGCCGCGCACCGGGCCACCAGCTGGCCCAACGGTTCTGCCGCTCCGGGCGCATAGTGAAATTTCAGATGCAGCAGCGCCCGGCGCACCGATTCCTCATACCACAGCGGCGCGGCGCAGACGCTCTGTCCCACTTTCCGCTCACAGAGATGTTCCTCGATCCACGGCAGGGTCTTTTCGCATTTGGGGCAGACCCCCGGCTCGTTCAGCACGCAGCCGCAAAATGGGCACTTGGGCGGAAACAGCACATCCAGCAGCCGCGCATACCACGTCCGCTTCACTTTTTCCTCCTGGGGTACGGGGCCATCTCGTCGGTGAGGCCCACCAGATAGTCCACACTGACGCCGTAAAACTCCGCCAGTTGGACCGCCAGGTGCAGCGGAAGCTCCCGCTCGCCCCGTTCGTATTTGGAATAGAGAGACTGGTCGCAAAGCAGCAGCGCTGCGACCTCCCGCTGTTTCAAATCTTTGTCCTCCCGCAAGTCGCGGATTCTCAGAATCATATACATCACCGAGATGATTCTATCCAGAGGACATATTGTACTATCCATTTTAGGACTATTTGTCCAAACTGTCTGTTATTTTCTTGCTATCATTATTTCTGACGGGCTGCAAGCAAAAAAGAGACTCCGAAGAGTCTCTTTTTTCACACTTTTTCTCCGTCGCCGCTGTGGGCCAGACGCCACCTGAGGCCGGAGTAGCGGCGCTGCTGGCGGTCGTTTTCCGCCATGGCCCGGATGGCCGCGTCGTCCCCCACCACGATCATCAGCTCTCTTGCCCGGGTGAGGGCCGTGTACAGCACGCCCCGCACCATCAGCGACGGAGCCGACGGCAGAGCGCACAGCACCACGCAGCGGTACTCGCTGCCCTGGGCCTTGTGGACGGTCTGGGCGTAGGCAAGGTCCAGCTCACTGAGCTGCTCCACGCCGTAAAGGGCCACCCGCCCGTCAAAATCCACCGTCAAAAATTCGCCGGAGGGGTCGATGTCCACGATCTTGCCTACGTCGCCGTTGAACATGCCGGTGCCCACGGTGCCGTCCGCCTTTTCCCAGACCACGTTGTAGTCGTTGCGGGTCTGCATGATGCGGTCTCCCTGGCGGAACAGCCGCTCGCCCCACTGGATCTCCCGCCGGTCGGGGCTGGGGGGATTGAGGGCTTGCTGGAGACTGCGGTTGAGGCGAATGGTGCCCGCAGGGCCCTTGCGGGTGGGGGTGAGCACCTGGATCTGGTCGGCGGGCACGCCCATTTTCTCCGGCAGGCGGTGCTCCACCAACTCCACCACCGTGCGCACGGCCCGGTCCGCCTCCCGGCGGCACAGGAAGAAAAAGTCCCCCTGGTCGTTACTCAGCCGAGGCGGCTGGCCCAGGTTCACCGCGTGGGCGTTGCGGATGATGGCAGACTCCGACGCCTGGCGGAACACCTCCCGCAAAAATACCGTCTCCACCCGGCCGCTGCGAATGAGGTCGGAAAACACATTTCCGGCCCCCACGGAGGGCAGCTGGTCCGCGTCGCCCACCAGAATGAGCCGGGTGCCGGGCCGCAGGGCCCGCAGCAGCGCGGAGAAAAGTCCCACGTCCACCATGCTCATCTCGTCCACGATGACGGCGTCCGCCTCCAGCGGCTCCTTCTCCGTTTTCTGGAACGTGAGCTGGTGGGTGGCGTCGTTCCAACTCATGCCCAGCAGCCGGTGGACCGTCTGGGCTTCCATGCCCGTCAGCTCGCTCATGCGCTTGGCGGCCCGGCCCGTGGGAGCCGCCAGCTGGATGTCCAGGCCCATGTTCAAAAGCAGGGCCACGATGCCCCGGACGGTGGTAGTCTTGCCGGTGCCAGGCCCGCCGGTGAGGATGAGCACCCCCGCCCGGGCGGCCAATTCCACCGCCTGGCGCTGCTGGGGGGCGTAGGTGATGCCCTGGCGGCGCTGGATGTCGTCGATGACTCGTCCCGCCTCCGCGCTGCGGTCGGCGTCAGCGGCAAGCAGGGCGCAAAGGCGCACACAGGCGGAGCTCTCCGCCTCCCACAGCCGCCGAAGGTAGCAGGCCTCCACATTGGCGATGCGCTGGCAGATCACCTCCCGGCGCTCCGTCAGCTCCTCCAGCGCCCGCTCCACCAGCTCACTCTCGCACTCCAGCAGCTGGCCCGTGGCGGCCACCAGCTTGTCCCGAGGCAAAAATACATGGCCGTTATTTTCGTTGTGGCTCAGCTCAAACAGCACCGCCGCCTGGAGCCGCTGGCTGCTGTCGGCAGCCAGACCCATGCCCAGAGCCATCTCGTCCGCCAGGGAGAATTCCACGCCGCAGCCGTCGGCGCTGAGAAGATACGGGTTGGCGCGGATCATCTCCAGCGCCGCGTCCCCGTAGCGCTCCCGCAGCTCCATGGCCAGCACCGGGGGCAGCTGGTGGCGAGCCAGAAACTCCATGAGCCGACGAAGGCCCATGTGGCGGCGGAAGCTCTCGCCCATCTCCTGGGCCCGGCGCTCCGTCACGCCCTTGATGAGGCTCAGGCGCCGGGGCTCCGTCTCCAGAACGTCCAGCGTCTCAGGCCCGAACCGGTCCACGATGCGCCGCGCGGTGGCGGGCCCCACACCCTTGATGACGCCGGAGGCCAGGTAGCTGAAAATCTCCTCCTCGTCCTCCGGCAGGGCCCGCTCCAGCTCCACGGTGCGCAGCTGCTCCCCGTGCTGGGGATGCTGCTCCATGACGCCGGAGACCGTCAGATGCTCGCCCGGCGCGGCGCAGGGAATGCAGCCCACCACCGTGACCACCTCGCCCTCCTCCGTGAGGAGGCGCAGGACCGTATAGCCGTTTTCCTGATTTTGAAAGATGATACTATGTACGGTACCGTCGTAGGTGGTCAGCTCTTCCATGTCGTTTCCTCTTGCTCCTTTTTATTCCACCGCCAGGCGGTCGCCCTCCGCCAGGGTGATGTTTTCCGTCCGGCCCGCCATGTACTCGGCCAGGGACCGGGCGTCCGCGCTCATGCCGCAGTCCGCCAGCACGATCCTGGCCCCCGGCAGCCGGTGGCACAGTCGCTTCAGCTCCCGCACGTCGGCCTCCATGGCCAGCGCCTGGCCCCGCAGGGGCAGCACCAGCAAAAGGCCGGGCACCGTAGGCCGCCCGGCATGAAGCAGTGCCCCGGCCACCAGCCACACCACCGTGGTCATGCCCACGGCGGAGAAAAAGGCGATGCATCCATCTTGCAGCAATACCATCCCAAATCACCTCGGGATAGTCTATGCGCCGGGGCTGTCCGCTGTCAATTTACGCTCCGCGGGTGATGCCGAGTTCGGCCAGAATGGCCTCCTCCCGCGCCCGCATCTGTTTTTTCTGAGGGCCCTCGTCCAGATGGTCATAGCCCAGCAGGTGCAGCACGGAGTGCACCACCAGATACGCAAGCTCCCGCCGGTTGGAGTGGCCGTACTCCTTGGCCTGGGCCGTCACATGCTCCCAGGAGATCACCATGTCCCCCAGGGGAACCAGGCCCGTGCCCGGGTCGGCGTCCTCTGCCTCCGGCAGCTGTCCCGGCGTCAGGTCGAACTCCGGGAAGCTCAGAACGTCCGTAGAACGGTCCACGCCCCGCATGTCCAGATTCACCTGGTGGATGGCCTCGTCGTCGGTGATGAGCACGTCCACCTCGCAGGGGAAGTCCACCCCCTCTGCCGCCAGGGCCGTGCGGATGACCTTGCGGATAAAGGCCCGCCGGTCCTCGCTGATGCCGGGCACATCTGCCGTCACAGGGATATAATGCCGCTTTGCCATGTTACTTCCTGCCTTTCCCGCCGTTTTTCACGTCCTCATAGTGCTCGTAGGCCTCCACGATCCGCTGCACCATCACATGGCGTACCACGTCCGCGTTGCTCAGCTGGCAGATGCCGATGCCCTCCACGTTCCGCAGCACCCGCATGGCCTCCTTGAGGCCGGAGGCCTTGCCGTCGGGCAGGTCGATCTGGGTCACGTCGCCGGTGATGACGATCTTGGACCCGAAGCCCAGGCGAGTCAAAAACATCTTCATCTGCTCCCGTGAGGTGTTCTGGGCCTCGTCCAGGATGATGAAGCTGTCGTCCAGGGTACGGCCACGCATGTAGGCCAGGGGCGCCACCTCGATGTTGCCCCGCTCCAGGTACTTCTGGTACGTCTCCGCTCCCAGCATGTCGAAGAGGGCGTCGTACAGGGGCCGCAGGTACGGGTCCACCTTGCTCTGCAGGTCGCCGGGCAAGAAGCCCAGCCGCTCGCCTGCCTCCACCGCCGGACGGGTGAGGATGATGCGGTTGACCTGCTTGTCCCGGAACGCCTGGACGGCGGCGGCCACGGCAAGGTACGTCTTGCCGGTGCCCGCCGGGCCCACGCCGATGGTCACGGTGTTGCGGAGAACGGAGGCGATATACTCCTTTTGTCCGATGGTCTTGGGCTTGATGGGACGGCCCTTGGCGCTGATGCACAGCACATCGCCCGTCAGCTCCGTCACCTGCTCCTCCTTGCCCGAACGCACCAGGCCGATCACATAGCGCACATTCTGCTCGCCGATGGTCTCTCCCCGGGAGGAGAGGGTCAGCAGTGCCTGGATGGCCTTGACGGCAAGATACACGTTCTCTGCCTCGCCCTCCACCCGGAGCTCGCCCTCCCGGTTCACCACGGTGACGGAAAACTCCTGCTCCAAAAGGCGGATGTTCTCATCAAACGATCCGAAGATATTCACGGCCTGCTCCAGCCGCTCGATGCTGATTCTCTGTTCCAATGGTTCCTCCACTCCTATCGCTTTGCCGGACGCGATCTGTCCGGATTGTCCTGATAGATGGGCACCGTTTCCCCGATCTGCTCCTCGCACTCCGCCCGCAGCGTTACCAGCACGCCGCCGTCGGTGCTCCGGGAGGAGCACAGCACGGAGCGCACCTGCCCGTAGGGGTCCACCAGGGTGTGGAGATACGCCTCGAGCAGCGCCCCGGCCGCCTGTTCGGCCGCCTGGGGGTCCACCGCCGACGGCTCCGTCTCGTAGAAGCGGTATCGCTCCGTCACCATGGTCACCGGCAGCGGAAGTCCAAACAGGGAAAACGGATGTCTGGTGGTTATTTTATCATATTTCCGCCCCTCGATGCTACTGTTTGAAAAGAATTTTACCCGCTCTTTTCCGATGACCAGGGAAACGCACAGCTTCTCCTCCCCGGTGTAGCGCTTTTCCTGGGCTGACAGCGGCATCACCGTGGAGAGGGTATACCAGGTGCGGGCCTGCACCGTGCCCATGCCCGCCAACAGCCGGGCGCCGAAGGTGTCCGTATCCTCCACACCGGAGATGAGCAGCTGCCCCTCTTCCACCGCCGTGCCAGGCAGCACGCATTTGACCCCCTCCAGGGCCCGCACCTGCTGCACCAGTCCCGCCCGGCGGGCCACCACGTTGGTGGGCTGGCGCTCATCCACCATCTCCGGAGCCATGACCCGCTCCCGTACCTGCACATAGGCCCGGCAGCCGGACACGTTCACCGTCATCCAGCTCAGCTCCGGGATCTCCAGCAGCACATGGTTGCGGATATCCTCCGCGTCCAGGGAAAAGCCGAAGGTGCCGATGCCCACGCCATTTTTCTCCAGCGCCCGCAATATCTCCTCCTCCGCGACGGTCTCATTTCCCTCCACGGTAAAGTCCCAGATGAAAAACGAGCCTATGGACATACATGCGGCGCACAGCGCCAGCCCCGCAAGCAGGGCGTAGCGTTTGCGGAAGCGCCCCACAAAATAGGGCATCCCTTCCCGCCGCACCACCGTGATGGTGCACTCCAAATGCTTTGCGGCCTGCCGCAGGCCATGATAATCCCGGCGGCTCAAGCGGCAGGTGAATGTGGTCTCGCTCTCCCAATCGAGATCCCAGAACGCCAGATTCCGCTCACCGCACAGATTCAGAATCCGCTCCGGGAACGGCGCCTCCACCCGGATGCGCACCTGCCCCCGCATGCGGTTGACGATCTCCTTGAGCATTTATCTCACCCACTCCACCGCATCGATGCGGCCGCTGAGCCGCAGTTCCTCCGCCGTCATGGCCGTCAGCGTCAGATGCTCTCCCCGCAGCCGCAGCACGCCGCCGGACGTATTGATGTCGATCTGGGTCTCGCTGTACGCCAGAATCCCCGTGTGCCGCTCCAGATACAGCTGGCGGCTGCCGATCATCTCCAGGTGGGGCAGCCGGGCCACCACATCCGCCGGCAGGTCGAAGAGCTCCGCCACGCTCCCCAGCACACTGCCGCGCTCTTTCCGGTTCCGTTCCATATGCGTTCACCTCACATCCAACCCTATGCGCCGGGCTCGTCCCACTTGCCTTGCATGGATCTTCCCGGCCCGGCATAGATATCCATGGGTGATGTGTATGAAGTTCCGGCGGCAGGCCCTGTGCCTTCTGGTCCTGGGCGTTTTGATCTGGTTTTTGATGGACGCGCAGTCCGTCCGCTCCGCCGCATTGGAGGCGCTGGAGCTGTGCGCGGCGTCCGTGATCCCGGCGCTCTTCCCGTTTCTGGTGGTGTCCACGCTGCTTTTGAAGCTGGGCTTCGGCGAGGCCCTCGCCCCCTGGCTGGCAGGGCTCATGGCTGTCTCTTATACACATCTGACGCTGCCGACG
>OWID01000186.1_pt1 | contig 28083 bp, 25 predicted proteins | sample 1732661 | NCBI WGS metagenome assembly OWID01 (sample SAMN05065739, study PRJEB22554) | human gut metagenome | biome: ENVO:2100002; feature: ENVO:00000062; material: ENVO:00002003 | host: Homo sapiens | place: USA
CAGCTGTTGGTGGAATGGAATGAAAAAATGAATCTGACAGCCATCACCGAGCCCAGAGAGATTGTATTTAAGCATTTTGTGGACAGCCTGCTGCTGCTCAAAGCGGTACAGCTGCCGCAGGGAGCGAGCCTGATTGATGTGGGCACCGGTGCGGGTTTCCCATCCATGCCGGTGAAGATTGCACGCCCTGACCTGAAGGTAATCATGCTGGACAGCTTGCAGAAGCGTCTGACCTTTTTGCAGGCGGTCAATGACCAGCTGGGTTTGGATTGCAGTTTTCTGCATTCGCGGGCAGAGGATGGTGGAAAACAGAAACATCTGCGGGAACAGTTTGATTTTGCAACCGCTCGAGCTGTTGCAAATCTGCGAGATCTGGCGGAATACTGTCTGCCGTATGTCAAGGTGGGAGGCTACTTCGTTTCGCTGAAAGGACCGGAGGTCGAGGAGGAAGTGCGTGAGTCCAAGAACGCCATCGCCACAATGGGCGGCAAGGTGGAACAGATTCTGCACTTTACACTGCCGGAAGACAGCGGCAGAAGCATCGTTGTGATTAAGAAAATATCGCAGACTCCGCCGCAATTCCCCAGAACCGCCGCTAAAATGGCAAAGAAACCGATTCTTTAAAGGGGATTTTGCAGGGATAAGTCGAAACGCGTCGAACGATTTTTCTGGAAATCAGGAATACTCTGTGCTATGATATAGGCATGGACACGGACCGAAGCTGGTCTGCAGTCCATGCCTTTTCTATTCCTATTTTCCTTTCTTTTGCTCGGCAGGTGCGGAGCTCCCTAATCCGCTCCTGCAAACATTTCTGCTCCCATCATATCTCAAAACTTTACCTGCCTGCGGCTGGTGTGACCAGTCCAGGCAGGGGCGTTTTGGGACCAGGGAACTCAAGGAGGTGAAGCTGCTGAGATGAAGGCGCTTCTTGCTAAACAAAAAACCATCAACAAGGTGGTGTTGATTCCAGAACATAAAATCCTCCCCAATCCATATCAACCGCGCAAGGTATTTGACGCCGAAAAAATTGAGCAGCTGGCTTCCAGTATTGCACAATATGGACTGCTGCAGCCGATCACCCTTCTGCCGCTGGAAAATGGATACTATCAGTTAGTGGCAGGAGAGCGCCGGCTGCTGGCGTGCCGAAAGCTGAAGATGCAGGAGATTCCTGCAATTCTCACTTCGATGGATGAGGAGCGGAGCAGTGCCCTGGCATTGATTGAAAATATCCAGCGGTGCGACCTCAATTATTTTGAAGAAGCGATGGCAATTCAAAAACTGATGAAGATGGCAGGATACACCCAACAGGCAGTAGCAAAAAAACTGGGAAAGAATCAATCCACAGTAGCAAACAAACTGCGTCTGCTGCAATTCTCCAAAGAGATTCAGGAAGAAATTGTCAACCATGGCCTGACCGAACGACATGCGCGCGCATTGCTGTGCTTAAACGATCAGGGCGATGAAGTGATTCTTTCGGCGATCAAAACGATTGCGGAAAAAGAGATGAACGTCGCGCAGACCGAGCGATACTTAGCACAGCTTCAAGGAAAACAGCAGCAGAAACAGAGGGACAAGAATCGCTTGTTTGTTGTTCGAGATTTGCGCATCTTTTTAAACACCATTGATAAGGCGCTGGAGACCATGAGGTTATCGGGTATCAAAGCACAGACCCAGGTACAGGAGGAAAGCGATGAGCTGGTCTATACCATCCGCATTCCAAAGGAAAGTGCCTACAAGAAAAAAATTCCTTCTTAAGAGATATAGAGAAAGCCAAAAAAACACCGGATACACAGCTGTGTATTCGGTGTTTTTTTGGGCTTTTACACCACAAAGAAGAGACAAGTCCCCGATGATTTCAATTTTACTCAAACTGTTTTCCGTGTCCAAATGCACCATGTACCATGCAGGTTTTGGCAGCAAAGGCACTTCCTGCATCCATTGCCTGCATAACAGCGGTTTCCAGTGAAACATCTGCCGGTTTGGAGCGCAGCCATTCCACAAAGGAAAGCAGAAACGCAGTCAGGAAAGAGTCGCCTGCGCCAAGGGTATCCACTGCTTTGACCAGATTAGCGGCACGGGTAAACAGGTGTTCACCGTCAGAGAAAACGGAACCGTTTTTTCCACGGCTTGCAATGATATATTTGCATCCGCGCTGATGGATGCGGGCGCATTTTTCTTTGATTTGCTCGAGCGATGCATCGCCGCAGGAGGTGATGGCAAAGTCGATATATGGACAAACAGCGTCAAACCGTTCGTCGGTTTCAATGATGGAAAAATCGTAGGCAACGTATGGATGCAGTGGAGAAAGTTTTGGCAGCTCTGGATCAATATGGCTGTTGATGCTGGTGCAGATCAGATCAAAACCGGAAAGATATTCCAGATCCTCTGGCTGGAATCGGATTGGTTTTTCCTTTGCAACACCGCCTTTGTTGCTGCCCATAAAGGTACGATCTCCGTCCACAAGGGTAATCATGGCATAGCCGTTTTCTCCTTCTTCAATGCGGCAGTGGCTGGTATCAATCCCCAGCTCTTTTGCAGTTGCCTGCACATGAGCAGCGGCTTCATCATTGCCAAATACACCCATATAGGAGGAAGGACAGCCTAACATTGTGGCGTATGCAGAGAAGTTGAAGGCGTTGCCTCCAGGATACATGGTTTTTGTATGCATATATTTATCCACAACATTATCGCCGACACCGATTACCTTGATGGACATAGTAACACTCCCTTGATACATTTTCTATATTATTTTGACAGATTCATTACCATATGTTTTGGTATGTTTAATCTTATGATAAAGGCTAAAAAGCGTTTTGTCAAGTGGTCCTATTGTATAAATTGTTTAATATTTTCCACAAAAAACCCAAAAATAGTTTTATATTGACAAGTTCATTACAATATGTTACAGTATGAATTAGCATGAAGCGGAATGAATTTGAGCGGCGGAAGCAAGAAAAATCTTTTTCAGAAGATTTGGAGACGGAAGCTGAACTTAAATCAAAATGGATTATGCAGGCGAGATGCAGAAAGGAGAACAGAAGAAGGGAATTTTTTATTTAGAAACAGAGAGGTGAAAAAGGTGATCAAGTACACAATCAAGAGACTGCTGATTGCAATCCCTGTTTTTCTGGGAATTACGTTTGTTGTATTTTTCCTGGTAAACATTGCGCCAGGTGGACCTCTTGATATTATGGCGTCTTCCGGTGAGCTGTCGCAGAGCGACTTGGAAGCGCTCAAAATTTCATTGGGGCTGGATAAACCGATTATCGTTCGATACTTTATCTGGCTGGGAGAGTTGTTCCGCGGGGATTTGGGAACATCTTACAGAACCTCTCAGGAGGTCAGCATGATGATCGGCCAGCGACTGCAGGCATCCCTGATCCTGACAGGAAGCGGTATTTTGATGGCAATTATCATCGGTGTTCCGCTGGGAATTGTATCCGCATACAAACCATATTCCAAGTGGGATTCCCTGGCAAACTTTATCGCATTTATCGGTGCATCGGTACCAAACTTCTTCCTCAGCTTGATTCTGATCTATGTCATCGCGGTTAAGCTGAGCTGGCTGCCGGCAAGCGGTATGTACAGTACTTCGGGAGCGAGGGATCTGGCGGATCTGCTGAGGCATCTGATACTGCCGGCGTTTGTCTGTGGTATTCAGCCGATAGGAAACTATATCAAGCAAACCAGGGCGAGTGTTATGGAGGTACTTAATGAGGAGTACATCAAAACAGCCCGTTCCAAAGGCTTGAAAGAATCCATCATCGTTGTTCGTCATGCGTTCCGCAACGCATTGATTCCGGTTGTTACATCCATCAGCCTTTCCATTCCGTTTTTGATTGGTGGCGCAGTTGTAACAGAGCAGATTTTTGCATGGCCAGGTATCGGCAGCTTGATGGTAACAGCGATTAACAACCGTGACTATCCGGTTATCATGGGTGTCACTGTACTGATTTCGGTTGTTGTTCTGATTGCGAACCTGGTACTGGATCTGATTTATGCGAAACTGGATCCACGAATCAGCTACGACTAAGGAGGTGTAATGAATGGGAAACACAGCGCAAGCTGCTTCGACCCCCAAAAAGGTGAAAAGCCAGGCATGGGACAAGTTCCGGCACAATAAACGCGCGATGTTTGGCGTCATTGTCGTATTGATTGTCGCATTGGCTGTGCTGATTTTACCACTGGTGATGGATCTTGACCCATTTACCACCGACGCAGAGGCAGGCTTTAACACACCTCCGAGCGCGCAGCATATTTTGGGTACAGACGATGTTGGACGAGATTTGTTTGCAAGATTGCTCTATGGTGGTCGAATTTCGCTGCTGGTTGGTATTGCTTCCACCTGTGTCAGCGTATTGATCGGTGTTCCACTGGGACTGGTTGCAGGCTATTACCGTGGAATCTGGGAAACAATCATCATGCGTGCGGCTGATATTTTCATGTCGTTCCCTTCGATGATTCTGATTCTGGTACTGGTAGCTGTATTTGGACCTTCTATCTTTAACGTAACGGTGGTCATCGGTGTTTTGGGTTGGACGTCGATCGCCAAGCTGATCTACGGCAACACCCTTTCTCTGAGGGAAAAGGAATATATTGAGGCAGCAAGAGCAATGGGAATGAAAAACAGTAAAATTATCTTTACGGAAATTCTTCCTAACGCGATTGCACCGGTTTGGGTGACGATTGCATTCCGCGTATCCAGCGGTATTTTGACCGAGTCGTCGCTGAGCTTCCTGGGTCTGGGTGTTCAGACACCACAGGCTTCCTGGGGTAACATTATCTTTGCTGCACAGAATCTGTTGGTTCTGACAGCAAGACCATGGGTATGGATTCCACCAGGCATCTGCATCATCCTGGTGGTTGTCGGATTTAACTTTATCGGTGAAGGTGTCCGTGATGCACTGGATCCAAAGATGAAGTAAACAAACAAAAGGAGAGTGTACGTATGAAGAAGCATTTCCTGAAAGCGGTCAGCATGGCAATCGTACTTGCAATGACCATGTCTGTAGCAATGATGGGATGTTCCAGCAGCGAGACAACCGCTGAGAACACAGACAACAGCACACAGACTGAGGAAACAACTGAAAGCGGCGAAACCACAGCAGAAACAACCGATTATTCCGATGTAGTTATCAACTATGGTTTGACCACTGCATGGGACTCGCTGAATCCTTATGGATCTTCGAGCGGTTCGACCTTTAACCACCTGGTTCTGGACAAACTGTATGACCGTCTTGCCTACATCGAAGAGGCAGCCAGCGGAATTCAGCCAAGAGCTGCTGAATCCTGGGAATCCTCTGAAGATGGTATGACAGCAACCTTCCATCTGGACCCTGACTGTAAATTCCACGATGGTACTCCAGTAACTGCACATGACTGGGTATTCACCGCAAATCTGGTTACCGATCCTGAATTTGACTTTGGTATGAAGAGTGAGTTTAAGTTCTTCGAAGGTACCGATGACAACGGTGTTGCAACAGGCGACTCCATCGGCATCGAAGCAACCGACGACTACACACTGGTAATGCACTTTAAAAACCCAACACCAGTAGAAGACTGGATCCTTCTGCACAACAAATACTTCTACGTTCTGCCAGAGCATCTGCTGGGCGACATTGCACCTGCTGATGTAAACAGCTCTGATCTGTGGGACAACCCGAATGACATGGGTTCCGGTCCTTGCACCTACATCTCCGAGCTTTCGGGCAGCCAGCTGGAACTGGGTTCCTTTGCAGATTATCAGCTTGGCGCACCAAAATTTGGCAAACTGGTTTACACCGTTGTATCTCCATCCAACACAGTTACTTCCGTTATGACAAATGAGCTGGATATGTTCTTCCAGTCGTCCACCATCGAAGATGCAAAAGCAGCAGAAGCTGCTGGTCTGCCAGTTGAAAAATCTGATCTGCCTACCGGCGTTGCAATCTTCCTGATTAACAACCAGAACGTATCCGACAAGAGAGTTCGTCAGGCAATGAACCTTGCAATCGACAAGGATATGCTGATCAAACAGAACGTTGACGGTGAAGGTGTTCCTTCTGCAACTTACATCATCCCAGGTTCCGAATATGATGCAGGAATCGAATGGAGCCGCGATGTAGAAAAAGCAAAAGCTCTGCTGGAAGAAGCTGGATGGGACAGCAGCACAACGCTGACCATGGCAGTTACCTCCGCAAGAGAAAAAATGGCAGCTCTGATCCAGCAGCAGCTGGCAGAAGCTGGTATTAACATTGAAGTTCTGACCGTTGACCTGGCAACCGAGTTTGCAGGCCTGCAGGATGGTACTTACGATCTGGGTATCTGCGGATCGACAGCAACCAGCTTCCCACTGTGGATGGAAGGTTACTATGATTACCGCAACGCAACCTACTGCCAGATTACTGATGAACGCTATGCAGAATATCAGGAAAAGATCGGTTCTGAGCTGGATGAAACAGCTAGAAAAGAACTGGTTAACGAATATCAGGAGTTCCTGTATGATGAGATGCCTCTGGTAATGCTCTATCATTCTTACTCCTTCAACGTTATCAACCCAAGAATGCAGGGTGTACATCAGGCAGACAGCGGTATGCTCAACGAAGCTGTTTGGAACTGGTCTGTAACACAGTAAGAATAGGACGCTTTTCTGAATGTAGGGGACGCATCTTTGATGCGTCCCTTCAGAAAGGCATTTTCGGTTTACAAGCCGGATAAGGAATAGATAAAGGAGGAACCTCTTATGCCGGAGCCTTTATTGAATATTGAAAATTTAAAGGTCAGCTTTGTAATAAAAAATAAAAAAACAGTGGCAGTAGAGGACGTTAACTTCTCCCTGGATGCAGGTAAAATCATCGGGATTGTTGGGGAGTCAGGCTGCGGCAAGAGCGTGACAGCGACCTCGATCCTCCGTCTGATGCCGGCGGGAACGTGTGAAATTGATCCAGAAAGCAGGATTGTTTTCCAGGGAAAAGATTTGTCAAAAGCCAGCAATGCGGAGATGCGCGATGTGCGCGGAAACAAGATTTCGATGATCTTCCAGGAGCCAATGACCTCGCTGAACCCTGTATACACCATCGGTTATCAGATGGTGGAGATGCTTCAGACACATCAGAAGATTTCCAAACAGGAAGCGATGAAGAAGAGCATCGAGATGCTGGAAAAGGTAGGAATCCCTTCGCCGGAACAGCGCATCAAGGAATATCCGCACCAGCTGTCAGGCGGTATGCGTCAGAGAGTTATGATTGCAATGGCGCTGTCGTGCAATCCACAGCTGTTGATTGCAGACGAACCTACCACTGCACTGGATGTAACCATTCAGGCACAGATTTTGCGTCTGATGAGGGAACTGACCCACAACTACAATACCTCGGTTATTTTGATTACCCACGACATGGGCGTTGTGGCAGAGATGGCGGACAACGTCATGGTCATGTACGCCGGAAAGGACGTGGAGTATGGCACATTGGAGCAGATTTTTGACCATCCGATGCACCCATACACCATCGGTCTGTTAAGTTCGATTCCAAGACTGGATCAGGGCAAGGACGAACGTCTGTACACGATTGAAGGTACGGTACCGACGCTGGACGAGATGCCAAAAGGCTGCCGATTCTGCACCAGATGCAAAGAGGCAATGCCAAAATGTTGGGAAGCTGATCCAGGAATGCACACTTTGAAAGACGGACACAAGATCCGCTGTTGGAAGTATGTAGAGGAAGGAGGAAGCGCAGATGGCAGCACCACTGTTGGAAATTCGTAACCTGCAAAAGAGATTTCTGGTCAAAAAGAGTTTCAAAGAGGCTGACAGAGTCTATCTGAAGGCGGTAGATGGCGTTGACCTGATTATGCAAAAGGGAGAGACTGTCGGTCTGGTTGGAGAATCCGGATGCGGAAAATCGACGCTGGGACGAACCATCCTCAAGCTGCACTCGGTCAGCGGAGGACAGATCTTTTACAACGGAACAGAGATCACCAACTATTCGGTCGATCAGATGATGCCGTACAGAAAAAAGATGCAGCTGATCTTCCAGGACCCATTTGCTTCGCTCAATCCCAGAAAAACTGTTTTCCAGTCGGTCAGATCTCCATTGGATATCGCCGGAGATTTGGATCGGGAACAGAAAAGACAAAAGGTTATTCAGATGCTGGACGTTGTTGGTATGGGCGAGAAATACCTCAACAAATACCCACATGAGATGTCCGGTGGTCAGCGTCAGCGAATTGTTATCGCGCGTGCACTCATCAATAACCCTGAACTGGTTGTCTGTGATGAGCCTGTATCGGCGCTGGACGTATCGGTTCGCTCACAGGTGCTCAACCTGATCAAAGATTTGCAGGAACAGATGAATCTGGCATACCTGTTTATCTCTCACGACCTCAGTGTTGTTCAGTATATCTGCGATAAGGTTGCGGTTATGTACCTGGGTAAAATCGTAGAAATTGCGGACAAACAGGATCTGTTTGCACATCCGCTGCATCCATATACCAAGGCTTTGCTCTCCGCCATTCCGGTGCCAGATATTCACCGCAAAAAGGAAGAGATTATTCTCGAAGGAGAGGTTCCAAGCCCGCTGCATCCACCAAAGGGATGCCGCTTCCACACCCGCTGTCCATATGCGACGGAGCGCTGCTCGCAGGAAACACCACAGCTTCAGGATGTGGATGGAAAGCGTAAAGTAGCTTGTCTGCGCTACCAGGAAATCAATGATTAAAGGGAGGAAAAGGATATGCTGTATCTGAATCAACGCAAGTATCCTGACATGCCCTATCAGCACAACCTGAAAAATGGTGGTGCACCGCCGGATAAATCCAATATCTCAGCGGCAGGCTGCGGATTATGCTGTTTATGTATGATTGTAGAGAACATGACGATGCACCATTTGTCGCTGGAAGATTGCCGGCAGATGGCGTATGATCTGAAAGCAAACCAGAGCGCAGGAACAAATTTGACGATTTTGGGACCCGCAGTTGCACAAAAATTCGGGTTAACCTATGCGCAGACGGATAATATTAAGGAAATGATCGCTCATGTCAGAAACGGTGGAATGGCAGTAGCCAATTCCGGCGGTGACAGAGAAGGTTATGAGGGTGTTTTCACCCACGGAGGACACTATATTCTGGTGATCGGAGCGGACGAAACAGAAGCATGTATTCTGGACCCAGCTTTGGAACCAGGAAAATTTGACTCGGAAGGACGCAAGGGAAAGGTTCAGGTAAAAGAACCTTTTGCCTACTGTAATTTTCAGGTTTTACAAAAAGACTGTGAAAATCGCAGTCCGGCCTATTACCTTTTTGCAAGAGAACGATAACATACAGCGCAAACAGGAGGTGACACAGCTTGGATTTAAACTTATATCTGAAGCAGTTGGAAACGCTGGTCAACATTGACAGCGGTTCCAGAAATGCGGCGGGAGTAAATAAAGTGGCCGATGAGATCGAAAGCTGGTATCGTGGCATTGGATGGCATGTCATCAACCACGATGTTGGTCCTGAGGCAGGACGCCTGATGGAGATCTGCAATCGTCCGGCTGACCATTATGATGTCATGTTTGTTGGACACATGGACACCGTTTTTCCAGATGGAACAGCGGCACAGCGTCCATTCCACATGGATGAGGAAAATGTATACGGTCCTGGCGTCGGTGACATGAAGAACGGCGACACAGCAATGTTTCACGTGGCACTCAACACCGATCCGGCAGTGCTGGACAAGCTGAACATCTGTATGCTGTATAATCCGGATGAGGAGATCGGCAGCCGTTACTCCAGAGAAAAGATGGATGAAATCGGCAAAAAGGCAGATTACATCATCGTCATGGAATCGGCAGGAAACAAAGGCACAAGACATTGTTTTGCACGCAAAGGTTCCATGGGATATGAACTGGAGTTCCACGGACAGGCAGCACATGCCGGCTTTATGTTCAGCGTAGAGAACGCCTCTGCGATTCTGGAGATGGGTCACTATATCGTTGAGCTGATGGGACTTGCCAGCAGAGAAGAGGATACAACGGTCAATGTCGGTGTTGTATCCGGCGGAACTGCCAACAACGTTGTTGCAGATTTTGCAAAGCTGAGTGTTGAGATGCGGTTTAAAAAGGAATCGGAGCGAATCCGTCTGGAACAGGCAGTGGATAAAATGGTCAATGGAGAACCATTTGTCAAAGGTGTTCGCACCGAAGTCGTAAAACATCGGTCCTCACCTCCGATGATGAAGTCGGAAAAGACGGCTGCTTTTGTGAAGAGATTGCAGGCGATGGCGGACGAACTGCAGATCCATTTTGAGGAAAAGGATCGCGGTGGATTGTCCGATGCAAATCACCTTTCCCGCTGTGGAGATGCAGTTATTTTGGACGGCATGGGTCCTCATGGAGCATTGGACCACAGCGAAAAAGAGTATGGATATTATCCATCCGCAGTGGACTGTGTCCGCTTGCTGTGCAGAATGTTAGAGGAAATCAGCAAGGATAAATCAGAAATGGAAAAATAAAGAGCGAGGGTTGACAGCTGAAAGGAGCGATAGTCATGGAAGTAAAAAACATGATCGCAGAAATTAAACAAAAGATGGAAGAAAGAGGCGGATTGAAACACGTCTATTTTGTAGCTTGCGGTGGTTCCAAAGCAGCCATCTTCCCAGGTCTGTATCTGTTGCAGAGCGAGGCAAAAACCTTTAGTGCAACCACCTACACCAGCAACGAGTTTGTACATGCAACCCCGAAGGAACTGGATGAGCGTTGTCTGGCTGTCATCTGCTCTCTGAAGGCAACACCAGAGACAGTAGAGGCAGTTAAAACAGCAAATGAGCGTGGAGCAATCACCATTGCAATGACCGGTTCCACCAGCACTGGAATGGCAAAGGTTGGACAGTATGTACTGGTTTACTCCAACGGTGACAACCAGGATTACAGCGATTCCAACCAGGCAAACTCCCTGCGTGTTGGCTTCGAGCTGCTGCATCAGATCGAAGGCTGGGAGCTGTATGACAAAGCAATGGACGCTTATCAGTATATCGACCAGATTGTACAGGAAGGCAAGGAAAACTGTCTGGCAGAGGCTAAGGCTTGGGCTGAAAAAGAAAAGGATGAGCCAGTGTTCTATGTATTGGCATCCGGTCCAAACTATGGTGTTGCTTATTCTATGTGCTGCTGCCATTTTATGGAGATGCAGTGGAAACATGCAGTTTGCCTGCACACTGGTGAATACTTCCATGGCCCGTTCGAAACAACCGACAAACAGCTGCCAATGGTTTTGATCATGAGCGAAGGAAGAACCAGAGCATTGGATGAGCGTTGCCTGAAATTCTTGAAGACCTACGCAGAGAACTACATTGTTATCGACTTCAAAGAACTGAACAAGGGCAGAATTGATCCAGCAGTTGCAGAGTTCTTCAATCCGGTTGTACTCATCCCGATCGAAAGATACTACGTATCCCAGATGGCAGAGGTCAGAGGACACTCCATGGATGTAAGAAGATATATGTGGAAAGTAGAATACTAATGTTCTAATAATCAACAGATAACACAGGTATACGGTGAAATTGCAGAAGGCTATTTAGGGTCAGCACGTTGCCGTATACCTGTGTTTTTTGCTAGGAAAAGATGGTACTCTGTATACAATATGACAAATTAAAGCAGAAAACATTGGATTCTTGTGGGAAATTTTGGGAGAATTCATATTGTTTTAATGTGTAGGAATATATTATAATTATGACTATAATGTGATGATTGCAAGAAGGTCGGAGTCTGGACAGGAGGTAACAATATGCTCGATTCGACAGCGATCACCCCACTTTATGTCCAGCTGATGGATTCGATTGAAGAAGATATTCGTTCTGGACGGTATCATCCCGGGGATCGTCTGATGACAGAAAATGAAATGGCAGAAACTTATGATATCAGCATCAATACGGTGCGCAGAGCCATTGGAGAACTGATTGACAAAGGGTTGGTGGAACGCAAACAGGGCAAAGGAACCTTTGTGACAAAACCCAAATTTGAGCGCAATATGCGCAAACTGCAGAGCTTTACAGAGATGTGTCAGCAGATGGGAGTTACTGCAGGAGGAAAGATGCTGGAGAATAAAATAGTGACAGTGGATGAAAAAATGGCACGCCGCCTGGAAATTCCTGCGGGAAGTCGGGTTGTATTTATCTCCAGAGTCCGCTTTGCTGATTCGGAACCGGTTGTTATCGAAAACAACTACTTCACCATGGAGTATGCCTTTTTGCTGGAGGCCAATTTTGACGACAACTCACTGTTTGATTATATTGAGAAAAAAACAGGCAAAAGGGTAGCAAGTTCGGAAAAAAGGATTGAGATTTGCAGAGCAACCACTCGAGAGGGTGAACTGCTCAATGTAAAGCGCGGAGAACACCTGCTGTATGTCAAGAGTACTGCATACGATGCAGCTGGACAGCCAATGTATGCGGGCAGGCAGCTGATCAATGCTGAGCGCTTTTCATTGTATGTCTATGAATCCAACATATAACAAAAGAGGTGCACGCAATAGCGTGCACCTCTTTTTGTTTGTGGGTGAATCTATCAAATACGAGGAGATTTCATTATTTGGAAGGGTTATAAACAGTACCTACAAACAGTGGAGCATTGTCCTGAGATTCGATGACAAACAGGAAAGGACGGTCCAGCGAGAAGGTGTATTTTTCCATCTCAACCGGCATGCTCATCTTCATAATATCCATCTTGGTGTAGGCAGCAGCCTTACAGCCGTTTTCATCAATTTCGACATGGGATTCCTGTTTCACGTCGGAAACGGCGACATCGCCGTCAGTGATACCGGACAGGTCTGCACTTCCGTCAAAAAGCTCCTCCAGGCCGAGTGCTTTGCAGGTGTCATTCAGGTTAAATTCGGTGTCGTAGCTGAACTTTGGAACACGGACAGTGACATCGGCATAGTGGGTGCTTTCTTCAGACGGATCTGCCAAAATCTGCTGGAGGGTTTGTTCATCGAGCAGCGAGGAGAGGGAAGCACCTTCTGTAGGAAGAACAAAGTTCATTGTCTGACCATTTTCAAATGGCAGCTTGACCATGGTGTATTTATCGGTCTGGTAGTAAGCGGAACCTTTCTGCTCCTGGGTCATATAGGTGACATCGGTCTGTGTTCCATCTGCCAGGGTGAATTTGTCGGTTACGTTGTTTTGGGAATCGAACTGATCCGCCCATGAGCCGGTGAAATACAAAGTGTTAATGATCGAAAGAACCTGGTCTGGATTTGGCTCAAAGGTTGGATTGAGCAGTCCGCCGGTCTGCTCCGAGATCCATTTTGCCATTGCATCTGCGCTGCTCTGCTTTTTGAAGTCCACCGAATAGGAGGAAGCATAGAAGTCCTCGGCAGCATTTTTTGCAAAGGAGGATTTAAAGGAATAGTCCTTCTGCATCCAGAGAGAGTTTGCAATCTTGAGGACGTTGTTTTCCTCATTATGATAGTTAGAAAGATAGAACTTATTCAGTCCGTTGGAAACTTCGTCCATATTTTCCGATGCAAGAACCTGTACAATGTCCTGCTGTGTCTGACCTTTTGCTCCACTGCCCAGGATGCCAAGTGCATAGGCAAAGCTGACAGGAGAGTAGGTCTGGTTGGAGGTGGTATCTTTCAGCAGCATCGAAGAGGTTTTGGCACCGAAGGTTTGCAGACTTTGAATAAACGCTTCAGGTGTCTGATTTTGCTGCTGGTAAGTATACTGCTCGTCGATATCCTCTGGGATTTTTGGCTCGGAAACAGTATAGAGCGGATCAACTTCTTTATCACGATTGATCATCGAAGAATACGGCTGGATGATACTTCTGGAAAGAGTAAAGGAATCGGCACTGTAAGTAACTGCCATGGAGAGAATCATTGCGGCACAGATAGCAGCGGAAATGAACTTTTTCATATGGTCAGAACCTCCTGATTTTTAATAGTGGCAAAATGCCCTTTAACCAATAGGTGTACAATTTGATTTGTTTTATTGCAGCAAAAAAAGATTTTCTTTTCAATCTTTCGTTTCACGTGAAACACAAAAACAACTGCTGCGACAAAAAGGCTGAGCGCCAAAGTCAAAAAGTTTCACATGAAACATTTTTGTGGAGAAACAGGTGGAAAGAAGGCTTTTTTCTTTCTTTTCCACAGAAATTATGATATAATCAAACTAAATTCGAAGGATTTTCAGAGGAAACTCTGTTTTTATGTGACAATTTGGTCGTGGAAGGAGAGAACATAGATGGGGAAAGTGATTGCAGTTGCAAATCAGAAAGGCGGTGTTGGAAAAACAACATCGGTAATCAATCTGACCGCTGCACTGGGAAAATCCGGAAAAAAATGTTTGCTGGTGGATGTGGATTCTCAGGGAAACTCGACAAGCGGTCTGGGCATCAATAAAAGAGAAGTAGAGTGCTCGGTATACGACCTGTTGGTGGGAGACGGTCGGGCATCAGAAGCGATTCTCAAGACTCAGTTTAAAAATGTGGACTTGATTCCATCCAGCATTGATCTGGCAGCGGCAGAAGTGGAGTTGGCAGAGAGTCAGGACAGAACGTTAAAATTACGTCAATCATTGGCGGCGATTCGCGATCAATACGACTATATTCTGATCGACTGTCCACCATCCATGGGACTGGTGACACTCAACGCATTTTCGGCATGTGACACTGTGATTATTCCGATTCAGTGTGAATATTACGCCTTGGAAGGTTTATCCCAGCTGACAGCTACCATCCGTCAGGTAAAACGCTTATACAATCCTGTGATTGAGCTGGAAGGCATCCTTCTGACAATGTACGACGGACGTCTTCGCTTAACGGAGCAGGTGGAAGCAGAGGTTCGAAAACATTTTCCAGACAAGGTATATGACACAGTGATTCCAAGAAATGTCCGTCTGTCGGAAGCTCCAAGCTTTGGAATGCCTGCAATCTATTTTGATGCTTCCTCGAGAGGCGCCAAGGCATATACTGCGCTGTGCAAGGAGTTTTTAAAGAAAAATCGTGCGAAGAAAAAGTAAGAGGTGAGAAGATTGGCACGAGCAAAAAAAGGTGGTCTGGGCAAAGGTCTGGACGCGCTGTTTATTGATAATGAAACGGTGGATACTGGGGTTGTAACTTTACGTCTGAGCGAAATTGAACCAAACAAGGAACAGCCTCGAAAAGTTTTCTCCGAGGAAGCGCTCAATGAGCTGGCGGACTCCATCAAGGAACATGGTGTTTTACAGCCGCTGCTGGTGCGCCCGCTTCCAACCGGAGGTTATCAGCTGGTAGCCGGAGAGCGTCGCTGGAGAGCCAGCCGGATGGCTGGATTGCAGGAGGTTCCGGTGGTCATCCGTGATATGGATGAGGAACAGGCGATGGAAATTGCGCTGATCGAAAACCTGCAGCGCGAGGACCTCAATGCGATTGAGGAGGCATCCGGCTACAAGCTGTTGATGGAGCGCTACGGAATGACACAGGAACAGGTAGCCAAGCGCGTGGGAAAATCCCGTCCGGCGATTGCCAATGCGCTGCGTCTGCTGCATCTGCCGCAGACGGTCATTACGATGGTGGAGGAAGGAGAGGTTTCTCCTGGACATGCAAGAGCACTGCTGGCTTTTGAAGATCAGAACAAGCTGCTGTCGGTGGCCCAGAAGGTAAAAACCGGCAAATATTCGGTGCGTGACATCGAAAAGATGTCCAAAGAGAAAAATGAGGAGCCGCAGGATCAGAAGGCGGAAACCCATCAGGAAAGCTGGAGTGCGCAGGAGACCTTCTTTACCGAGATGGAGCTGGCATTGTCCAACGAATTGGGCCGCAAGGTGAAGATTGTACAGAGCGGCAATGGCGGATTGATTCAAATTCAGTTTTACAGTGAAGAGGATCTGAAGCAGCTGGCGGAAAAGCTGAGCAAATAATTTTGAACAAAAACAGGGACATCATGGAGGATGTCCCTGTTTTATGATATTCTGATCGGAGAGAACGCTCGATATTGATTGAGCAGTTTTGAAAAAAGGAATATAATAAAATAAAATCAAGGCTGGAAAGAGGGGTTTTGTTTTGAGCGCAAACATTGATGTATATGAACAGTCATTTATTGTGGGACAGTATGAATGTGACTGCAATGGCAGAATGAAAGCCGGAGCACTGATGTCCCAGAGCCAGGCGATCAGCACCAACCATTGCAATGACATCGGCTTGACGATTGATGTATACCACCGCACCCACACGGTATTTTTGCTAGCAAAAGCATCGCTGGAGCTGTACGGAGAAATCAAAGTGGGAGATAAAATTCGGATGGTGACCCGTCCATCCCGTCCAAACCGCGCAATCTACAGCAGATATACCCAGTTTTTTAACGAGCAGGGAGTGGAAGTAGCTGCACAGGATTCAAAGTGGGTGTTGGTCGACACAGATACCAGAAAGATTTTGCGGAATCCGCCGGAAGAAATGAACTTTCCTTTCCACATGGAGATGGAAAAGGAGCATGATTTCACCATTCCCAAAGTAAAGGATGCTAAGCAAACCGGAACAGAGAGAGTGACCTATTCCCGCACCGATGACAATGGGCATCTGAACAATACGCAGTATGCGGATATTATTTTGGACAATCTTCCATTCTCGGCGACGGTGGATCGCCAGATGAAAAAACTGGTCATCAACTATCACAACGAGGCCAAAATGGGAGAGGAGCTTGCCATCTTTACCAAGGAACTGACAGAAGAAGGCAGCGACTCCCTCAGCTACTATGTCAGTGGATTGGATCAAAATGGTAAAAAATGTTTCGAGGGTTTTGCCCGCTTTGAATAGGAAAGAAATCAAGCAAAAGAGAAGGATGTCCTTTCGGGAAAAGGACATCCTTTTTTGTGTTTAGAGAGATATTTATGCGAATAAAAAGGAGAAAAAGGGATAAAATAAAAAAAGTAAAAAAAAAATTAAAAAAAGGTGTTGACAAATCCGAAAATATGTTATATAATTTAGCTCGTTGATTACGGCAATGCCGTATGACATGGCGGCATAGCTCAGCTGGCTAGAGCATTCGGTTCATACCCGAAGTGTCGATGGTTCAAATCCATTTGCCGCTACCATCGTTAAAACCTGCTCTTGCAGTTTTTATATATGTGCGGCCCGTTGGTCAAGCGGTTAAGACACCGCCCTTTCACGGCGGTATCGCGAGTTCGATTCTCGCACGGGTCACCAAAAACGGATTCCAGTTTTGGAATCCGTTTTTTTTGTATGTCCGAGAATCTGACAGAAAACAAGAAGTTTTTTAAATGCTGAAAGAAACTTTAAAAATTCCCAATATTTTCTTAAAACTCTTTGAAGCGACTTCCTGTACACTAATAAGAAGCGAACAAAGACAGGGAAAACCAAACTGCACACAAAAGGGGATGAATCTGTTGCTGGAAGTGAAAAACCTCAGCAAGCACTATGGAAACAAACAGGCGCTGGATTCGGTAAGCTTTTCGATCGAAGGGAAGGAAGCGGTCGGATTTCTGGGAATCAACGGTGCCGGCAAAACAACAACGATGAATATTCTGACGGGATATATTTCGGCTTCAGACGGCGATGTGTTGATCGAAGGAGTGGACATCCTGACCGATCCATTTCGCGCAAAAACAAAGATCGGCTATCTGCCGGAACAGCCGCCGGTCTATCAGGACATGAAGGTGTGGGAATATCTCGTTTTTATCTATAATCTGAAAAAGGTCAAAAAGAATCGAAACATAACCCAGCCGCGGGATGAATATTTGCAGAAAATTATGGATCTGGTTGGAATTGGCGATGTAAAAGATCGAATGATTCGCAATCTATCCAAAGGTTACCGGCAGAGAGTGGGATTGGCACAGGCACTGATTGGTGACCCTGAAATTCTGATCCTCGATGAACCGACGGTAGGACTGGACCCTGCACAGATTATTGAGATTCGAGAGTTGATCCGACAGTTAGCCAAGGAGCGCACCGTTTTGCTTTCGTCGCACATCCTTTCGGAGGTGCAGGAAATCTGCGACAGAATTATCATCCTTCATCGAGGCAAAATTGTTGCAGACGGAAGAACGGAGGAATTGGCCGATCAGCTGACCGGACATTTACAGATTCAGCTGGAGATAGAAGGAAATCAAAAGACAATTATCGAGCTTTTGCGTAAAATTGCAATGGTGGAGAAGGTGGAGCACCGCAATGGACTGGAGTATGTGGTTTCTCTGTCAAACGACTGTACCGACAGTGCACCGGTCAGAAGAGCAATCTTCAAAACCTTCAGCAAGACCGACTGTGCGATTTTGACGATGAGCCGCAAGAATCTGAATCTGGAAGAAATCTTCCTGCGGCTGACAGCGGAAGGCTTACAGGAAGAGCCGGTGGATTTAGCGGATGCACTCACCGAAGGAAATCCAGAAGAAGAAAAAGCATCAACATCCGAGCCGACACAGGAGAAGGGAGAATAAGGGATGACAGCAATATATAAAAAAGAGATGCGCTCTTATCTGACCTCTCCGGTTGGATACGTATTTTTGGCAGTATTTTTTGCGCTCTCGGGTTATTACTTTTTTGCAACCTCGTTGGTGAGCAACACGACCGACATGAGCTATGTATTTTCCAATCTATTTTCGATTGTCATTTTTTTGGTACCGATTCTGACGATGCGTCTATTCAGTGAAGAGCGCCGCCAGAAAACAGAACAGGCACTGTTTACAGCGCCAGTTCACTTTACGTCGATTGTCCTGGGGAAATTTTTGGCCTGTTTGAGTATTTACGGGATTGGTATGGGCATCACCATTGTCTATTATCTGGTGATGTGTGCTTTTCAGATTCCAGATGCAGCCGTATTTTGCGGAAATTTCCTGGGACTTTTGCTGCTGGGAGCAGCATTATGTGCGATTGGCCTTTATATTTCTTCCCTGACAGAGAATCAGGTGATCGCTGCCATCGGTTCGATGGCAATCGGTCTGCTTTTGATGTTTATCAACAGCTTTACGCCAGTGGTTTCCAGCGAGGCAGTATCCAAATTGATGGATGAACTTTCCTTTTATCAGCATTATCTGGATTTCACCAGAGGAATTTTGAACTTATCCGATCTGACCTTCTTTATCAGTGTGGCGGTATTGTTCCTGTTTTTGACAGTGCGGCATCTGGAACGCCGCCGTGTTTCCTAAGACGGAAAGGAAGGTGCAATGATGAAGAAATTTTGGAAGAAAAAAGAACATCATCCTACAACCAGACGCCAAAAGTATCTGATGCTGTCAGGAGCAACCACCTTTTTGATTGTTGTGGCGCTGGTACTGCTGAATGTATTGACGGCATATCTGACCGAGCACTATCCCATCAGTGTGGATCTGACGCCTGAAAAGGTGTTCCAGCTGACCGATCAGTCCAAGGAGTATCTGTCTGAGTTGAGCGAGCCGGTTTCGATTCAGGTTCTGACCTCCGAAAGCAACTTTGTGGGCAGCGGTGAATATTATGTCCAGGCCAATGAGGTACTCAAACAGTACGCGCAATACTCTGATCAGATCACGCTGGAATATATCGACCTGCTGGAAAATCCATCGCTGCTTTCCAATTATGAGGATGTCCAGATTGGAGATATCATTGTGTCGAGTGCGCGACGTTCTCAGACACTGACAGCGTATGATCTGTTTAATGTGGAGTCTGGTTCTTACTATGGAAGCTACATCACCTCCTCCAAGGCAGAACAGGCGATGACCTCGGCGATTATGAATGTAACCTCTGAGACACAGGTTAAGACGGCGATTTTCACAGGCCATGGTGAACAGTATCCAGACGGTTTTGCAGAGCTATTGACCAGCAACAATTTTGAAGTGACCTCGTTGAATCCAACGGTGGATGAAATTCCAGAGGATGTGGATGTTTTGATCTGGATGGCACCGACCAACGACCCAGATCAGGAGGTGCTCGATCGTGTGGATGCATTTTTGTCACAGGAGGGAAAAACGCTGCTGTACTTTGCAGACACGACCCAACCGGAACTGCCGCGTCTGGACGCTTTTCTGCAGAAGTGGGGAATTTCGGTGGAGCTGAGTTCGATTGTGGAGACGGACAACAACAAAATTATCAACATGAACCCCTATTTCTCGACCATCCAGATCAGCGATCTGACACTGACCGACACGATGTCCGATACATCCATTCCATTGACGATGCCGTTTGCTCGTCCTCTGGAGCAGGTTTTTGAAACCAACATGGATATTTCCACCACCGTTTTACTGAAATCTTCGGACACTTCCTCGGTGATTCCATACGATACCGACAGCGCAGATCTGGAAAACTGGCAGCCGGAGGAATATGGCCCATTCCCGCTGGCAATCCTTTCTACAAAAACGTTTGATGACGGAGAAACCAGTCAGATCGTTGCCTATGGTTCCTCGGTGTCGCTGAGCGACTCGCTGCTGCAGAGTGGTTCGTTTGCCAACGCGGATTACTATCTGTCGGTAATGAACACGCTGACTCATCGGGAAAATGTAATTTCCATCCAGTCCAAAACGCTGGGCGGTCAGGAGCTGGGATTAAATACGGCACAGGTATTTACCATCGGTTTGATCTTTATGATCGTTGTACCGATCATGACACTGGGCTGTGGCATGTATCTGTGGATCAAACGGCGCAACGCATAAGCGTGCAAAGAAAGGAAGTTGGTGCATGAAAAAACAAACGACAGCGCTGGCGGCAAGTTTTCTGCTGGTTCTGGTGCTGGTTGGACTGCTGGTTTTTCTGATATTTCGGTTCCAGACGCAGGAAGAGCAGGAAACGGGAGAAACGCAGAGCTCGTCGGAAGAAGTGCTGTTGTCCTTATCGGTCGATGACATCAACACCATCCAGATTCAGAATCCAAGCGATGAGTTTACGCTGGTCAATCAGGGCGATGGTTTTGTCATCGAGGGCTTGGAGGAACTGGATGTATCCAGTCTGAACGTCAGCAATCTGACAGCCTGCTTTTCCAACCTGACCGCACAGAGAAAGCTGCTCAGCCTTTCTGAGGAAACAGAGGCAGAAACCATCGGGGACTCCCAGGAGTCGCTGGTACAATACGGACTGGACACACCGTCCTATACAGTGAAAATCGTAACGGCAGAAGGAACAGAAGAGGTACTCTATCTGGGAGATGAGGCGCCCAATGGCAGCAGTGTCTATGCATTGTACGCAGATGGTGTCTACTTGCTGAACGATGATATTCTGGACAGCGTTTCCAGGCATCGGTATTCCTTCCTGAACAATGAAATCACAGAGGCAGAACCGGAGTACACACAGGCGGTAATCACCCTGTCGGGATCGGTACGTCCATCTGCCATTACACTGGAGATTCAGACGGTGGAGGATGAGGAAAGCGCAGAAGCAGAAGAAACAGAGGAAGTTGTTGTTTCTTCGACCGAAAAAGAGTATAAGATGACGACGCCGATCGAGCAGACCATCAGCGAAGCCTCCGCTTCACAGGTGACCGAAGGACTTTTTTCCTTATATGCAAACTCGATTGAGGCGGTTTATCCGACCGAGGATGAACTGATTAACTTTGGACTGGATGATCCATATTCGGTGATTTCGGTACAGATAGACGGAGTGGAGAGCTTTACCCTGAAAACATCTGCACCGGACAGCAACAACTATGTCTATCTGATGCGGGAGGATTCCCCGATGGTTTATCTGGTGTCCTCCAGCCGTTTAAGCTGGCTGACGGTACAGGCAGAACAGCTCGTTCAGAGCGTGTACCAGCCGGTATCGCTTGACGAGGTGGCACAGTTACAGGTAACTGGCACCAGTGCAAGTTATGACTTTGTCCTCTCTCATTCAGACGATGGCACTACGGTAGACTGCAATGGAACTGAGGTAGATACAGAACTGTTTGAGGAACTGTATCAGACAATCACAGCCATTCCACCGGACAAGATGAGCAGCAAAGAACCGACGCTGGATGCGGTGCTCACCATGACCATTTCCTATGTGGATGACACGAGGGAAGCGGATATCTTTGTTTTAACACCAACAGGTGACGGCTCAGTCTATATCTCGCTCAACGGTGAGAACAAATATACAGTGCAGCAAGATATCGTCAATCAGATTCTGAACAACTGCCAGAACGCAGTTGACGGAAAGGAAATTTCCAATCTGGTATAAATAAAAAGGCAGCGAAGTTGATGGAAGCTTCGCTGCCTTTTTTGTGATAATTCGACAGCAGAATACAAAAAGTATAAGAAAATATATTCTATAAGTATATTAAAAGATAAAAATAACATTAGGGACAATAAATTTAGATATTTTGCTTTTGGTATCGAAGAAACTATGGTATAGTGAAAGGAAGAAAATGAAATGGAAGGATGACAGACAGATGGACATTTTACAGGTGCTGGCAAAGGAACTTTCTGTGCCGCTCAAACAGATTGAGAGTGCGGTCACACTGATGGATGAGGGAAACACCATCCCTTTTATCGCCCGTTATCGAAAGGAAGCAACCGGTGGTTTGGACGACACCGTCCTGCGCAATCTGAGCGAACGGTTGTCCTATTTGCGGAATCTGGAAAAAAGAAAAGAGGAAGTGCTGGGGCTGATTGAACAGAGCGGCAAGCTGGACGAGAAGCAGCTGGCACAGATGAAACAGGCACTGGAACAGGCGCAGATGCTTTCCGAGGTGGAGGACCTTTACCGTCCTTATAAGCAGAAACGAAAGACCAGAGCTTCGGTTGCCAGGGAAAAAGGTTTACAGGGATTGACCGACTGGCTGATGCGGCAGAAGGCAGATCAGTCGCTGGAACAAAAGGCAGCAGGCTATATCAATCCCGACAAAGGAGTCGAGGATGCTGCAGCGGCGATTGCCGGAGCCAAGGATATTCTGGCAGAGGAGATCAGCGATTCAGCGGACATCCGTGCATCGCTGCGAGATTATTTACAGAGAAATGCCCTGATTTCGACAACAACAGGTACAAATGAAAACAAAATATACAATATGTACTCGGAATTCAGCGAATCGGTGGGCAAAATTGCGCCGCACCGCATCTTGGCAATCGACCGTGGAGAACGAGAACAGGCACTGAAGGTCAAGGTGGAAGTTGACGACAAGGCCTGCCTGGGACGGATGGAGCACAAGGTGATCCGCAGAGATTCTCCGTTTGCTGCCTTACTGCGGGAGGTATGTGAAGACAGCTATCAGCGTCTGCTATTTCCTTCGCTGGAGAGAGAGCTGCGCGGACAGCTGACCGAAAAAGCATGCAGACAGGCGATCGGTGTATTTTCGGAAAACTTAAAAAATCTGCTGATGCAGCCGCCGGTCAAAGGTGCAGTGACGATGGGGTTTGACCCTGCGTACCGGACCGGCTGCAAAATTGCGGTGGTGGATGCGACAGGCAAGGTGTTGGAAACAACGGTGGTTTACCCGACACCGCCGCAGAATCGCACCGAGCAGGCAAAGAAGGTTTTGACAGGCTTGATCCGCAAATACGGAGTCAGTGTTATCGCCATCGGAAACGGAACAGCAAGCAAGGAGTCGGAAATCTTTGTAGCAGAGCTGCTCGGTGAGATAAACAGCGAAGGAAAGGACAAGGTGTCCTATATGGTGGTCAGCGAAGCGGGAGCGTCGGTATATTCGGCATCCAAACTGGGAGCAGAGGAGTTTCCGCAGTTTGACGTTTCGCTGCGCAGTGCAGTTTCGATTGCGCGCAGATTGCAAGACCCGCTGGCAGAGCTGGTGAAGATCGACCCGAAGGCGATCGGTGTAGGACAGTATCAGCACGACATGCCGCCGAAGGAGCTGGACACAGCGCTTGGCGGCGTAGTGGAGGACTGCGTCAACAAGGTGGGTGTGGATTTGAACACAGCCAGTCAGTCGCTGCTTTCATATGTAGCGGGAGTGAATACATCGGTTGCAAAGAACATCGTCAGCTATCGGGAGGAGAACGGTTCCTTTACAAAGCGCAGTCAGCTGATGGAGGTGCCGAAGCTGGGCAAAAAGGCGTACGAGCAGTGCGCAGGCTTTTTGCGGGTGATGGAGAGCGAGAATCCGCTCGACCGCACCGGTGTTCATCCAGAGAGTTATGCGGCAGCAAAGAAGCTGCTGCAGCTGTGCGGATATGATTTGGAGGATGTGCTGGGTGCAAAGATTACCAAACTGCCGCAGCGTGCCGCCCAGTTGGGAACGATGGAGCAGCTGGCCAAACGGCTGGAGATCGGCGAGCCGACGCTGCGGGACATGATTGCGGAGCTGCTCAAACCTGGAAGAGACCCGCGCGACGAGCTGCCAAAACCGATGCTGCGCACCGATGTCATGGAGCTCAAGGACTTAAAGCCGGACATGATTCTGACTGGTACGGTGCGCAACGTCACCGACTTTGGCGCCTTTGTGGACATCGCAGTGCATGAGGATGGACTGGTGCATCTGTCCCAGATCTGTGACCGGTACATCAAACATCCGTCCGAAGTGCTCAAGGTGGGAGACATTGTCAAGGTCAGGGTGCTGGATGTGGATTTGCAGAGAAAGCGCATTTCGCTGAGCATGAAAGGGATCGAGCAGAACAAAGGATAGGGAGGAAAAGCAGATGGCAAGTCATGAGTTTGGAATCATGCAGGAAGCTCCGGTTCTGGGACAGCGGTTTGATGAATATGAGCCGGACAAGTATCACTGCATCAAGGTGGACGACGATGTGCTGGAGCTGGTTGCAGAGCAGCTCTGTGCGGCGGACTGCTATTGGCATGCGCTGGATGTGCCTGGCAAGGGATTGGCCTATTGTGGAATTACTTTGATTCCACCGGCTTCGCTTCCCTTGATGTGTGACATTATTGCAGCAGTCCCAGAACTTGCTGACTTGTACCGGATGTTTACTCGGGCTTGGAAAGAAGATAAATATGTCATTCATTATGGATTGTAGGTTAGAAAGGGTGGCGAGATAAGTTGACGGGGCAGCGCCTTCCGGCCCGTGTGCTGACCTATTGGAGAATCAGGCTGCTGCTGTTCTGCATAGGTCCGGCGATGGTCGGAGGATTTCTTTATTATACAAAGGCAAGCTGGTTTACCATTTGGACGTTTGTTTGGATGGCAGTATTTTTGCTGTTATGTTTTGTGTATTATCCGATGTATTATCATTTTTACCACTATGCCGTCAGCGATCGGATGGTGCGGGTCAGCCGCGGCGTTTTATACAACCAGATGGATGCGGTGTATATCCGCAATGTGCAGTATACGACACTCAGTCAGACACCGCTGCAGAAATTGATGAATCTGGCAAGCCTGCGATTGTATGCGGCAGGAGGCGTGATCCGTATCGCTGGGCTGAACTATGAAGAGGCACGTCTTTTGCGGGTACAGTTAGGACGCAAAATGGAGGTAGAGCATGGAGAACACAGTGACAATTAAGCGATGCCGTCCGCATCCGCTGTATATCCTGAGCAACCTGTGGCGTTATCTGTTCATCCTGCTGATTCCGGTCGTCAGGGGTTTATACTTTGTGCTCATCAACAGCTTTTCATTGACAGAGGGATTTACTTTGGGAGTCAATCTGTCCCGATGGCTGCATGGCGCCTGGATGGACCTGCTGGTTCTATTTGCCTTTCTATCGCTGGGTATCCTATTGTGGGCAACCTTTACGGTGGAGGTGTCGGGAGATGGGTTACTGGTCAAACGAGGAGTCTTTCGCAGAGAGCTGACCTTTTTGCCAGTATCTCGCACCTGCTGCATCTCGGTGATTCAGCCGCTGCGCCTGTGGTTATTTGGTGCAGTATATCTGCGGGTGGATACGGCGGGAGGAAGCATCCAAAATGCAGATCTGTTGGTGATGCTCAAAAAGAAGGATTGTCAGAAGATTTTGCGGATGCTGCAGGCGCCGGTTCCGTTGGCTCCATTATCTCCGGTGCGAAGCTACAAGCCAAAAAGTCGGTATGTGTTTATTCTGGCACTGATTACCTCCAACTCGTTTGCAGGAATGGTGTTGATCTCTACCTTCATTACCCAGGTGGGCAACATTTTGGGTCAGAGATTTTCCGAGATGATTTACGGTACCTTTGAAAATGTTGCGAGGACGCTGGCCTTTGGAATCCCACCGGCGGCTTTTTCGCTGGCAAGTGTGATGTCATTGGGATATCTTTGCGCCTTTGTCGCCAGTCTTGCGCGGCACGCGAATTTTCAAGTGATGCGCCGCCGCAATCTATTGGAGGTCAATGCCGGCCTTTTGACCAGACGTTCTTACCGAATTGAGGTGAGCAAGATTGGTTATCTGGATATTCGGCGGTCGTTGCTAACTTGTATTTTGGGAGTTTATTCTATCTTTCTGTCCACGGTGGGATATGGTAAGTTTAAGGATGATGTTTCCGCACTGATTCCCTGTGTGCGAAGAAGGCAGCTGAACTACAGTTTACGTCTGCTGCTGCCGGAGTATCATCTGTCCGAGCGGACGCTGCGGCCGCATCGCATTCGTTCGGCGTTTCGGTATACATCGAGAACGTTGGCGCTGATTGTAGCGGTGCTGGCTGCAAGGATCATATTATGCTACTTCTTTCCAGATTGGCGGGAGTTGATCGTATGGGTGGCTTTTATGGCAAACTTTCCGTTGATCTGGCTTTTGATCGTAAAGCTGATTGATTTAAACACAGCGGGAATCTCTTTTCAGGATGGATGCTATACACTTCGTTACTCCAAGGGCTTTTCGCTGCATCAGGTGATTATCCGACCGGAGCGGATCGTGCGCATCCGAAGAGTGCAGAGCTTTTTGCAGCGAAGGACAGGCAGGTGCGATGTTTATGTTTATTCCTATTCGGAAGGGCGTCAGACACACCATATCCGAGATTTAAAGAGGGAAGAAACAGAGAAGATTTTCTGCGAAGAAAGTATTTCCTAAAAAATAAAGATAAAAGACCTGACTTCGGTAAATATTGAAGTCAGGTCTTTTATCTTTAAGAACAGAAAAGATGGTCGCCAATCTGGGTGATAACGGTTCGGGAGCGAATCCACTGGTTGGATGTCTTATCAGGATTATAGTAGTAGAGTGCGCCGCCAGTAGGATCGGAGCCATTGAGAGCCTCACGAGCTGCGCGGCGTGCGGAGTCGGTGACTGCTTCGTTGATCTGCCCATCGGTAATGGCGGTGAAGGCGCCAGGCTGATAGACAACACCGGAGATGCTGTCAGGGAAGGAGGAGGACTCCACGCGGTTGAGGACAACGGCGCCGACTGCTACCTGTCCGATATAAGGCTCACCACGGGCTTCGGCAGAGATGATGCGGGCGAGCAGTTCAAAGTCGGAGTCGGAAACAGAAGGGGATGAGGTGGAGGAAGAGGATGGAAGTCCGATTAGCTCCAGTGTTTTGGCATCCGCAACACCAGTAGCGGTTATGCCGTGCGTCTGCTGGAATTTTTTAACTGCCTCGGTGGTCTGGGTTCCATAGTAGCCGGTGATAGGACCGGAAAAATATCCCCAGGACTTGAGTCTTGTCTGAATCTGGGTGACTTCATCACTTTGGGAACCATATTGGGAGACAGCATCCACAGCGGAAGGATCGGTTGACACTAACGCTGAGGAAGGGGTTCGATAAAATGCCAGGCAGATGATGCAGAGGTTGATCAGAACCAGCACCGCCAGCTTGACCAGATTGGAGGTTTGTTCTCTGGAAATCATAGTATCTCTCCTTCAACAGGAATTTTTAATGTATTCAAAATCAGTTTTGCCACTTCTGGTGATTTTATCCGTTGGAGAGAAGTTTTATTTTTGATTTCAAAGGAACAGGATGAAGAGTGGAATCATAATGTAATAGTAAATCTGGAAAGGTGGGTGTTATGATATGACGGAAATTATCTGGACATTGGCAATCGTGTTGGCAGCCTGCATCTGCGCAGCCGTTCTTGGAAAAAGAGAACAGGAAAAAAGCATTGAAGAGCTAGTGAACAGCGCTATTTTGTTCGGAGAGGAATGTTACATAGAAGGAATCATTCCAATTCAAAGAGTAAAGAGAATGGCAGAGTTTTATTTGGTGCAAGAATCAAAACAAAGAATAGACTGGCGTGAAGCACAGGAAAGAATAGAAAAAGAGCTGCATCGCTATGATGGAGAACAAGAAAAAGAGAAAGAATAGTGTCAACAAACCGCATAAACAAGGGAAAAAGTGGGGGTGACCCCACTTTTTTCAAAAAAATGGCAATTTTTTTGAAAAAAGGTGTTGACAAAT
>OWID01000191.1_pt1 | contig 27543 bp, 26 predicted proteins | sample 1732661 | NCBI WGS metagenome assembly OWID01 (sample SAMN05065739, study PRJEB22554) | human gut metagenome | biome: ENVO:2100002; feature: ENVO:00000062; material: ENVO:00002003 | host: Homo sapiens | place: USA
GAGATAGGCTCCGGTCTCGTGGGCTCGGAGATGTGTATAAGAGACAGCTTCAGATAAACGCTTTAGCATTCGACGGGCTTTTGCAATATTCTCACACCGTCCGGGCAAATTTTTTCCCCCGATAAAGTCCAACATGCCTCCTGCCATAAATACCAGCGGCATGCCATTGACCACTGCCTCCAACGGATGATAATGCAAGTGTCTGGGTTCCTGCGAATGATAATACATAGCAGCCAAATGGCGCATGTTGTAATCAAATTGCTCTTTCGGTAAAAAACCCAGAACTGTTGGATCATTTGGAACACTGATCATCTGAGCGCCACCAATCACATGCGGAATCATACCAAAATTTTTCTTAAAATTTTCGTAGACCTTGTGATAATAGCTGCTTGTCATAATACGGGGGCCAATAAAGAGGATTCTCTTATCACCACCCGACCAGATACGATTAACCGTATCTTTTTTTAGTCCAATCGGCAAATAGACGTATTGCTTTTTAAAATAGTCACATTCTACTTCAGGTAAATTTTCATACGTTGCTGCAAACCAAAACCTATCCCCTAAGCTACAAATCTGATTCATGAAAGAAAAACTGTCATAACCAAATAATTTACTGTAGCTCATCGTAGATTCTAATCCAAACGCCTGAAAAATCATCAAACCCTGAAACGTGTTCACAAGCATCTTTATTTGTGAAGTGAATGCGCCGAATATTGCAATATCAAAATACTGGTTCATAATGCGGATTACTTGTTCAGGCAACGTTTCCTGATACATATCACACGCATTGAGTATATTCAGTGCATCTTCCGGAATTGACAGTGAATAATCGTAATCCCAAGTAACAGATGCACTTAAATCTCCAAATTCATACTGATATATTTTAGGTGTGAATACCTCATACCCCATATCAATTAACATGGGAACTTCAAAGTCTCGCAAAGTAGTGTGGTTCAAGAGCCACAAAATTCTCTTTTCGCTCCCCATATTCCCTTACTGTACCCCTCTTTTATAAATCTCAACCGCTGCCTTTGGATCTCCATCAAAGATCACTTTCCCATGTTGGATAAGCAGCGCCCGGTTGCATACTTCCTGCATAGTTGCAAGATCATGTGTAACAAATACCATGATTTTTGCCTCATCCATTAACTCTAGAATCCGTTTTTTAGCCTTATTTTGAAATGAGGCATCACCGGCACTCACGACTTCATCAAGCAGTAAAATTTCACCAGAAATACACGTTGAAACAGCAAACGCAAGCCGCACCGCCATACCCGTAGAATATGCCTTGACCGGATAATCAATAAATTCTCCGATATCTGTAAATCTAACAATTTCTTCTGTCTTCTCTGCAATCTCTTCTGGCGTTGCACCTAAAAGCAAACCACGGTAAAGGATGTTTTCACGTCCGGTAGATTCCAGGTCAAATCCTAAACTGATATCAAATAATGCCCTAATCTTGCCGCATACCTGTAAGTTTCCTTTTTCAATCGGATAAATGCCAGCAATGGTTTTTAAAAGCGTACTTTTTCCTGCACCATTGTGCCCAATCACACCTACTCGATCGCCCTCTTTTGCCAGAAAGTTAAAATCGCTCAGAGCATGTACATCCTTCAATAACTCACGAGATTTTTCGCGTTTGAGCCATGAAAAAAAATCCTGTTTTATGGATCTTGCATTATAGATATTGGAGGGATAGGACATATCCACATGTTCCATAAGAATTTTACATTCTGACATATTTCATAACCTCAAATATAGAAGATAATATCCCGTGCTTCCTTTTTGTTCTTACAATAAGCAATCCACGCCAACACCCCAGTCAATCCAATAGAAAACAAATAGTTTTGGAGTGTTGGCAGAGTTCCATCTAAAAACGGAGCACGGACAAGCTGAAGCATGTGGGTAATAGGATTTAGGCGAAACCAAGTTTCCAAAAGTGGCACGGTTTCGAACATCTTTCTCTGAAAAAAAACAGGAGAAATATACCACAATGTTTGGAGAATCAATGGAACCAACTGAGGATAGTCTCGATATTTAGTTGCTGTAAAAGCTGAAATAGTAGTCCCTGCCCAAGCAAATGCGAAAAAAATGAGCAATGTCAACGGCAAAGAAAATAGCCCCCATAGGATGTTAATAGGATCGACAAATAACATCCACACAACAAGAGCTAGCAGCGCAATCGCAAAGGAAATGGTATAAACAATCGCACTTTTTAGTGTGTAAATAGTAATCGGGTGGTTAAATTGCCGTATATAAGCATCGTTAGAAATAATAGAATAGCTACCGCCTACAAAGGCACTGGAAAATACATCCCAGCATAAAATTCCGGAAAGAATATATGGCGCGTAGGATGCAATATCCTGTTTAAAAGCAGTGGCAAATACCACTGACATAATCATCGTTAAGCAAAGTGGATTAATAAATGTCCACAAAATTCCTAGTTTTGAGCGCCGAAATTTATTTTTTAACTCAATACGAGCTAGATGAGTCCAGAAATATCTGGACTCATATAGCTTTCTCATGTAATTTTTCAATACGGAAACTCCTTATGCCTGATGATCTAAAATATCCTTCAAGCTCTCTACAATATACTTCACATGCTCCTCCTGCAACATACCGTGAGAAGGCAGATTGATACCGCGAGATGACAGACTCTCTGCCACCGGAGCTACTACGCTATGATCCAAATAAGGAGGCATAACATGCATGGGATAGAATAGCGGCCGCATTTCAATATTACGCTCTTCCATTTTTGCCATCACTTCATCGCGGCTCATTGTTACGCTCTCGGACAGCAATACAGAATTCATCCAATACACATGCTTTGCTTTACTGGGAACTGCTTGCACACTGACCAGATCTCCCAATATAGGCAGATACTTTTCATAAAGGGCAGCCACTCTCTGCCGCTGTTCCAAATGCCACTGAACGTTTTCCAGCTGAGCTAAACCTACCGCAGCCTGCAAGTTGGTCATACGATAGTTATATGCCACATCAGTATGCCAATATCGTTTATGAGGATCAACCCCCTGAGAGCGCAATAACTTCATTCTCTCATAGAGTTTCTCATCATTGGTGGTCAGCATACCACCTTCACCACAGGTAATAATTTTATTTCCAAAAAAGCTGAACGATCCAATGTCACCCATAGAGCCAACAACTTTTCCGCCCCATGTAGCGCCATGCGCCTCTGCCGCATCCTCAATCACAGCAATATTATGCTTTTTTGCAATGGACATAATAGCATCCATGTTGCAAGACAGGCCATACAGATGCACAGGAATAATTGCCTTTGTACGCTCCGTAATCTTTTCTTCCAACTTCATCGGATCGATATTCCATGTATCGGCCTCGCTGTCTACAAATACGGGCGTTGCACCGCAATACTTGACTGCATTTGCCGTTGCAATGTAGGTAAGGGTCGGCATAATAATTTCATCACCAGGGCCAATCCCCAGAGCAAGCAACGCCAAATGCAGAGTCACCGTACCATTGCAGCATGCAATCGCATATTTCGTGCCGCAAAACTGTGCAAACCGCTTCTCAAACTCTGTAATGAACCGACCATTGGCAGAAATCCACCCCGTATCAATGCACTCATCTACATACTTTCTCTCGTTCCCATTCAAAATAGGCATCGCAATCGTAATGCGTTCCATTTGGTTCTAGCTCCTTTTCTCTATTTCATCAATTTTCTTTGCGAACACGCGCAGGTGTTCCCAGCGCAAGACAATGATCCGGCAAGTTACTGACTACTGTAGCACCTGCTCCTATCATGGTCTGTTCTCCAATGGTAATGCCGTCAATCACTTTTGCACCCGTTCCCAAAAATGTTCCTGCCCCTATTTTTGTACTTCCTGAAATAGCACACCCGGGTGCAATATGGCAAAAATCAGCAATCTGGCAGTCATGATCAACCGAGCAGTTGGTGTTGAGGATACACCCTTTTCCTATATGGGCTTGAGCATTGACAACCGCACCCGGCATCAGAATAGTTCCCGCACCTAATGCGGCATAGCGCGATACAACCGCATGATGACTTACTAAAGTGATCATCTGAAACCCGATCTTCTCCATTTTTTCCTGCACCTTTTGGCGGATTGTATTACTGCCAATGGCTACAAATCCACAATGAATACCCCGATCATAGAGTTCCTGCAGCCGTTCATCTGTCCCTATCACAGGAATACCAAAAATCTGATGACTGGTGTCCGCATCCAGCAAACCAATCACTTCATATTCTGAGGATTCCTGCAGCACATCCAACACTACTTTGCAGTGAGCACCTGCACCTGCAATGACTACTTTTGTCATATGCATTTCTCCATCAACCGTTTTAAATCCGATAATACGATCTCTTCAATAAGAGACTCAAAGGAATATTCCGGCACAAAGCCCAATTCCTCCCTTGCTCTTGTTGGGTTGCCCACAATCCGATCATCCGCTATATTGCGATGCAGCTTTGGATCAATTTTAACCACAACGTTACCAGTTGCAGCGTCGCGGGCTACCTCACTAATCCCGCTTCCTTCCCACACGAGGTTTATGCCCGCTGTTTGAAATGCGATCTGAGCAAATTCCTTCACAGTATGCCCAACGCCGCTGGCAATCACGTAATCTCCAGGTTGTGGCTGTTGCAACATCATCCACATCGCCCGCACATAGTCTGCCGCATGTCCCCAATCACGAACTGCATAAATATCTCCCAGTTCCAGTCTCTCCCGCAATCCCAGTTTAATTTCAGCTACCGCTTTTGAGATTTTTCTTGTCACAAACTCGGGCCCCCGCTGAGGCGATTCATGATTGAACAAAATACCAGAACAGGCATAGAGCTGATATTGAGTACGGTAATTACCCACCGTCCAGTGTGCAAACACTTTCGATGTACCATAGGGATTTCTCGGCTGTAACGCGCTACTTTCGTTCAGTGGGATGTCTCGGTTGCTGCCAAACATCTCACTGGATGATGCTTGAAAAAATCTGATGCTCTGGTTAACAATCCGAATTGCTTCCAAAATACGTACCACTCCCAGGGCATTTACTTCCGCAGTGAGAGATGGCTGTCTCCAGGAAATTGGAATTTCTGACTGTCCTGCCAGATTATAAATCTCATCAGGCTGCGCCTCCATAATTGCGCTGATAATGCTAGAGAAATCAGTTAAGTCCGCAAAAATTTGATGGTAGTTCTCTAAGCTCATCAATTGTGTGTCCTGCTGATATCGCGTTTTCTTTCGTACAACGCCAAATACCTGATACCCTTGTGTCAGGAGAAAACGCGCCAAATAGTATCCGTCCTGTCCGTCACTTCCAAAAATCAACGCTCTCATAGGACACTCCAAATCTTTACATCATCTCAACTTTGCTTCCTGCTTCGCAAGCTGCAAATCATGCTCCGCCATAATGGCGCACAGCTGCTCATAGCTGGTTTTCTGGGGATTCCAGCCCAAAACGGTCTTCGCCTTGGTGGGATCACCCCAGAGGTTATCCACATCGGTAGGCCGGAACCAAGCGGGATTCACTTCCACCAGCACTTTGCCGGTAGCCTTATCGATGCCCTTTTCCTCCAGGCCGCTGCCCTGCCATTCCAGCTCAATTCCATTATGCGCAAACGCCAGGGTGGTAAACTCTCGAACCGTGTGCTGTACGCCCGTAGCAATGACAAAATCCTCGGGAGTATCGTGCTGCAGCATCAGCCACATGCACTCCACGTAGTCCTTTGCATAGCCCCAGTCCCGCTTGCTGTCCAGATTGCCCAGTTGCAGCTTCTCCTGCAAGCCGCAGGCGATCCGCCCGGCGGCAAGCGTGATTTTCCGTGTAACAAAATTCTCGCCCCGGCGTTCAGACTCATGATTGAAAAGGATGCCGTTGACAGCAAACATGCCGTAGGCCTCCCGATACTCCTTGACCATCCAGAAGCCATACTGCTTGGCAACCGCATACGGGCTGTACGGATGGAACGGAGTGGTCTCCCGCTGGGGCACTTCCTCCACTTTGCCATACAGCTCAGACGTGGAGGCCTGATAGAAACGGCAGGTCTTTTCCATCCCCAGAATCCGGATAGCCTCCAGCATCCGCAGCACGCCCAACGCATCCACATCACCGGAATACTCCGGCACATCAAAGCTCACCTGCACATGGCTCTGTGCCGCCAGATTGTATACCTCATCCGGGCGCACCAGCGTCATGATCCGAATGATGCTGCTGGAGTCGCTCAGATCTCCATCATGGAGGGTAATTTTGTCCAGAATATGCTCAATTCTCTGCGTATTGGGCAAAGATGCCCGGCGGGTCATACCATGGACCTCATATCCCTTCTCCAGCAAAAATTCTGCCAAGTAAGAGCCATCTTGTCCAGTAATTCCAGTAATCAATGCTTTTTTCATTGCTTAATGTCTCCTTCAATTATAAATACTCGGTGCGATTACATACTTTCAGATTTTCCAGAACTTTCTTAATATCACCGGCACTGTCAGCCTGACAAACCAGCAGTGCGTCTTCTGTATCAACTACAATCAGATTATTCACGCCTACGGCAGCAATTAACTTCTGGTTTCCTTGGATAATGCAGTTTTTAGTATCCACTGTAATCACATTGCCGCTGATTACATTTCCAAACTCATTGCTTTTTTTGATACGCCCCACAGCTAGCCAGGATCCTACATCATCCCAGCCAAAAGAACCTGTGACAATATAAATCTGGTCTGCCTTCTCCATTACACCATAGTCAATAGACTCAGAATCGAAGGTAGGAAATACTTCCTCCAGTACCTGCTCTTGTACCGGTGTGCCAATAGCCTGTGCAATTTTTTGCAGGCCGGCATATGTTTCCGGCAGATATGTCTCCAACTTTTTCAGAATAGTAGATGTTTTCCAAATAAACATACCGCTGTTCCAGAGATACTGCTCGGATGCCACATACTCCTTGGCTGTTTCCAGATCCGGTTTTTCTACAAACCGCTCTACCCGATAGGCCGCGCCTTCCAACTGGTCAGGAATAAATTTGATATACCCATATCCCGTTTCCGGGCAGTCTGGGGTAATCCCCAGTGTAACCAAGTTTTCCCCTTTCTCTGCAACCGCACACGCATCAGACATAGCTTTGAGGAAAATAGCATTATATTTCACCAGGTGGTCAGAGGGAAGGACAAACATGATGGCGTCATCATATTTTTTCGCAATATGAACCGCTCCCAGGCCAATACAGGGCGCAGTATTTCTTCCGATCGGTTCGCAGAGGATATTTTCTTCAGGAATACCAGGCAGCTGTTCTTGAACCAGTGCCTTATAATCCCGATTGGTGACAATGTAAATATCCTCCAGTGCCACCATAGGCACAATACGATCCACGGTCAGCTGAATCATGGTGCGACCATCATCAGTCAGGGAAAGGAACTGTTTTGGCATAGTTTGTCTGCTGCGGGGCCAAAACCGCTCTCCTCTGCCACCAGCCATAATCAATGCAGTTTTTTTCATAGTTTGATTCGTTCCTTTCACATACGGGAAAGTAGAATTCGGCCATTTCCCTGTATTGTATAGTTACCAAGGTTAGCAGGTAAAAAATAAGATTGACCACGGGAAAGCGGATAGGACTCACCTTGTACCGTCAATATTGCCTCTCCTTCTACGCATAGAAGGTGCTGAAATGACTCCTCGTCGCACTTTAACATTATCTTCCCATTGATATCTAAGCGAAATGCTCGAAAATAGGAACATGAAAACATTTCTGACAACACAAAGCCAGGAAATACTGCATTGGAATTAGCCCTGCACTCTTCTGGGATAATCGGCTTGTAGTCCATAACCTGTGCCGCACGCTCCAAATGCAATTCTCGCTGTTTTCCATCTGCTCCTACTCTTTGGTAATCATAGACTCGAAACGTAGTGTTGGAACTCTGCTGAATTTCGGCAATCAAATTTCCCGCACCAATTGCATGTATGGTCCCGGGTAAAATATAAAAAACATCACCAGGCGATACATGAACTTTATTCAGCACCTGACAAATGCTGCCATCCTTTGCCCGCTTAATCAATTCATCCTGATCAATCTGTTTGGAAAATCCATAGTAAATATAGGCATGTGGTTCACAGTCCACAATATACCACATTTCCGCTTTTCCGCGTTCTCCAAACTCCGGACAAGCTGTTTTGTCAGAGGGATGCACCTGAATAGACAGATCCTGTTTTGCATCAATCAACTTTACCAAAATCGGAAGCTCATCCTTACATTGTCTGCCAAACCATTGATTTCCCTGCTTCCGTGCCAGTTCCAGTAGGGTTTCTCCCTGAAACTCACCACTTCCAACTCTGGTTAACCCATCTGGATGACAGGATAACTCCCAGCTTTCTGCCGCTATATCCGGAGCATCTACTTTTCCATAATCCTGTTTTAGACGGGATCCACCCCATAGATACTCTTTATAGCACGGCTTCATCAATATCGGTTTTATCTGTCTCACCTCTCAGGCTAGTCTCCTACAAAGTTCATGCAATCTCTTTGCGGACTTTTCCCATGTATAGACCTTTGTGCGTTCTCGGCCACGTGCAATTAGATCTGCTCGCTGTACCGGATCAAACAACACCTCAGCCATTGCTTGTGCAAATCCCTGCATATCTGTGGGAGAAGCCAATCTAGCTGCATCTCCGACTACCTCCGGAAGAGAAGCTGCGTCACTGCACACTACCGGACAGCCTGCCCCCATTGCTTCCAATGGTGGAATTCCAAAACCTTCATAGAGGGAAGGAAATACAAACAGGCTTGCCCTTTGGTAAAGCGCAGTTTTTTCTGCCTGGCTGATGTAACCGGTAAATACAATCTCCTTTTGATACGGGCTCTCTTGTGCTGCCAGATAAATTTCCTCATTGTTCCACCCCTTACCGCCTGCTAAAACAAGCTGATGAGGACACCCTGTTTCTTTCCTCAGGTATTCAAAGGCTTTAATCAGGAACACCAGATTTTTTCTTGGCTCTATTGTGCCCACATAGAGCAAATACGGAGATTGAATGGAGAAACGGCTCAGATCTACTGCTCCACAGTCTGTCGTTGCGCAGGCTGGAGCTGGGGATACCAGCGCAATTCGCTCCGCCTCTACACCCATTAATTCCATAAGCTCCTTTTTAGCAAACTCAGAAATGGTAATGATTTTATCACTGCGGTCCAAACTGTATTGAATGTCCCGCTCAATTCTCTGCCGATTGACTCGCCGAATTGTTTCAGGATAACGTAGAAAGGACAGATCGTGAACGGTGGTCATTATCTTGCCATCCACTCTTGGCGGCACAATAAAGTCGAAAAAAATTCGTATATCTGCCGGAGAAAACAATTGTTGATATTTTATCGGAACCCAATGCCATATCCTGCGATAGATTCCATAGGGAAATAGCTGACACTGCTCCACTGATAGTTGGATCCCTTCCAAATCCTGCTCACCATGCTCTTTACCAAAACAGTTAAAGATCGTTCCAGAATAGGTGACACCGTCTCCATCCCGCAGACGCCGGGCCAGTTCATAGGTATATGTCCCGATCCCGGAGCGGTTGCCGCAGCAGGGCTGCAGCTCCAGCGCAACGTTCATCATGCACCCTGGACCCACGCGGCAAAGTGCTTGGAAATCGCTTCCGCCGCGTCGCAGCTCTTCTCCCGGCTTTCCCCAATGGCCGTCACATACACCTTCAGCTTCGGCTCCGTGCCGGAAGGACGCACCACGGCCTCCAGCCCACTGGAGAGGAAGAACCGCAGCACATTGGACTTGGGCAGATGAATCTCTTCCTGCGTCCCATCCCGGCGCGTCAGCACCGACTGCTGATAGTCTCCCACAGCCTCCACCGGATACCCGGCGATCTCCTCGGGCCCATGCTCCCGCAAGCCGCTCATCAGCGCCTGCATCTTGGCAAAGCCGGCGGAGCCTTCAAAAGTGAAGGACAGCAGACGGCTCTGATAATAGCCGTAGGTCTTGTACAGCTCCTCCAGCACGTCCAGCAGGGACTGCCCCTGTGCACGGTAATAGGCAAACATCTCACAAATCAGCAACGAGGCATTTACCGCGTCCTTGTCCCGGACAAAGCTGCCGCTGAGGTATCCATAGCTCTCCTCAAAGCCGAAGATATATCGCTCCGGATGCCCTTCCGTTTCCAGATATCCGATCTGCTCGCCAATAAACTTGAAGCCGGTCAGCACATCCCGCAGCTCCACACCATAGTGCTCCACGATCCGGGCCGCCATAGGAGTCGTCACAATGGTCTTGACCGCCACCGGACGCGCCGGCATGGTTCCCGCCGCCAAACGCATCTTACAGACGAAATCCAGCAGCAGCACGCCCATCTCATTGCCGGAGATCAGCGTATATCCGTCCTCGCCCTTGACCGCTACGCCGACCCGGTCGCAGTCCGGGTCCGTCGCCAGCAGCAGATCGCTGCCGATCTTCTCCGCCCAGGCCAGTCCCACATTCAAAGCCTCCCGGATCTCCGGGTTGGGATACGGGCAGGTGGGGAAGTTTCCATCCGGATCCTTCTGCTCATCGGGGATGGTGATATTGGTGAACCCATGCTCCTTCAGGCAGCGGGGTACACAGGAAATTCCCGTACCATTGAGGGGCGTATAGACAATGGACACCTCCCGGGAGACCGACGCAGGCAGCACCGACGCCGTGGCAATAGCCGCCAGATACCGTTCCACCGTATCCTCCCCAATATAGGTGATCCGGCCGCTCTGGAGCTGGGCCTGGAAGTCTGCCTGGGGGACATCTGCAAAGGCATCCACCTGATCGATCTCCTGCTGGATGGCCTTGGCCGCTTCTGTGGTAATCTGGCAGCCGTCGCTGCCATACACCTTATATCCGTTATATTTTGCCGGATTATGACTGGCTGTAATCACAATGCCGCCGCAGCAGTGGAGATCCCTCACCGCGAAAGACAGTGACGGCGTGGGCATCAGCTTGGGATACAGGTGCACTTGGATATCATTGGCCGCAAAAATCGCCGCCGCCGTCTGGGCAAACAGATCTGAGTGGATCCGGCTGTCATAGGCAATGGCCACAGAGGGTGCAGAGAAATTTTTCTTGAGATAATTACTGTATCCCTGGGTCGCCTTCCCGACGGTATACACATTCATGCGGTTGCTGCCGGCTCCCAGCACGCCCCGCAATCCGCCGGTGCCGAATTCCAGTTCCCGGTAAAACCGGTCCTCAATGGCAGCAGGATCCTCCTGCACGGAGACCAGCTCCCCATGAATTTCTTCGTTGTTCACCGTCTCCTCCAGCCAGCGCCGGTAGGTCTCCATGAAACTCATTTATGTCACATCCTCTTCTATGATCTGATGCAGCCGCCGGGCAGAATTCTCCCAGGAAAACCGCCGGGCGTTTTCAAAGCCTTTTTGGATCAATTCCGCAGAAAGCGCCGGATCTTGCAATACCCGCAGCATTCCGTTACAGATATCTTCTTCCTCATAGGGATCTACATACACGCATCCAGCGCCTCCCACTTCAGGGAGAGAAGAACCATTGCTGGTCAGAACCGGGGTTCCGCACAGCTGTGCTTCCAGCACCGGGATCCCAAACCCCTCGTAGAGAGTGGGGAAGGAAAACAGCGCCGCTGCCGAATACAGCGCCGGCATATCCGCATCCGGTACAAATCCAATGAAGTGCACCGCATCCCGGTGGCGGAGCGTCCGCAAGATCTCTTCGGGATCGAACTTCCATCCCTGCTCTCCCGCAATCACCAGATGATAGGGAATCCCGCCGCGCTCCTTGGCCTGATCAAAGGCCCGGATCATCCGCGCCAGATTCTTGCGAGGGTTATTGTTTCCAACAAACAAAATAAACTGCTCGGGCAGATGATAGCGCTGCCGCACCGCGTCCAAAACCGCCGGATCCGTCACCGGAGCCAGCTTGTCCGACGCCGCACAGGGGACTACCCGGATCTTCTCGGGCGGGATGCCCAAAATCTCCACCATCTCGCCTTTGGTAAATCCCGAAATGCAGAGGAACAACTCTGCCCGGCGGCACAAATACCGGTACTGCAATCGCCACCACAGTACCCGGGACGTCTGATATACCTCCGGCATCCGGAATACCGCAAGGTCCGTAATCAGCGGAATCAGCGTGCAGCTGCGGGGCAGAAAGAACGGCGTCTTGGAATCCGTAGTCAGGAGAATGGCATTCCTGCCATACCGCCGCCCCAGAAACACCGTCTGAAACAGCATCCGGCGCAGATTCTTTCCATGGGCCCACGGAATCCGGATCTGCTCCGTCTCCGGTGAGGCCGGGAATTCCGGCCCGTCGTGGGGTAGCACCACTTGGCACTGCCGCTTGGTAAGCTTCGTATAGCGTGAAAACAGTTCCCGGATCATGACTCCGATGCCGGAGCTGTTTTGTTTATATTGCAGCGCATTGATGACAATTTTTCGCATCGCTTTCTTTATACTCCGTGCTTCTTTGTTCTATACGCAGGTATATTCTCAATGGCACACTCATACAGAATAATATTGTATCACTTTGGTCGCAAGCTGTAAACAAATACAAACCATTCTCTCTTTAAAATTCGAGCTGCCCTGGGCATTTTTGAGTTTTTTTAATCACCCCAATTAAGGCATTCATATGAAATACATGTAGCTTTTGCCTGGGGCAAATTTCTTGTAAAGTTCTCTGGACATTCGCCCACCGAGAACCCAAAAAATAGACTTGTAATAAAGCGTTTATTGTATGTATTTTTTCTTGTCACACCCCCGGTATGACAGCTGTCATACCGGGGGCTTTCACATTATCCCAGCCCGGCGCGCTCCAGGATGAACCGACGGACTGCTTCCTTGGGGATCCTCCAGCTGCGGCCATTGCGGTAGCCTTTGAGCTGTCCGCTGCCCAGCAGGGCATAGGCCGCATTCTCCCCGATCCGCAGTGTCTCACATACCTCCTACCGTCAGGATATCCGCATACTCCTCCAGCAAGTCTGTCACCCCCCCTGTTTGTTATTCCAAAATTCATTCAAGTCCGGCCCGGAACACGCTTCCTTCCAAGGGCAGCCTGTACATAAGGGCGACCCTGTCTTTCTGCCAGGACGGCAGTCCAGCAGTCTGTAAAGATCCATCTTTTCGATCAGCCGGACGACCTCCATCTCCGTACGGCGCAACATCAAAGCGATCTTCGTGAGCTCGGTCCCCTTCCGAAACTCCCGGGCCAAAAGGGTGATCTCATCTGACTCCCAATTGCTGCCGGCCCGCTCCGGGCATATGATTTTTCTGCGCATTTTCTGGACAACTTCTCGATTGACTTGACTTTCTGGTTCGTGATGGAACATGAGCATTTCCTCCTATTCAGGTTTTACCTGTATGTTGGATGCGTTGTAATGAAATACCACGTCTCTCCCCAGATGCCGCCTGTGAAAAGGAGAAATTTCAACCATATATCATCTCTTTGAAGCCCGGCGAAAAACGCGCCGGGCTATCTTTTTGTGAGGTGATCCCTATGAAACAAGCCTGTGATTCCTGCGGCCGTATCCCCGCCGAGGCCGCCCTCATTCCATTTGACGGACAGCTTCTTTGTCCTGCCTGCCTAGAGCAGGCGACTACATTCTGTTCCCACTGCGGGAGTCGGATCTGGAACGAGGAAAACGCCGGAGACAGTCAGACGCCCCTTAGCAGGAGTGCGATGTATTTTATGGCTCTTTTCTATTTCGGCATAGCCACAAGACATGGGGCGACTGTATGGAAGAGATCTTTCTATCTTTGTTGCGGGCGTATCAGCCCGTGATCATCCGCTGTCCCGCAGTCTACTGGCGAGTCGCTTATCTGCGGGAATCCTTTCGCAAGCTCAATCAGCTGTGTCTTTCGCTGGAGACTCTCATACGGGATGTTCCCTATTTGGCCGGTCGGCTCTGCGATCCTTCGGGTTTTGGCATTCCGCTTTCTCTAGGCTGCAAAATCCCCGAGAATCAAGCAGACTGGGCAGTCTTTGCGGAAAATATATTTTCCAGTTATGCCCGTGCACTGCAGTTTGATGCGCAAAGAGATTCCGCGTCACTTCCGTCTGCCGATATATTGGAACAGTTTCTGCATCATATGAATATCCGTTTTCCGCCCCACCACGGAGATCTCTCGTTTTCAGAGCTTGTTCAGATTCTCTGTGCTAAAACAGGCCCTTTTCCGCCAAAGACGGCATGTTGTCTGGGATACGCCATCTTACTCAACGAGCCTGGTATACGTGCGCTGCAGAAAAGTTTCAGAAAATACACTTCCAAGTCCAGCCGGGAAAATGCTGCAAGAGAAAAAATCAGAAATCGCAGTCAAGCAACGCGTCTGTATGGGCAGATCCACAAAATTCTTTATTCCTATATCACCCCGCAGTCGGGTGCACAGCTCAGTCCTGATCCCGGTTTTTTTGATTTTCCATGCACTTGAGCAAGCTCGCTCTTACTGGAGTTCCCGTGTTCTTTTGCGATAAACACAGAGATCCGGCGCGATATCCCATAACATCAAAAATCCGTGTACCTTCAGCCGCCCGGAACCATATCTTTGCGCATGGGAACAGATCATGGCCTGCACAATCGTGCAGGCCACTTTTTTTCAAAAATCCGGCCCGTTCAGATGCTGAAAACGGAGAAAATCCCTGCTATCCTAGGCTCACCAAAAACCAGGAGGCCACAGCATGATGAACGAATTTCCCCATACCGCGCCCCAGTCCTTTGCCCCTTGTCCGCCTCAGATGCCCGTTGTAGTACAGCCTGTGGGCGTGGACCCGTCCATCTTGATACAGATGCAGGGCACCATCAGCCGTCTGGAAGCGCGTCTGCAGCAGGCCAAGCTCCATGAGGCAGCCTATGACCGCCTCTACCAGCCGGAGGGCAGCGGCTACTGGATCCGCACACCCAGCGGATGCCCGGCGCAGCTGACCAGCTTTCACTTCACCGCCGCCCGCGCGCGGTACTACGATCCCCTGCACCGCCGTCCGCCTGAGATTGAACTGATGCTCTCCTGCACGTCTGTTTCGCTGTTGATCGCTGAAACTGACTTTTTCAGTGACCGCCGCCTGCTGGCCGCTTTGCAGCGGCATGCCCGCTGTACGATCCCTGCCAAGCCCTCCGCCCGCAAGGCGGCAGAGCTTCTTCGCGGCACTGCAGCGGCGCAGATGGAGTCCGTCTGGCTCCCCTTTTTCTCCGGCTGGACCCGGGATCTCACCACCGGGACCTGGGACTTTCAGACCTTCTCCTCGTTCCGCACCTGTTCTGCCAGGGTACCGGAACTGCCTGTCTCACCTCCGGAAGTCCTGCCGGCCGCCGCGGCGGTAGCTGCGTCGGCTTTCACCAGTGCCTACGAAGCCGTAACAGCTCCCTGGCTGCGGGGGACGCTGCTGCTCTGGCAGCACGCCGCCTTCCTTGCCTCCGTGCTCCAGGACGCGGACATGCTCCCCCGCAAGGCACTGTTGCTGACGCCGCCCTCTCTGGCCGCGCAGCAGCTTCTTGCAGGCCTTCTCCCCTTTCCCGGAGACACCGTCTGCTCCCTGGACAGCGATGTACAGGACTTTTCCAAAATGCTGGCATTTGCCAAGGACCGTCCCCTGTTTTTCCAGGACGGCGACTCCACCGCCGCCCTGGAAAACGCCCGCCGCCTGCACACAGCGCTTTGCAGTAGCACGGTGCCTCTGTTCTCTGGAAAGGCGGCCTGCTCGGTCCCTCTCCGGACAGTACCCCTGATTCTGGGGGCAGACTCCTCTCCCCTCTTTGCGCTGTCCTCTGTGGTTTGCCTTTGTCCTGCCCACTAGGACTTTGATCCCGAAGCCCGGCCCAAAGCCGCTTTCTCTCCCGAGTACGGATACGCTTTGGCAGACTTCGTGGTTCAAAACTTCAGCGATCTTTCTGCCTGCCTGAAACTGGGGAAAGAGCGGGGCCTCCGCCAGGCCGATGCACACGGTCTGGACATTGGCCATGCAGATCTTCTGGCTACGCTGGAGGGGCTACGTCAGTTTCTGACTCGGTTTTTCGCCCATTTGGGTCTGTCGCTGGAGCCGACGGTACCGGAAGACTGGCTCGAGGGGCTGGCGGCAGCGATGGAGTTGTCAAACCAGCGGGCCTGCCCGGGAGGAGTGGAGGATATCTTCCTGGACGGGATGCGGACTCTGATCTCCGCCGGGCGCTTCACCTGCTGCCCCCGTGGACAGTACACCACCGCATCCTCGCCCTGGGGCTGCATCTACTACGACGCCGACGGCTACTACCTGGATCGGGCTGCGTTTGCCACCGTATGCCGGGAGACATATCTGCAGCCGGGACTTGTGAAGCAGGCGCTTCGCAAGGCCGGTATTTTCCGTGGCCGGCCCTGCGGCGCCCGCAGCTACGAAACCCGTATCTCCGCCTGTAACGTCTACGGTATCCGCTCTGTTTTGCTGGTCTACGCCCTGGGTCGCGACGCTGTGGATCTTCCCGGCGAACCTCCTCTGCTGGCACTGTAAGGAGGGTGTTGTATGCCATACACACTTTCACTCGGGCAGTCTCCTTTGGGAACTCCGCTCGCCTGGCAGGGCGGGAACGGCCATATTGCCATCCTGGGGCAGAGCGGCCAGGGAAAAAGCGTCTTTCTCCGCCATCTGATAGGCCAGCTGCCCGATCAGGGGATCCGCTGCATTGTGTTTGACTGCGCAGGCGACTTCCGCGCCGATGCTCTCCTTCCGGAGCACGCCGCGGTGAAGGAGGTCCGCCGGATGCTCCCGCCCTGTCCGTTCCGTCCCCTGTATGTGACGCCGTCCTATCAGGAGACCGCCGGGGATACCGCGGCCCGGATCTGCGGCAGCATTCTGGACGCCTATGCCTTTCGGGGGTCTGCCCAGCCTGTGCGGCTGCGCAGTGCCGTGACGGAGTTCGTAAAAGCCTGCGGCTCCGACTCCGGCTTTGATGCACTGATCCAGTGGATCCAGTCAGACAAGAGCCGGGCAGCCAGACTGGAGCCCTCCCTCATTCGCCTGCAGGATCTGGCACAGCTTTGGTCCGGCAGCGATGCAGAGTCCCATTGGGATCTGGACATCCCCGGTATTACTGTGCTGCAGTTTGATACCGTACCGGACCAGGCCGCCCAACGCGTCCTTACTGAGCTGCTGCTGTCCGTCTTGTGGAGCGAGAAGCTCGCTTCCGCCGGAACCTGTCCGTTGGTGGTTGTGCTGGATGAGTGCCAGCGGTTTTCTTTCCAGGAGGGCAGTATGCTCCCCCGGATCCTTCGGGAGGGCCGCAAGTTCGGCATCCACGGCTGGTTCGCCAGTCAGTGGATCAGCCGCAAGCCCGCCGCACTGGCTTTGGAGCAAGCGGCCCTTCGGGTATGGTTTTTTCCCGGCGAGGATCACATCCGCTCCTTGGCCAAAAGTCTTTCCGCAAACGCAGCTCAATCCGAACGCTGTCTCCGGCTGATTCGGTCCCTGTGCGTGGGACGCTGTCTGTACCGTCACAGCGACGGCTCTTTGTGCACAGTTTGTGTTCCGCCGTCCCCCGACACAGGCAAACCTCTTTGCTAAATTTTTCTGTCCCATTGGAATATACTTCTGCTTTTCGGCATTTTTACGTCTATACTTCTAATACTTTGCAACTATTTTTGCAATTTACTGTCATCTTACAGAATGGAGGAAAAACATTATGTTTACCACTCAATCTCACTGCGAAGTCGGCACCATCCCCCAGATCCACTCCCGCCTGCTTCAGGAGGGCTTCCATGTCAGCGAGTACGCCCTGCGCATCTGGGTCAAGCAGGGACTGCTGCCCGCTGTCTTTACCGGCAACCGCGCCCTCATCTCCTACGCCAACGCAGTCCGCATCCTCACCGGGGAACCCGCCCCCCAGGCGCAGTAAACCAGCGGCGCCGGAGAACCATATCTCCGGCGCCAGCTTTTCGACCAGAAAGGACGATTCCTATGGCAAGTATTCAAAAGCGGGGCAACAGCTACCGCGTCACCGTCTCCTGCGGCTATGATATCCGGGGCAAGAAGCTCCTCCAGACCGCCACCTTCACTCCGGACCCCAATCTCTCTCCCAAGAAGCTGGAAAAGGTCGTGCAGACCTTTGCCTTCGAGTTTGAGCAACGGGTAAAAAACGGTCAGGTTCTGGCAGGCGAAAAAACTACCCTCCAGGAATTCGCCCAGCGGTGGCTCACAGAGTACGCCCAGGTCCACCTGGAGGCCGGCACCTTGGAAAAGTACCGCTATGAGCTGGAGGTCAAGATCCTGCCTGCTCTGGGGCACCGGAAGCTCTCGGAGATCAAGCCCCACCATCTCAACGCCTTCTACCTTTCCCTGACTCGGGATGGGGCCCGTCAGGACGGCAAGAAGGGTGGCTACCGCCCCGCCTCCATCCACAAGTCCCATGTGGTCCTTTCCTCCATACTCCGCACTGCCGTGGAGTGGGAGATCCTGGACCGTAACCCCTGCAGCACTGTGAAACTCCCTGCCGTCCGGGATACCGCCGAGCAGATCAAGTTCTTCACTCCGGAGCAGACCCATGCCTTTCTGGCCTTTCTCCGCCAGGAACACACCTGGCAGGTAACCGGTCACCAGCGCATCGACGACACCGGCAAGCCCTACCGGGTAGGGCCCTATGTGTGCGGCCGGGAAACGCCGCTTCAGATTCAGGTGCTGCTGGAGCTGGCCATCTACACCGGCATGCGCAAGGGAGAGATCCTGGCTCTCACCTGGTCCGACATTGATTTTGAGCAGGACACGGTATCCATCACCAAGTCCGCCTCGCCGGTGAAGGGGAATATCTTCATCAAAGCCCCCAAAACCAAAAGTTCCCGGCGGGTGGTTAGTATCCCCCATACCCTGACGGAGCGGCTGGAACAGCTGCACCAGGCCCAAACAGCCTACCGTGCCCAGGTGGGAGATTACTGGCAGGGGACGGAAGAATGGATCTTTACCCAGGAAAACGGCCGCATGATGCATTATACTACTCCCTATCACACCTTACAGACGCTGATCGGACAGTATAACCAGTGCCATCCCGACGCACCTCTGCCCATGATCCCCTTCCATGGTCTGCGGCACACCTCCGCCACGCTGCTCATCAGCGCCCATCAGGATGTCAAGACCGTCTCCGCCCGATTGGGCCATGCCCAAACCTCTACCACCATGGACATCTACACCCATGCCCTGCGGGAAAACGACCGGCAGGCGGCAGCTTCCCTGGAGCAGATGCTGGGACGGGAGATATGAATAAACCGGAGACACAATGTCTCCGGTTTATTTTTTAATAATTTCTCTTTGACGCGGTTTCACACAGGACAGCATTTTCTGTACAAGAAAGGTTCTGTCCAATCCATAGTAATGTCCAAAAGTTTGCAACGTAATTCGGTCAGGTATTTTTCCCCCGTGCATATACGCGCACCTGTCACCTAGGTTGGGCTCATTTCTTTTTAGTCCAGCCTATAAAAAGTAGTCCGTTCTCCGCATCACACCCTACCGAATACCCTCTCGTGTGCATTTCACTTTGTGCTGTCAGAGCGGTCGCAGGATAGCTTCTCCCGTCTTCGTCTTTCCGGCCAGGTCAATGTCAGCAAGGAGCAGAATATCAAACCGATTCCCACCGCGATGCCTGCATCCAGAACCTCTCTATACAAGACGCAGCCCAGCAGAGTAGCTACCGCCGGCTCCGCCATAGCCAGTACGGCGGCCTTTCCTGCGTCCGTGCCGTCAAGGCCTTTCGTATACAGCAAAAACGGAAACACGCAGCAGATCACACCTACACCAAACGCGCCGATGCCGGTTACCAATGCGTCCGGCGGAGCCGATATCCTCCAGATCTTGGAAAGCGGAATGGCGCCAGCCGCCGCAAACAAAAACGTGTATTCGCTGATCGTTTCGGCGCAATACCCCTTCCGTAGGGCGATTTTCCCGAAAATACTGTACAGCGCATAGCTGAACCCAGCTCCCACCGCCGGTAACAGCCCGGCGCGCTGTACCGCATAGGTACCTCCTGAAAATCCGCTGACCAGCACGCTGCCTGTCAGGGCCAGCACCAGCGCAGAAATTTTCCTGGCGGTCAGCGGCTCCTTGAAAAGCGCCGCAGAAAGCAGCAGCACAAACGCGGGTGCTGTATACAAAAGCGCCGCCGCGACCGCTCTTCCGGTCATTTCCATGGCCACAAAATAGCACCAATTGAACGTCAGCAATCCGACGATCCCGGTCCCGGCGAAGCACCACCAGTCCCGCAGGCGGATGCGGAGCATCTGTGGGGATCTGAGCAGCAGGTAAACCATCAAAACAGCGGCAGCCAAGGTCACCCGGATGGTCACAATCTGGATATGGGAAAATCCCTCATGGCGCAGCAGATCATGGAAAACCGCGATGCAGCCCCATAAAACCGCTGCCATCACCACATAGAGTTCACACTTCTTTTTCATGAAAGGAAGCCCTCTGTTTGCCCGTCATCGCTTCAACGCCGGCTCCTGTTGTGCAGTCAGGCTTGTTACCGCAGCGTTGCCACGAAGCTGATCTCCACATCCAGTCCGCCCCAAATGCCTGCAGTGACACACTGCCGGGCAGGCGGGTTCTCGCTATCAAAGTACTTCATGTAAACCTGGTTCATCTCATCAAAATACTTCATGTCAGAGATAAACACATTGGATTTGATAATGTGGTCAAAGGTCAGATGCATGTCTTCCAGCAGTCCCTGCAGATTCTGGAAAATGAGCTCCGTTTGCTCCTGAACGGATGTATTGTACAGGACCGTCCCGTCGGGCCGCTGAGAGATCAGCCCCGAAATATAAGCGATCCCCAACGTTTCGTCCTTGCTGACCTGTGCAATCTTTCCAGCGGGGACAGGTGCTTTTGTTGACGTGAACATTTCTTTCATGTTTATCCTCCCCAATTTGCTGTTCGGTCTCTTTTTCAGAGGGGCTTGTATTTTTTGTTCAATTCCTCACTTAGTCTTCTGCCTGTGGCCGTTGTACACAGTCCGCCCCGGCAGGTGCATCGCAGCGCTTCCGGCAACTGCTTTCCCACCTCTCCCATAGCAAGGATGGTCTCATCCAAAGGAATGACCGGATCGAACCCGCACAGGACCATGTTCGCGCTCAAAGCCGCATTGAAAACCGCATTGACATTTCTGCCGATACAGGGGATCTCCGTTCTTCCTCCCACAGGGTCGCATACCAGGCCCAGCATATTTTGCATTGCGAGACTGGCCGCCGCAAAAGCCTGGCGCACACTTCCACCCATCAGCTGAACCAAGCCGGCCGCTGCCATGGCGCTGGCAGAACCGTTTTCCGCCTGGCAGGCGCCAACCTCTCCTCCAAATGTGGCCTGATTGGCAATGAAAGCTCCCACCAGTCCTGCTGCAAGGAGGGCTTTTTGGATCTCCTCAGAGGATTTTTTCATCTCATCCCCCAAGGTCACGATGGTCCCGGGGATCACTCCGCTGGAGCCGGCCGTGGGCGCAGCCACCACAATATTGCGGACGCAGCTGTTTTCCATGACCGCCACTGCGGCCATCATTCCCCGGTGCAGCATACCGGTATCCAGGATTGCGGTCTCCTTTGCCCGCTCTTCCATTTCCGCTCCCCGGCAGGAGGACATCCACTCCACCAACTGCGATCCTTGGTGGAACGTTTTGGCCGACTCCCGCATGACATGCTCCACACGGGCGGCCAGCTCCCACACGTCCGCCTCGCTGACCTCGCCTATGCCGCATTCGTACGCAATGGCCAGTTCCCACAGGGAGCGCCCTGTTTCCTCCGCCGCCCGCAACGCGTCCTGCGCGCAGCGCAGACCTCCAGCCGGCTTTTCCTTCAGCGGTACCGGCAATATGGCATCTGCAAACCGAACACAGGCGGCACCGGGTTCTTCCAGCAGGCCTTCCACCGTCCGGCGCACAGCATCCGTGGGGCGCGCCACCGTAATCAAAGTTCTTCCCTGCAGCTCCTGGGCCTCCCACGCCGCACCAGCATCTGCCAGCCTTTTCTCCACCCGCTTAACGGTGTCTTTTTCCTCGCACACTACAAACGCCTGATCATAGGTCCCGTCTATAGAAACGGCAAACCCATCCATTTCCAAAATGCGAAACATTCCTCCGCCAATGGAATAGGTCATGACAGAGAGCTCTGTGTTACCGTCGGCGTCGAGCACGTCGATGCGCGCCTGATTCGGATGTCTAAATCCCAGGTCCGCCTTTTTAAAGCGGATGTCGGCGCCGCTGTTTCGAGCCAAGCACAGCGCGTCCTTGAGAGACGGGTCTTCCGGTGAAAGCCCCAGCAGTCCCCCGGTAAAGCCAAAGTCGGAACCCTGACCAATATAGGTGCTCGGGTACGAGCCCCGTTCTTCAAATACTACATCCGCACGCGAAATAGGTTTGCCATAGAGACTGCGTGTCATCAGCCCTATTCGTGCGCATCCTGCAGAATGGGAGCTGGACGGGCCATTCATAACCGGGCCCAACACATCATTAAAAATACTGCTGTATGTGCAACTCATACACTCACCTCTATTAAAGTATCAGGCAGAGAGCAAGTGCCCGCTGCCTGATACATCGCTTCTCTTCTGCAGCAAGCAGCCGAGCTCACTTTTTTGTTATCAGGACCTCACCGGTGGAGCCGTCCATTTCGACCCAGTCCCCCGTCTGAATAAGGGAAAAAATGTCCTGATCCTTGGGGAAATCCGCTACCGCAGGAACCTCCAGGGCCGCCGTAGCCACACCGCAGCGGGAATCGATGTTGGAAAACAGCCACCCCGCCGGTGAAAAACCTGCGACTGCCGCAGAGTGGAAATGACCTGACCAGCCAGTAGATCCCTTTCCATAAGGGATGACTAAGATCTTGCCCTTGATGCATTTTCCCTTCTCGGGATGCCCTTCCTCGATGATGCAGCCGGTCTCATCGCTGACACCCGCCCACCCCTGAATGCTGTTGGGGCAAACGATCGCTTCACCAGCAGCTTTTCCGGGATACGCCGGGCGGCCTTTTAATCTGATCTGTTCCACAGTCATCCCTCCCAACGGCCCTTGATGGCAGCTTCCACGCATTTTGGGGTGGAGCCATAAAATACTTTGCAGTTTTTCTTGTTCAAGTCTGTATGCACATAGTGCGCCTGCTTGGCACCGTCCGTCAAAAAGCCGGTTTTCACGAAGTCATATGCCGTGCGCCCGCATACCATCGGACAGGCGCTGTTGAGCAGATGTGCCCCCGCCTCCTGGATGGTTTGGGCATATCCGTTCACTTCCGCCAGATGCTGCATGGTCATATCCGTCCAGATCTGGAGCGAAACGCCCTGCGCGACCTTTTTCCCCTTCAGCATTCTGGCTACATCCCGGATCTCTTCCAGCGTATAGTGCGGGCAACCCAGAACGACCATCTGAACATCAGCGGCTCCCTGATCGCAAACCGACGCCAGGGACTTGTCAAATTCCTCCTGGGTGATCACCAGGCGTCTTTGGGGCTCATGCCCGCCCAGCGCAGCCTCCAAGGTGGGGGCCTCCGCCGTACAGCCAACGATGTGGCAGATCTCACATCCGCTGGTGGTCGCCAGCGCGCTGAAGAACTTTTTCAGCCGGTTGATCTCCGGGCGGTGGAAATTTCCCGTTAAAACCGGGCGGGCATTTCCGTCGGTCAGCAGCCGACCCAGTGTCAGTCCGATGATATCCCAATCCAAAGGAGTCTCACTTTGACACTGCACGTCCACCACATGCGTGGCGTAGCGGTTTTCCAAGATGTGGTTGCCCCACAGCGGCGTACGCCCGCAGATGGCGGCCCACGCAGACGCCTCAAGTCCATCCGCATTGGCGCAAGCGCCGTACACGGAGTTGCCGAACAGAATGTTGCTGGACTCCGTGGACACGAAGTGTTCTCCACGCAGCGGGATCCATCCGCTCAAGTACGGCGTGCAGCTTCCCGCGATACTCACGCCAGCGTCTCTGGTCAGGTCCAAGAACTTCCGGTTCTTTTCAAAGACCTCTTTGGAAATATTGATGGGCTCATAGCAGAAATGGTCGCACGGTCCCACGCAGGTCTGGGAGAAGCATTCATCGCTGAACTGGTCCAGATGATAGATTTCCTTGCTGCAAAGCACCATCTCAGAGAAGATCTCATCGTAATCCTCCGAGGCCACCGCATCCAGATAGGGATGATACCCAAAGTAGACAGTGGCTTTTGTGACCTTGCACAGCTCTTCTGCACCCAGTGCGTTGGCATAGTCCACGATCTTGCGAATCGCGCGCTGTTTGAACGGCCCCATTTCGCCGTCAAACATCTTCTGCTCATATTCAGTCAGCTTTACCATAGTGGTCCCCCTATCCTCTTCTTCATTACACGTATCCCAGCAGCTTGGGCAGCAGCATGCCGAAAGCAGGCACATATGTTGTGACAAGTAGCGTGGGCAGCCAGGCAAACACGATCAGCGCCAGATCCGGACCCAGCATTTTCTTCACTTCCGCGCCGGAGATGCGGCCTGCCAGATACAGCAGGGGAGCAGTGGGCGGCGTAACGTTGCCCATGCCGATGTTGACGCCCAAGATGGCGGCAAAGTGGATGGGGCTGACGCCGATGGCCGTCACGACCGGGAGCAGGATAGGCGCAGCCAGAATCGTGGCAGAGCAGTCGTCCATCAGCATACCGAGGATCACCATGAACAGATTCACCATCAGCATGATCACAACAGGGTTTTCAGAAATGGATGTAAGGAAAGACAGGATCATCTGGGGCAGATTCTCACTGACGTACAGGCGGCTGAGGATCTGCACAGAAAACAGCATGGTCATGATCACGCCCGCCGTCTCGCCCGCCTGGATGAGGCCCTCATTCAAAATTCGCCGGTCGATCCGCTTGTAATAGAGAATGCCCACCGGAATTGCATAGATCACCGAAAGGGCTGCAGCCTCTGTGGCAGTCATGATGCCCGTGTAGATGGAACCCAGGATAATAACCGGCATCAGCAGCGCAGGGATGGCGCTGGTTCCGTGCTTTTTTTTGCCGACAATGTGCTCCGCTTTTAGAGCCTCCGCCGCCTTAGCCTGCTCCAAAACGCGGTCATACACCTTAATGTTGGGGTCCCGCTTGGCATAGAACAGGTTCACCAGGCTGAACAGGATCACCAGCATGATGCCGGGAATGACCGTCGCCAGGAAACAGGCCAAGACCGACTCTCCGCTGGACCACGCATAGAGGATCATCAGCATGGACGGTGGGATCAGGATACCCAGCACGCCAGAGCTGGCAAGCAATGCACCGATCAGTCCGTCGGGATAGCCATTTTCCTTCAAGCGGGGCACCATGATGGAGCCGATGCAAGAAACCGTGGCGGAAGAGCTTCCGGAAACAGCACCGAATACAGCGCAGGCCACCACAGTGACAATACCCAGACCGCCCTTGACCTTACCCACAAAGCGCTCCACGCTGCCGATGAGCTTTTCACCGATACCGCCCTTGTCCATAATGGCGCCCGCCAACACAAACAGAGGGATAGTCAGCAGAAGGATGGAGTTTGTCTTGTTGTATCCATACGTCATCAGGAACGAGGGATCATAGCCGCCGAACAGGCAGATACTGCCCGCAGAGGCCAAAAACGCCAGGGGAATGGGCACTCCGATCACCAGAGTGATCAGCAGAACAATCAACGCACTCAATACCAGCATAGCTTATCCCTCCTCCGCATGACCAGAAGGTCTGTTTTTCAGTTCCCCCGCACTGTGGATTACATCACGGATCAAATACAGGGTCCAAAGGAAAAATGAAATCAGGATTGGGAATTGTCCAATGACGACCGGGAGTTTGAATACATTGGATTTTGCACCCATCTCAATGGACCACAGTACATAATTGAAGCTCCAATATGTTGCGATGACTGCCATCACCAGGCTGACAACGTCCTTAATAAAGTGGAAGGCCGCGATCACCGTCTGGTTGTGGCTAAACATACTGATCATGTCGGCGTTGATATGCGTACACTTTTTTGCCGCAAGAGAGCTTCCCATAAAGTAAAGCCAGAACGCACAGTACAGGATGATCTCCTCGTTGCCATAGAAATCTGCCTTAAGCACATAGCGCATAAGTGCATTGACAAAAATCAGCGCACAGACCGCGATTCCCGTTATGACAAGAATCCAATTTTCGATCTTCTCCAAAAAATCATCAAGTTTTTTAATCATAAGCCGCCCCTTTCTGTCTGAATGGCAAGGGCAACGACCTGCGAAAGTCGTTGCCCCATGAATAAGCCGCAGCTTTACTCAAGACTGGCGAGAATGTTGTCCAGGAACTCCTGAGAGGTATTCTTCGCAAGCTGAGGCCACACATTGGTGCGGCAGCTTTCTGCCATGGCAGCACGCTCTTCGTCCGTGAACTCCACGATGGTGATGCCCTCATCCGCCATCATCTGCATATATTTCGCGTCGTCCTCCGCAGCCAGTTGGAAGCTGTTGGCGCACTCTTCCTTGATGATCTTGTCGATGGCCTCCTGATCCTGGGGCAGCAGCTTCTGCCAGGTCTTTTCGCTCATCATGATCTGCGTGGCTTCCTGCGTCAGCATGTAGTGATAGTAGTAATCGATCACATCACGGAAATACAGGTAGTTCAGGTTGGGAGGACCGCCCACCCAGCCGTCCACCGAGCCCGTCTGGATGCCTGTGTAAGTGTCCGAATAGGCGATAGTAGAAGTGCGGAAGCCCAGGTCCTTGGCGCCCAGTGCAAAGTTGTCCAGCCCAGGGATTCTGACAATGGCTCCCTTGTCCGCACCGGGCACATTGGCGTTGGTCAGCTCCTTAGCCACGCCGACGCCGGAGAAGCCTTCACAGAAGAAGCCGAAAGTATGGATCCCCAGACCCTGGGCCACTTCATAGACCGTTTGATAGAGGTAGTTATCGGGGGCATATGCCTTGGCCAGTTCTTCGTAGTTGGAGCCCAGATACGGCAGCATAGCGCCGGACATCCGGGCATCGTAGGTCTCCACCGCCGTGATGTGGCACATATCGATGGTACCCATCATCACCTCTTCAAAAATGCTGGTGTAATCGCCCAGGGAGCTGTCTGTGTGGAGTTCCACCGTCACGCGTCCCTCGGTGGCTTCTGCAATGGCATCGCAGATCCGCCGGTCAGCCTCCGATGCGATTGAGTCTGTGGGATGCTGGTTTCCGAATTTCAAAACGATGGGTTCAAACGAACTGGGGTCTGCGCTTTGCGAGCTTTCTTTGTCCCCGGAAGTTCCGCAGGCAACCAACGAAAAGCTCATCGCCGCTGCCATGGCAAGAGAGAACACTTTCTTAAACATCTCTTCAATTCTCCTTTCTTTTGATCCCACGCTTTTGATTTCACTCAATAATGCACATCATTTTCATAAAACAGGTTTCCTGGAAATTCTGTGAATGTGACCTGCACAAATTTATGCCCCTGCTGGTGCATAAATCCAGTAATCGCTGTGGACACCGTATCGCACAGTTCCTGTGGTCTGTGCATCCAATACACATCTACTGCCACTTCTTCCGGCTCGTCAACGCGCTTAATCGGGGAATAAAATATCTTCACATAATCTGGATTGACATTTGCTGCTTTCACCACCACCTGTCTCTTATACACATCTGACGCTGCCGACGACTAGTCGAGTGTAG
>OWID01000196.1_pt1 | contig 27086 bp, 43 predicted proteins | sample 1732661 | NCBI WGS metagenome assembly OWID01 (sample SAMN05065739, study PRJEB22554) | human gut metagenome | biome: ENVO:2100002; feature: ENVO:00000062; material: ENVO:00002003 | host: Homo sapiens | place: USA
ACGGAGGTTCGATTCCTCCACCGGCCACCAACACCAACAAACCATTTTATTATGAGAAAAATCGAACTTAGGGAAATCACCCTCCGCAACTGGAGAGGTGAGAAAGACCGCACCACGCGGTTCCACACTGACCGCCCCACCCACATCTGCGGTGACAACGGACTCGGCAAATCACGCCACTTCGATGCTTTTTGCTGGCTGCTCTTCGGCAAGGACAGCCAAGACCGCAAGGACTTCGAGTTGCGCACCTACGATGAGCACCACAACATTCTGCACCGCTGCGAATGCTCCGTGGAAGCCTTGCTGCTCATCGACGGCGAGGAGCTCCGCATCAAGCGCGAATACAAGGAAGACTGGGTCAAGCCGCGCGGAGAGGTCGAAGAAGTGTTCAAAGGAAACGTTACCGAATGCACATGGAACGGCACACCGGTCAAGGTCGGCGAATTCCAGTCCCGTGTAAAGGAGCAGATCATTGACGAGACCGTATTCAAGATGCTCACGAATCCGCACTTCTTCACCGAGAGGATGAAGTGGCAGCAACAGCGTGAGGTGCTGTTGCAGATGGCCGGCACCAAGACCGATGAGCAGATAGCCGCCGGCAACGAAGATTTCAAGGCACTGCTTGACACGTTGAGCGGAAAGAGCCTCACCGACTATCGCCGTGAACTTGGATCGCGGAAGAAGCGTCTTAGGGCCGACCTTGACGAGATTCAGCCTCGCATCGACCAGACACAGAAGATGATGCCGGCCGAGGAAGACTGGGAGGAGCTTGCCAAGCAATATAAGGAGGCAAGCGAAAAGTTGAATGACATTGACAAACAGCTGTCCGACAGCACCGCGCAGGAAGAGGCCGAAAAGCAGGCCGTGAAAGGACTCCGGCAGCAGATTGCCAATCTCTGTTCAAAGCAGGATGAAGTTTTCAGGGCCCACAAGCAGGCGGAAGACCAACGGGCGGACGAGCGGAACGAGACACGCCGCTCCATCGACCGCAAACTCAAAGAAGCACACGATGAGCTCTCACAGCTTAACATTGACCGCTCGCGCGCCACCGACCGGAAAGAGTATCTTGAAAGCCGGTTGTCGGGTGTTTCCGAACAGCTCGAATCGCTGCGCAAGGAGTGGTTCCGCATCAACAGCTCGGAATATGACAGCTCTGATACGTGTCCGCATTGTGGCCAACGTCTGCCGGAGGAAAGCATCTCCAAGGCCCGTGAAATCTTTGCCGAGCACAAACGGCAGGAGCTTGAAGCCAACAACAAGCTTGGTAAAGCTCTCGTGGCTCAAAAGGAGGACTACGAAAAGGAGATTGAGAAAAAGCGCACCGAAGCGGAAACTTTGGATGGCAAGATTGATACCGCACAGAAGTGCATCGACAACCTCTATGAGGAGTTGAAGAATCATCCGGCAGTCTCGCCTTCCTATCTTGCACCGGAGAATCTTTCGGAATGGAAAGAGTTGCAGGATAAGATCGAGGAATTAGAAAAGCAAATTGCAGAATCTTCCAAACCCTCTACGGTAAGTGACGAGCGCGAAAAGCTCATCAGCCGTCGCAAGGAGATTGAAGCCTACCGCTCGCAACTCATGCACAGCCTCGATCGCCGAGACCAAATCGAACAGGCCCAAAAGGAAATAGCCCGGTTGGAGGAGCAGGGCCGCAAGCTCGCCCAGCAGATTGCCGACCTCGAAAAGCAGGAATACACGGCAGCACAATTCTCCAAGAAGAAAATCGAAGACTGCGAGCAGCGCATCAACTCCATGTTCTCGCTCGTCCGCTTCCAGTTGTTCGACTACACGCAGGAGGGCAACGAGTTCGAGACCTGCATACCGCTTGTCAGCGGCACACCCTATGCGGTCGCCAACAAGGCCTGTCGGCTCAATGCCGGTCTCGACATCATCAACACCCTCTGCCGCTTCAACAACATCTCCGCTCCAATCTTCATTGACAACAGCGAGAGCAGCAACCACTGCATCGACACGCTTTCGCAGATGATATTCCTACGGGTAACCTTGGATAAGGAATTAGTAATCAAATAAATCATTCACTTCACGTGCAGTAGGTGGCGTGGCAACCTGCAAAACCTACTGCACCTAACAAACCTACAAACAAAAATGAACACCGAAATTCAAAATGTCCCTGCACAAAAGCAAACTTCAAATGTAGCAACGCAGGTCAATTTCTTTGACCCGGCCCAGTTTGCCACCGCACAACGCATGTCGCAGCTCTTCGCCTCCTCCATGCTCGTCCCCGACACCTACCAGACGGGGAAGATTTACAAGGACTTGGTAGAGAAACAGCACATGGCCCCCGAGCAGGCTACGAAGCAAGCCTCACTTGCCGCCGTGGCCAACTGCATGATCGCCATCGACATTGCAACGCGCATCGGCGCAAGCCCGCTCATGGTGATGCAAAACCTCGTCATCATCTATGGCCGTCCCTCGTGGTCGTCCAAGTTCCTCATCTCCACCGTTAATACCTGCGGTCGTTTCGAGCCGCTCAAATTCCGGTTCACCGAGAAAGGCAAGCTTGGAAAGTTCAACTACACCGAGTATTCAAAGGAGTGGGTCAACAATCCCAACGGCAAAGGCTATTACCGCAACACGCCCATCACCAAGGAGTTTGACGGCTCCAAGATAATGGATCTTGAATGTGTGGCCTACACCACCGCCAAGGGCAGCAAGGATGTGCTCGAAAGTTCGCCCATTTCTATCCGCATGGCGGTCGATGAGGGGTGGTACACCAAAAATGGTTCCAAGTGGCAGACGATGCCACGGCAGATGCTCATGTACCGTGCTGCGTCGTTCTGGACTTCCGTCTACGCACCCGAACTTTCAATGGGTATGCGCACCGTTGAAGAGAATCAGGACTATGCCGATTATGAGGAAGTCATCGATGAGGATGTCACCGCACAAGTGGAGCAGGAAAAACAGCAACAGGCCAACAAGGAGACCATCGGTTTCGGGGATGATGCCAAGGACGCGAATCCCGCACAACCGGCCAAAGCCTCGGATGAAGTGCCCAAAGGCGTAGACCCTGAAACGGGCGAGATTCTCCCCAAAAGCGAGACACAACAACCGGCAGCCGAACAGGCAGCTCCAAGTTACTAAGCACATGAAGCTGCATGTCTTGGGAAGCTCGTCTCGTGGCAACTGCTACCTCCTCCGGTCTGAAACGACCGGGGAGGTGCTTGCCGTCGAGGCAGGAGTTAGGTTCAACCGTGTGAAGGAGACGCTTGGCTTTGACATCTCCTCTGTTGTCGGCTGCATCGTGACCCACGAGCACGGCGACCATGCCAAATACGCAGGTGACTTCCTGCACGCCCGAATCCCTGTCTACATGTCCGCCGGCACCATGCACAAGGTCATTGACATGAATACTACCGGTCCGGCGCCATTGCTCATTGAGGCCGGTGCGCAAATGAAGATAGGCGGGTTCAAGGTGATGGCGTTCGATGTGCAGCACGATGCCGCAGAGCCGTTGGGTTATCTCATCCATCATCCGGAATGCGGCACAGTCTTGTTTGCCACCGATACCTACTTCTTGAAGTACAAGTTCGCCGGTCTTTCCAATGTCATGATCGAATGCAACTACCGCCTCGACATCTTGGAGCACAACATCGCTTCCGGCACAGTCTCTCCTGTCGTGCGCAATCGCATCATCAAGTCGCACATGTCCTACGACACATGCGTTGAGACCTTGCAGGCCAATGACCTCTCACGGGTGAACAACATCCTGCTCATTCATCTTTCGGGTGACAACAGCAATGCCGGTGAGTTTGTCCGTGGCATTCGTGCCGCAACAGGCAAAAATGTCATGGCGGCCCGTAAGGGTATGATTATCGATTTCAACAAAACTCCTTATTAAGTATGAACGAAATTAAAATATTCAACAATCCGCAGTTCGGAGATATTCGGACGGTGGACGAAGAATTAAAAGGCACTTATTTAGGCGTTGTTTATGTTTTGGAATACGGGGATTATGTAAAAATTGGTTCTACAAACACTCCGTATAGAAGATTATGGACATTAAGCCATCAAGCAAAAGACTATGGGAACTGCGATATCGGAAGATTTGCATTTACAGGTGGGCATACAAATTTCAGAGAAAACGAAAAGGCTGTTCATTGCATTTTCAAGGGAAAAAGGAAGATAGGTTCGGAATTGTTTGATGTTACGTTTGAACAAGTAACTGAAGAACTTAAGAAATTAGATGTCCAAGATAAAACAAATGAAATCAAAAGGCATAATAAAATATTCGTGAATGGTATGAAAAATTTTATAACAGGTGCTTCGCCGACGATTTCTTTTGAAAAAGAAACGCCCCTCATGCAATGTAATATATCTGTAATCTCTAATGTGCATGGATATTTAGATACTAACAATACAATATGGCTAAATGCAGAAGATGTAGCAAAGGGATTTGGTTTTACGACCGTTGCCACGAGTGGCAACGATACTGTAAGATGGTCAAGAGTAAACAAGTATCTAAAAGAATTTGGTTATAATCAAGAGGTTTCAAAAGATAGCTATCTGCCGGAGAATATGGTCTATCGATTGGGGTTTAAGGCGAATAATGCTACGGCACGGAAATTTCAATCTGTCTTAGCAGATGATGTTCTCCCATCCATCCGCAAGACAGGCGGCTACATTGCTACCAATGCAGACATGACCGATGCGGAAATACTTGCAAAGGCCGTGCTGGTGGCGCAAACAACCATTGACAATCGTAATGAGCGCATTAAGCAGCTCGAAATCGAAAATGGGGAGCAGAAGACACTCATCGCCCAAATGCAGAAAGGCAACGACTATCTCAACACCATTTTGCAAAGCAAAGGAACGCTTGCAATTACACAGATTGCAGCCGACTATGGAATGAGTGCGATAGCCTTTAACAAGAAACTCAGTGAGATGCACATCCAGCACAAGGTGAACGGGCAATGGATATTGTACAGTGAGTTCATGGGAAAAGGATATGTACACAGCCGTACCATCTCATTCTATCACAAAGACGGTCGCCCTGACACTCGTTTGTGCACGGAATTCACGCAGCGTGGCCGTCTGTTCCTCTATGACGCGCTGAAAGAAATAGGGCTTCTGCCGCTTATCGAACGTTACCCGACAAACTGACATCATGGATTTCTTCTGTCGCGTTACTCCCGCCGGGCTCGTCCCGCTCGACGATATGGATTGGGAACAGAAAAAGCAGCTGCGCCTCGGATCCGATGTGCGCGTGCATATCACCATGCCCCGCAACCTGCGATTTCACAAAAAGTTCATGGCCCTGCTGCGGCTCACCCTCGACAATCTGCCGGAGGATATCCAGCAGTCAATGCACATCTACAGCATTGAAGCCATGTTGGCAGCCGTGAAGATTGATTTGGGCTACTACGACACCGTGCAAGTCTCCGGCCGCAATGTCGTGAAGCTCCGGTCCATCAGTTTTGCTAAAATGGATGAGGCGGCATTTGAACGCTTCTACGACCTTGCCGTCACCGACATTCTCAACAACTATCTGCAAGGAGCTGACCGCAACCTGCTCCTGCAAGAGGTGGAAGAGACCATCGGCTGACGATTCCTACACACTCCCTACCACACTTAATAAAAACATCAGAAATGATAAAAAACGAATTAGCGGACGCTCTCACAGAGCAAACCGAACTCAGCAAGTCTCAGGCTCTCCACACTGTGGATGAGCTGACAGGCATCATCAAGCGCGCGTTGGCAGCCGGAGAAAACGTCTATCTCCGTGGCTTCGGCACATTCAAGTTAGAATCTCGTGCAGCGCGCAAAGGGCGCAATGTCCGTGGCAATTCTGTCATCGACATTCCTGCCCGTCGTATTGTGAAATTTATCCCATCCATTGAACTAAAAAACAGTATAAAAAAATGAGAAATAAAACATCCACATGGTTTGAAACCAAAGTCCGTTACGAGAAAATGATGGAAGATGGCTTGCAGAAGAAAGTCACCGAGCAGTATGTTGTCGATGCTTTGAGCTTCACCGAAGCCGAAAGCAAAATCACCGAAGAAATGTCGCACTATGTCAGTGACGGGATGGTTGTCAGCAGCATAGCTCGGGCACCGTACTCCGAAATATTCTTCTCCGACGACTCCGCAGACGACAGCTTCTTCAAGGCCAAGCTGCATTTCATCACCCTTGACGAGCGCACCGGCAAAGAGAAGAAGACCGTCGTCATCTATCTTGTTCAGGCGGCCAATTTGGAGAAAGCCCGCAAATACATCGATTTGGTCATGGCCGAAACCATGATTGATTACAAAATTGCAGGCTTGAACGAGACCAAAATCTTGGATGTGTTCGAGCATACCGCATAAGCCCGTGAGGGTCTTTTCGTTATTTAATAATTTTTCAGTGGGGAAGCGTCCCCACACCCGGGGAGGAGGAAGATTTGGCCCCATTGCAGGTTCGAGTCCTGCCCTCCCCACTCAACCAAAACGTTCAAAGACAATGAGCAATAACACTACATTTGACACCTTCCTCGCCATGGCCAACGCTAAAGCCAAGACGCGCAAGCGTCCCGACGATGAGGAACACCGCATACAAGCCTCTTGCGTGCGCTGGTTTCGCTTGAAATACCCTCGCCTGCGTCACAACCTGTTTGCCGTGCCAAACGGTGCGAGACGCGACAAATCGACGGGGGCAAAGCTAAAGGCGGAGGGTGTGTTGGCCGGAGTGGCCGATCTTATTCTTCTCAAAAGCAACCGCTTCTACGGGGCATTGCTCATTGAGATGAAGACAGAACGAGGCCGACAGAGTCCCAATCAGCAGGAATGGGAAAAGCACATCACCGCCGACGGCTACAAGTATGTGGTCTGCCGATCGCTGGATGAGTTCAGAAAGACGGTTACAGAATATTTAGCGGATATATAAAACATGAGCGGGTGGATAAAATTGTATAGGAAATTCCAAGATTGGGAATGGTACTCGGATTCTCAAGCAGTTCATTTATTTCTACATTTACTTTTGTCTGCAAACAATCAAGACAAGGAATGGAGAGGTATTGTTGTCAAACGTGGGCAAGTTCTCACAGGACGAGATAAACTTAGCAAAGAGACGAAAATTCCGGAAATAAGCGTAAGAAGAAAGCTAAAAGCTATTCAAAAAAGTGGCGCAATTTCAATAAAAACGACCAACAAATTTAGTATCATAACCATCTGTAAATATGACGATTATCAAACAAGTGAGCCAACAAGTGAGCCAACAAGTGAGCCAACAAGTGAGCCAACAAGTGAGCCACAACTAAAGAATATAAGAAAGAAAGAATATAAGAAAGAAAATATCGTCGTCGACAACCGCGCGTATGTGCGTGCGTGCGAGGAAGATTTTATCGGGCAAATGAAGGCGGATGAATCATGGTTGGAAATTGTCTGTATGCGCTATCATCTTTCGCGTGACGACATCATGGGCCGTCTTGACACATTCAGCCTCGATTTGCAGTGCGCCGGCAAACGGCACACGGACATTCGGGATGCAAAAAGCCATTTTGCATCTTGGCTAAGGCTGGCGTTGAAAGACGAACAGGATGCCAAGCGACAAACCAAATCACGGCTGCCTATCGGCATGGCCTTGGACACAAGCAAAATGAATTACGACAAATCAAAAGACTGGGGGTAAAGACATGGAAATAGATTTCGACAAACAAATTCGCTACATGCGTGATTGCGGTTATCCTCCTCCGCCTGATCATGTGCATATATCCGTCCCCGATTCGGAAAGCCACCTGCGTGCAGGCCTGCGCCACTTCTGTGGCGACAAGGCGGCGTGGCTTCCCGATTACGACCGCGTTGTAGAATGGCTTTCCGACAACAAGGGCCGTGGCCTGCTTCTCATGGGTAGCTGTGGACTCGGCAAGTCGCTCATCGGAATGCGCATCATCCCTTTGCTGCTGAACTACTACTGTCGCAAGATAGTGTATGTCTACACGGCACAGGAACTCAATGCCAAGCCCGATGAGGTTCTTGGCAAGCACATCATTTACGTTGACGACATCGGGACGGAAGACATCAGCAACATCTACGGCAACAAACGTGTCCCGTTTGCAGAGCTCATTGATGCAGCGGAACGGGAGGGAAAACTGCTCATCATCACAACCAACCTCGATCTTGAAAGCATCAAAGACAGATATAAAGACCGAGTTGCCGACCGCCTCTTAGCAATCACCAAAGGTATTACAATCACCGGAAACAGTTTTAGAAGACAATAATTACAAACAGCAATGACACAGAAGCAATACACAGCGCGCCGGGCCTTTATCCTATTCTGGCTCATGGGCGCAATATCGGCCCGGTGCCCACGCACGGCAAGGGCGAGACTTAGAGACCTCGCACGGCTCGAGAATGAGCATGACGGGGCTGACTACGGGAAGACATACAAGGAACTTTTAACAGAATACGGATTATGAGCAGATTAGACATCTTAAAATCCTCTTTACTGAAAAAAGAGGAGAAATTTAACGCAATGATATCAGCACACTTCGCCGACGTGAAGCAAGCAAACGGGCAACCATTAAATGACAAGCGGTGCGGGCATGCAACAATAAACAGATGGGATCGGCAGGACAGATCCATTGCCAACCAGCAAAAAGAAATCGAAAAAACAAAGCGAGCCATCGAGAGAGAAGAAAGCAAAGCCAATGGCATTAAACACGTTACCGAAATGTTGCCCACGGAAATTGTAGAGTTGATAAAAGACGGCACGTTGCGCCAATGGGGGAAATACCCTAACATCTTCTTTGTCGATGGCGTGGAGAAAGCCCGCCTAACCTACGACTTCAAAAAGAAGCAGATAGCGCACAAATACACGCGTTTAATTCAAGATAAAGAGCAATACAAGAAATTTGCACAAATATTCAACTCGCTATCAAAACAAATTAACAAATAAAAAATATGGAAACATTTGCATTTTTAGGCATCAACGATCTTTATGATGAATACAAAAAGGCGGGCATTTCATGCGGAAAGTACAATGGATATGTTGGTATCATTGACGGGGACGGTTTACCATTAAGCTGCCAAGGAGGACACGACGAAGACGATTACGACAATTCGCTCGACAGCAAAGTTGATGTCCACGGGGGGATTACCTTTGACGGTAAATTTGACGAGACCGATTCTATTATACCACTCACAGAAATTCCTGCTGATTGGTGGAAGTATAGAATTATAGGCTTTGACTGCGCCAACTTCGGAGATACAGAGGAGTACTGTCCGTTTGAATTTGTTAAGGAAGAAACTTTGCGCTTGCAAAGGCAGATGGAGGAAATCATCAACAAAGAAATTTAATCAATAAAATACAGATTATGGAAATTGTATTGAAACAAGGCGACCGTCTGCCTGTCCCAGAGGGATGCAGGGCGGTGGTTGAGGGCGATGTAGTTCTCATAGAAAGAGAGGAGCAGGATTTTAAGGATGGAGACATTATCGCTAAAAATAAAGCTGTTGCCATCTTAAAAGGGGGCTTTAATAATGGCGTGTTTAGAGACTATGCCTGTCTAAATTTCGATGGAAAGGTTCTTATTTCTAACAACACAAAATGGAGCACATTGCCCGCTGGCTGGCACATTGCCACCGAAGAAGAAAAGCAGCTTCTTTTCGACAAAATGGAAGAAAACGGTTTGCGCTGGAACGCAGAGGAGAAGAAAGTGGAGAAGATTAGGTGGAGAGCGAATGATAAAAGAGCATACTACTGTATAAGAGATCAAGGAGACGTAATGGTAAATTACGAAGCAGGATTTCCCGCAGACGAGGATAAGTGGGAATTTGGCAACTACTTCCGCACCAGCGAGCAAGCCGAGAAAGCCGCCGAAGCGGTCAGAGAGGCATTGAGGAAGTTTCACGAAGAAAACGAATAAAAATGAAATACTTTATCGACAACATTTTTCAGACCAGCACCGAGCTGAAAAACAAGAAAGGGCAGGAGCTGTGCAGGTTCTGCGAGGGGATGTACGAGCACCACCTTGTGAACAGCGACGCGGCAATCTCCGCAGTGCAGAAAGAGATTGAGCAGAAGATAGCCGAACTTTCCGCTAAATACCCCCGTATGCTGCAAATGCGGGTAGACCGCATTAACAGTGAGTTCTTCAACAAGACAGAAATTATTATCAGCTGGGTCGGGAAAGACGGAACGGCAAGCAAGTGCCTTTCACTCAATCTCAAGCATGTGAAAGGGGAAATAAACGAAAAAGACTAAAGGCCATGACAAACGACAAGTTCATCAAGCGCATGAGCATCCTGCTGATAGCGTGGTGCTGCATCCTGACAATTCATGTATTGATACCGCCTTACAGGGCCGTTGACATCATTACATACATCAGCTGTATGTTATGCACGTTGACCGCCCTCTGGGTCCTAAAAAGATTGAAGCCATGAGACAGATAAAATTCCGGGGATGGAACCCCAAGAACAGGACATGGCTCTACGGCTACTACTTCGTGAACCGTGGCGGGCACTTCATCGTTACGGACGGCATACAGCCACCAACCAAAATTACCGGAGACTTCGAGGTGCTTCCCGAGACCGTCGGGCAGTATACAGGTCTCAAAGACAAGAATGGTAAAGAAATCTATGAGGGGGATATTATTAAAACTCCGCTTGGCTATATAGGAGAAGTAGCCTTCGGGCGTGCAGAAGAATGTTGTGTCCATAGAGAGCATAACAGAAAAATAACAGATGTTTATACAACGTATGGGTGGATATTCAAACGGGCAGATGGCTACACTTGTGCAATAGATGATGAAATCCTTGGAGGTGTTCTACTTGGCAACATCCACGGCAAATAACCCTTTAAACAGAATTATACATAATATCAACAACAATCACATAAAAATTGGAGGAAAAGAAATGACAAACAATGAAAAGAACAATTCCGTTTGCAAGGACAAAGTCACATTCTTAGGAGATGTTGATGATGATGCCATGTTAAGATTGAAGCTGGTAGAGCTTGCCGGATTCTCCTTGTCGGAAATTCCGCTTGTCTACCAGTTCATAAAAGGCGATGACGACGCTCTCGGAAAATTGAAGGAGTTCCGTCAATGGAGATTGGAACGCCAAATTCCGAAAGACATTTAAGGCTTTTCAACAAGCAGTGTAATAACCAATACAGGGCACCCTTCAGAATCTCCGGATAGTTGGTGGGTAAACGAAGTGGACACTATCTGTTTTACAGACCATCCTGCTCCATTGAGTTTCTTTGTAACTTCATCGAGATTCAGATGATAACTGTCGATGGAGATAAAACGCTTTGAAAAGGTTAAGATTCTCTGTTCCATAATAATAAATTTTAAAAATTAGACACTGCAAATATAGCAAATAATCCCCGGCGGCGCGCCACTTCATACGATAATTTTAAAAATTAGACACTTTTACTTTATCGGTGCGCCGCTGATTTTTTACCGAAACTATAAAACAATAAAACAATGAATATTAAAAAACAAATCGAGAAATTCGAGAAAGGGACAGGTGTTAAACTTGAAATAAATGACGGTAAGCCGTATTATGGCGAATCACTCGACCTGCGCGACACCGGCATAACCTCCCTGCCCGAGGGGCTCACCGTGGGCGGCTGCCTCGACCTTGAGGGCTGTACCGGCATCACCTCCCTGCCCGAGGGCCTCACCGTGGACGGATCACTCTACCTGTGCGGCACCGGCATAACAGACACAAGCAAGGTCAAAAGAACACTTTCTCCACAAGCCATCCAAAGGATAGAGAAAGTAAGAAATCCCGAGTTGCGTTGGGAATGGGCCGGAAGGACCTACATCAAGGTTGACGGCATCTTCTCGCAGCTAATCTCGCGGAGGGGTAATGTGTCTGTTGTCCGGCAGATAGGCAAGAAGAAAGATGCCTATCTCGTCACGGACGGTAACGGCAGGTGGGCGCACGGTGACACCATCGCCGAGGCGCGCAAGGATTTGGTTTACAAAATCTCAAACCGCGACAAATCGGTATATGAAAGCCTCACCCTCGACAGCGAACTGACATTTGAGGAGTGCATCCAGTGCTACCGTGTCATCACGGGGGCGTGTGCGGCGGGTACTCGCAACTATGTGGAGAACCGCCTGCCCAAGCCGCATAAGGAGAAGTACACCGTCCGTGAGATGATAGAACTCACGGACGGGGAGTATAACTCCGACAAGTTGAAAGAATTTTTCAAAAAGTAAAAAAAAACAGCGCAGGAGGGAGCGTGTCTTCCTCCTGCATAAAACAATAAAAAAATAATGAAAAAGATGCTTCACCTCCCCGTCAATTCACGGTGGTACCTCATGATAGAACTCGGCATCAAGACCGAGGAGTACCGGGAGATAAACGATTATTGGTGCAAACGCCTGATGGAAGACCCGTTGCAGGTCATTTATCCGTTTGGGGACATAACGCAGGCAAATCCTAATATACGCTTCAAGAACTTTGATGGTGTCCGTATGAGACGGGGATACACCAAGACATTTATGGACTTCGCCAAGCCGGTTATCAGAATCGGCAGGGGTAACCCGGAATGGGGCGCACCGAAAGACAGGGATGTGTTTATTTTTGAACTTAAAAGACTTTAGATTATGAACAACAAGAAATCAATCAAGAAACTCATCCGGCTGCTTGCATCCGTTGCGGCCACAATCATCATCTTCGTTTTCTCCGGCCTCTTGTCGTGGCTGTTGGAAGACGCACCCGATTGGGTGGTGTTGACAGCGAACGGACTTATTTTTGTCCTTATCGCCTATGCGCTGTACGACAAATTCTCGGAGTCCGGGAACGAAGCCTCCTGTTCCACGGGTGAGAAAATCAGCCTCTTCCTCGCCGACAGATATTCGATGTTCCACGCAGACCTCATACTGCGGGCCATGACAGACGACAATATCGATAATGATACGTTCATGCGTGGAATCTACCTTATAGACGAATCGTTCAGGACAATGGAGGACAATGACGAGTACGTGCCGGACGGATGGGAGGAAGTGTGAGATGCCATTACGAGAACGTGAAAGGCGTAGGCAAGGTGCTTATTCCCGGATGTTGGTCAGTTGTCATAAGCGGCGACATCCGGGATTGCACCTGCCACCCCACGACCTATGCAGCCTTTGAGCGTGCCGAGTTCAAAAAGGAAGTCGAGCGTCTGAAAGGCATCATTACCGAACTTGAAGAAGAAAACGAATTTTATCTCCAACTGCTGGAGAACAACGAAATTGAAGTGAATTTACCGAAAAATATTTAAAGCAATGGACAAAAAGAAAGCAGAACAGGCAAAAGGCTTGTTGTACGAACTCGAAAGAGTACAAGACATCAGAATAGTTATGGAGAAAGAACAAGACCATTGGTGGTCGTTCATCACTTCTGACACAAAGAGTTGGGAGAGAGACGGATTGTACATGCCCAAAGTAGTGCGAGAAGAGTTTACGAAAGCTGTGGACAGAAGTATTGAACGTTTGGAAAAACAAATAGAAGAATTATGAACGAAATTTATTGGATCACTCGCCTTGGTGGCATTCCCTCGACAAAGGACGCGCTGCTCATATACGGGCTTGGCGGTTCTCTTGACTATATTAAGGGGAACGACACGGCGAAGAAGCTGCCTGAAAAAGTCGTCATGGCCTTGGATAGGTATTTGGAAGAGTTGAACAAGGACAAAAAGGAAAAATAATGAAGGATATATTGATAATACTTGCCGCCATCGTTGTCCCTATCGTGGCTCTGTATCTGGTATTCGCTTTCGTGGCTTGGGATTTTTGGTGGCCATCGGATTGCGGGTGGTTTTATAGAATTGTGTATGTTTTTTATTCTTGTACTTGCCTTATCGAGCACTATCGGCGTTGCAGGCGCAATAATTGACTCGAATAAAAAAAAATAGATATGAAACCGAAAATCCACAATCGCCACCGACCGCCCTATTGCGGTGAGTGCCCGTATTTCCTTTATGAGGGTTTGGATGGCTTCGGCATTTGCGACATTCAGAAGCAGACGGCCAACTGCTCGTTCGTCTGCGACTTTGCCGACCGACCACCCACGCCAAAGGAAACCGAACGTTTGCTGCACCACTATCAGAAGTACAGACGCGGAACGAAACCAAAGGCGCCAAGCCCTTTTCTTATAGGCGTGGCGATTGACGAAGCGATAAGAATAATTAGAAAACTAAGAAGACGAAATAAATTATGAACAGGGAAATTAAATTCAAAGGCCAGCCCACCGGAAAGGGCGGAGTATGGATGGTAGGCATTGGCGCATACAAGACACATACGGCTGAACACCTTGTGTTAAACGCCAAGGGTGATAGCGTGGAGGTCGTGCATTTATGTCAGTCCACAGGGTTGAAGGACTGTAACGGAAAGGAAATCTACGAGGGAGATATTCTGCGGCTAACAACACCAGATGGCTCAACCCGCCATTTTGTTGTAGAGTGGGCAACGGAAGATAGGAAATTGATGCCATTGAGCGGATTCGAACACGATGGCAACGATATTTGTATCAGCGGTTGGTGCTTTAACTGGGACGGGCATCGCCTTTATCCAAGTGTGATAGATGGAACACCCGATAACGAGAGAATGACTATTGTAGGAAATATTTTTGAATCGAAGATTCCGCAATTACCAAAGAAAGGAGATGAGCTATGAACGAAATTTATTGGATTACACGCCTCGACGGCATCCAGAGCGTTTTTGCCATCATCGTTATGGCAGCACTCATTGCAGCAGTTATCCTGTTTATTCTTTCCCTCGATTCTGACGAGGAAGACAAAAGGCGGAAATTGTGGAAGCAGCTTAAAGTGTCCATTTGCTGTTTGTCCGTTTCCATCCTTGCACTTGTATTCATCCCCTCTACAAAGGACGCGCTGCTCATATACGGGCTTGGCGGTTCTCTTGACTATATTAAGGGGAACGACACGGCGAAGAAGCTGCCTGAAAAAGTCGTCATGGCCTTGGATAGGTATTTGGAAGAGTTGAACAAGGACAAAAAGGAAAAATAATGAAAGATATATTGATAATACTTGCCGGCATCGAAAAATTGCAACGGGGACTTGCATTCCGCCACAAAGGCAGTTATAGAATGCTGTCGGCATTATGCTTTGACAGCGAGTGTGATTGGGAAATAATTAAAACAAAATAAGCATGGAAGTTATCAGTGATAGAATTATAAAAGCGAGGAAAAGCCACCGTTGCGGTCTCTGTGGTAAAGAAATTGCAAGTGGAACACTATACCGTCATCAATTCAACAAAGACGGTGGAAATGTATGGACTTTCAACGCTCATTGTGAATGTATGGAATTGACAGGTGTCATAGATTTTGGAGACTATGACGGTATCACCAACCAAGAGTTTAATGATGCCTTACATTCCTAAGGGGTATGAAAAGCATTATGATGATGCTAAAGATGACATTGCGGCCGAATGGCAGAACATGAGTCCTTATGAAGCCGCGAAAAGAACTTTGAAAGAACTCAAAGAAGCAAATATAACATATTTACGGTTAAATTTCTAACAATGCAACAGAAAACAACGGTTGAACGCGTCCTGCACTACATCGGCAGGAAGCTCCGCAAGGATGCGGATGGAAACGAGGTGATAAGCAGACATCACGCAGAACTCGCCGCAAGGATGGCGTTCGAGGGCGGCAGGCAGAGCGTGGCGGACAATATCCCCGAATTGGAGTGGGAAAGTGGTGCCTTTGAATTGATGGCTCGTTCGCAAAGCATCTTCGGCACGTATTATATATATCGCGCCACAGGCCCATTTTTCACGTGTTTTTGTGAAACCAAAGCGATTCCCGGATACGGCGACTGCTTCCTTTCCATCGATGCAGCTAAGCGCACCGCTCAAGAAAATTACAAACAACGGATTAAACAAGCATTGGGATTATGACACAAGAAGAAATATTACAGCAAGGCGCACCTGTCGAGCCTAACTGCTTTGAGACAGACAGGGAGGAACAATGGTACAAGGTTGGGCTACACGAGGGAGCAACGGCAAGCCCTTGGCACTCTGTTAAAGATGGAGACTTGCCGAAAGAGTCTAAAGGCAACCCGTTCGATTTGCCATATTTGGTTCGTATGAATAATGGTAGAATGTTCCCTGCTTATTATAATATAGAGGATGGGACTTTCACAGATGAGTTTAACAAAAGCGTAAAAGTAGAAATAGGATACTGGATGGAAATACCAGGGTTGCCAAAATAAAAATAGCAATATCAAAGTCCTATCCTTTACACGTAAACAAATAAAGAATCACTAACACCACAATTCATTATCTTTGCCACATGAAAAGTCTATTAGGATATAGCCGCCGGCCGGACATCTCATTCCATCGAAATGGCCGCATTGACATCACGGCCCGTGTCGCGCATAAACTAAACTTGCAGGCCGGTGATGTGATAGATGTTGCTTTTGATGGGTCGGAATACTACCTGTATGTCCGACAGAAAGGCACTGCCATCAAGGGCAGACACGAGGCACAGTGCTGGCCAACCAAAATGGGTTCGCACAACTTTAGGGCCCACTCGTCACGGTTGTGCCGCAATGTGTTGGCCCTGTCCGGCGCAACGGATGTTGCCCGCCTGCCTATCGGTGAGCTTGAACAGCGCAACGGTCTGCCGGCAGTCATCCTCATTGTAAAGAACAACATCTCCACCTTCACAATTCCAATAAGCTATGATCAAAGAGATAAAATATAACGGCTTCACGGCCACACCGTCCGACTATGAATGTCCGGACGGTGATTTGGCCGGTGTGATGAATCTCATCCCCGAAGATGGGAGTCTGAAACCCATCTTTCCTCCCAAGCCGGTCTTTACACTTCCTAAAGGAAAGAAAGTCCTGTATATCCACGAGACAGCGAAATTCAGACACTACATCGTCCTTACCCTGGGAAAGAACATTCTTTCATGGATTGATAGCCGAAACCCACCCACAGAGACAGAACTTAAGACATTCGGTGCGTCGGATAAGATATATCAGGTTAATGCCATTGGCAACACGCTGATAACGCAATGCGCCTCAGGTATGCACTATTACCTTTGGAAAGGCGAGGCGGCGGGTTATCTCTACCTCGGCACGCACCTACCCGAACTGCCCATTTCTTTCGGCCTGCAAGGTGAAATGGTGCGCACTGATGAGTTTGAAGTGATGTTCTATGGGCTTTCTTACGATGTGAAGCAATACAAAGACCCGGAAGATGGCAAAATGAAAGACTATAACAGCTGGCATGAGTTCACCGATGAAAACAAGAAAATGGTTACATCGCAGATGCTGGCCAAAGTTAATAAGTTTATAGCCGACAAAGCAACAAGGAAAGGAAAATTCATCTATCCGTTCTTGGTGCGCTATGCCTATCGGCTATATGACCAAACACTCACCATGCACTCCGCACCCGTGTTGATGGTGTGTTCCACAAGTTGCGCCCCAATGGCGTTATGGCGAAACATCTTTGGTGACAAAGTATATGATAGGGCCCATGTGAGGATAGTGGGCATGTTGCATACATTGGACTATGCGGTTATCAACGCCTCGCAAAAGGAAGCTCTTAAAAACTGGGGCGACATCGTAAAGTCTGTAGATGTATTTATCTCCAAACCGATATACACGTATGACCAAGAGGGGGAGTGTGACAGGTTCTTCACCTACAATGAATATGGGGAAGACTTGTGGGGATATTGCATCTGCAAGCATACCAATCAGGCAGCAAGCACCACCACCTACCCCCTGAGATACCAAAAGAAGGACATCGGATATCTTTATCAAATGACATTTGATGCCGGAAATCTTGGCAAGCGTCCGGGGGGTGTGTTGGGCCTGCCCCGGAGAAGTGCCGAGCAGGTGAAAGCCGACATCAGAGCCTGTAATCAGTTTTATCTGCTTACAGCCATAAAACTTGATGAACTGAAAACAGAGCGCACGGCACTGCCTGTTCCGGATGATTATTTGCAGGCCCTTGTGACGCGCGAAGTCATGTCCGATGATTACGACAGCCACGACGAAATCATATCGCGTTACAGCTTTGCCTATAACCAACGGCTGAATATGGCAAACATCTCCAAGAAGCTCTACAATAAATACACAATTGGGGCTTTAGTCAACTACACGGATGGTTTTGTTATGCATTCCACCCAGTTAAGTCCGACCTATTTTGATGAAGCAATAAGCCATTGCGTGTATTTCTTCATCAAGCAGGATGGACGCGACATCATCGTAAGGGGAAGCGGCTATTCACTTGGCAACATGTCGCCCGTACTTTTCTTGTACTATCCGAACGTGAATTGCTATAAAGCAGTGGTGGAAAGTTATTATGGACAGACGGAACGCTACGAAGTGCCCATGAGCCCGCATGATTTTCTAAACGGGGCCTTCTACTTTGGCGGATGGGATAATTTGTCCAAACGGGTGGTGGGTGTACAAGCGTCATCTGATACTGAACGCATCATTGAAGTACCCAACAAAATCTACACTTCCGCCGTAAACAATCCTTTTGTCTTCCCCGTTACCAACATCAACACGGTTGGAACGGGCAGGATTCTCGGCATATCCACAGCCGCCAAGGCTCTGTCGGAGGGGCAGTTCGGGCAATTCCCGCTATATGCTTTCACCACCGAGGGGGTGTGGGCCATGGAAGTGTCTTCCACCGGCTCCTATTCCGCAAGACAGCCCATCACCCGCGACGTGTGCATCAATCCCGACAGCATCACCCAGATTGACAGTGCCGTACTCTTTGCCACCGACCGCGGCATCATGCTCCTTAGCGGTTCCAACAGCCTGTGCATCTCCGACATCCTCAATGGCAGGGAGCCTTTCAATCCCCTGTCATTGCCGGCGGGTGAAAAACTGATCAAGATGGCCGGCTTCACTGAAAGGCAAGTGAACTACATTCCTTTCATGGAGTTCACGAAAGGTTGCGGTATGCTCTACGATTATACACACCAACGTATCATCATCTACAATCCTGCGTGCGGTTATGCTTACATCTATTCCATCAAGGATAAAGCGTGGGGCATGATGCCGTCTGACATTTCCGATGGGATCAATTCCTATCCGGAGGCGTTGGCCATGGATTCAAACGGTGCCCTCATCAATTTTTCTGAAGAAAATGAGGAGGAGGTGTTGAAAGGCACGAACGGAATCCTGTTCACCCGTCCGCTTAAACTCGATGGACCGGATATTCTTAAAACTGTTGACACCATCATTCAGCGTGGCCACTTCAAGAACGGGCACGTACAGCAAATCTTGTATGGCTCCCGCGATTTGTTCCACTGGTCACTCGTCTGGTCGTCAACTGATCAGTATCTGCGTGGTTTCCGTGGCACACCCTACAAGTATTTCCGCATTGCTCTTGTCTGCAAGCTCGACAAGGCCGAAAGCATTCATGGATGCACGGTACAGCACACGCCGAAATACACAAATCAGCCGAGGTGATGTCTTGGCATAACACGATACATAACGGGCCGGCAGTAATCACTACTACCGGCCCGTCTCCTTTACAAACCTTTTTACCAAAACTAAACTTAAACAAACTTAATCACACGAAAAACACAATCTCACTTCTTGTTTTTAAAAAGGTGTCTGTGTACGCCTCACCCTGTGCATTCGGGCGTTGAGCGTACTTTCCACCTGATCTTTCAATTCCTCTATCTTGTTTGCCCAGTTGTTGGCACTTCCCGGATTCTTGAGGTTGGTAATACCCATCCAATCGGAAAGCACACGGCAAACAAGAAATTCATGTATCAGTTTCTCCAGCAAATTCACTGTCGACTTGCTGAAATCATCCGGCACAAGCATGTCTATATGGTATTCTTTCGGGCTCTCCAGAATATCATTACGCGTCTCCGTATCGTCCACATTGGTCTTTGAGTAGGGATATAGCAGTTCTTCACATTCCGCCAAGGCGAGGTCTATCACCCGTGTCACCCTGTCCACGTTTCCGTCTTCGCCTATATCCATCACCTGATGCCGGTCGTGCTCGTCGGTCGTCGGCATCACATCACCCTCAACGTAGGCTATGCTTCTAATGTCATACAGCAACTCGTCGCGTTTGAAAGTCAGTGTGACTTTCTTTGTGTACACCGGCTTGCTCGTACCTTTGTCGTACCGTTGGCGGCCCTCTGTTACAATCCTTATCATATCCTCCCCCTGTCTTATCTGCTACAACTTATACCGTCGGTCTCGTTGGCCGCACGCGCTTGTTGATGGCTTCCCGAAGTTCGGTAAGATTTGCCACTGCGAGATTGACATAGTCCTCTGCATCGCCCTTGTTGGTGATGGTAAACCATTCTGCCACGGCGGAGTGTACCAGATACTGATGTAGGGCAGCACTGATGGTATCATTGACTGCTTGGTTGAAGTTACTCGGCATCAACAGCGACAAGGTTAGGTTCGACTTCTTGTCGAGCAATTTGTTGTCGGAAGTCGTTCCGGTCTCCTCGATGTATTCGCTCAACTTCGTTTTCAGATTGGCAAAGGCATTGCCGATGGAGCGCACAATCTGGTTGGAGTTTTCATCATCGTCATTGGCCTGCATGTTGGCCACCTTCTCGTGGTTGGTACCATCAAGACGGCTCCGGCCGGTGAGATAGGTCTTGTCATATACATCGTATATCAGTTCCGACATGTACAGGGTGATGGTTATTTTCTTCTTTGCCATAGTTGTCTGCTTTTTTATTGGGGTATAATACGTTGCGGTTTCTTGCGGTAATATATCTTGCTATGCACGTCAAGCATGGCCGCCGTGGCATCCTTGGCATAACTTTCCGTCTCTGCCTTGTTGGTAAACTTACACCATTTGGCCACGATGCTTGCCACGAAGAAACTGAAAAGGCTCGTTTCAATGCTCCCTTGTAGTCTTGTGTCAAAGCTGCTGCTCAACTCCAGTTCCACTTGGTAATTGCGCTCCAGCTCCACACCGTGGCTTTCGGGCTGTTCGCTTACACTGATGATGAAAGGTTTAAACTCCTCCGTGGCGGCATTGCAGGCCTCCACCCAGAAGCGTTCAAGCATCATGCGGTCATCGTCGGTCGTGAAGATGCGGTCGTATGCCGTTTCGTCGTCTTTCATCTTCACACCGACATACGATGTGGTCTTGGCAACCTCATCATACACATTGGCCTTGTTTACTTGCAGTGTAATTACATTCATATTGCAAATATACGAATGGAAAACTTCTTCCGAGTTTTAATTATTTACTCTCACCACAGCCTATAAGAGAATCCCACTCCCAGAAAAACATCCGGTTTATGAGTTGTCACACCAAAACCTACACCGCCAACCACGCCTATTCCAAATTTGCCGCACTTCTCCACTTCTGTTCGTGTTATTGTGCGTATCACGGTCTTATTATAAACGGCTATACTGTCAAGCCTCGGGTTATATCCGCTGACCCACGCCTTATACGTGCTGTCTTCATAGACTTTTTGCGTGATTGGAACAACGGCCCACACGCTGTCTTTCGGCACATTATAAGCTAAATAGCCCCCCTCCATTGGCATTCCTCTCTGTTTTGTAAGTTGCGACGCTGTCGCAACCCTAAGCTTTCCATCATTCTTCTCTGTCACCGGCAGCAACACCGTGTCCGTCCGCACCTCGCGCGCATTCACGGCCAAAGGGCCCCTAACTGTTACGGTGTCATGCAATGTGTCCGTCCTTACAACCATTTTCGAGGTGTCACGGAAATGATACCCTCCAGCCATATAAGAGATGAGGAAGCACACCAACGCCCCCCAGAAAGCCCCTATGAGTCTGTCTTTAATCTTCTTTGTCATTTCTCGCTCTCTTTACGATATTTGATATACGCGTTCCGCATGGCCTCGTCATACGGAACACGCATGTACTTTCTTGCAATGGTCTTGTAGCCTGCCCCGTTGTACAGCCGTGCCACCCTTGCCCAGTCATGCTTCCGCAACGCGTCGGCCAGTCCGGCATCGGTGTCGATGAACTTCACGAGCTGCCGCACCTGCGCCTCAATACCCGTTTTGGCATCGTCCCACATTTTGCCCACGGAAGCATAGCCCAGCCTCTTGTAGTGGAAGCCCATAATCTGTGCAAGGCCTATCGATGTGCTTTCCATGGCCGCCGTCGGGTTGAGTTTGAATGCGTTATTGAACGCCTCCCATTCCCTCGCCTGCACATCCACTCTGTTCACGCTCCACTTGCCGCTTGGGGCATACGGGGCCTTCTTCCGGAACCATGAGGGCTCGAACTGGATAAGTATCTTGCCTGTCTTCGTGTCGAAGCCCCTGCCGCCGGTCTCCACCTCTATAAAAGCAAGCATTGAGGCAAGCTCATAGTCGCAGTGCCACAATGCGTCAATAATCGTGCCGTCCATCTTCTCCTCCTTTCTTCGCTTTAAGGTATTCGCTGACGTATGGCACCCGTTCCACAATCTTCATGGTCAGGATGAAGTACACCGCATCCGCGACCTTATACATCGTGGTCTCTTTCACAAGCATGCTCCGCCAGTTGCGAACCACATTTGTAGAGTAAAAGTATATCGCTATACCGCACAATGTCTTCACGCATCCTACTGCCTCTTCCTCCGCACGCAGGAAATGCCCGATTAAAAACAAAAAGGTGGCTATTGCAAAGAACAGCGCGCAGTGGTACACAAACACCATCGACTTTTTCAGGCTCCATTCCTCTCCGGCAATCAGGCCAGCAATGAGGCCGAACACGTAGTTTATTGCAAACATCAGGATCATCGCGTGCATGAAATCCTTTATCGGCAGCAGCATTCCCATTACGCCACTGATGATGCTCACTATAAGAAACTTTATCTCACTAAGCATGTTTTCTTCTCTATTTTAAGATTCTCTTTTCAAATTCCCATCACAGCGCCCATCGCCGCGCCCACCGCATCAGCCTTGATGTCCTGCGGATCAAAGCGGTTGCCGTCCTTCCTTTCGTCAAGCAGCTCTTTCGCCACTCCAACGGCCATTGTCGCCACGAATCCGGCCGGCATTGCCACCCACCAAGGAAAGATGTGGCTAAAAACCTTGCAAACTGTCCATGCAATGGTTTGGCAGGCCACGAGGTGGATGTACTTGTCCGCCCCGACAGCCGCCAATTTCCTAACAATATCTACCATAGCACGGCGGAAAGCAATGTTCCTGCTATCATGCCGGCAACGCCGAGCACGACATGCAGCCATCTAAAACTATCCGTCACACCGTCTTCGCCTTTCTTTTTCGCAAAGAAGTTGTATCGCACAAACTCTGTGGGCACGAACAGCACGACCCCGTAAATGAACGATGTCAGCGCGATGTAGGCAGGTGTCGCCTCCGCACGGTGGTTGAAATACGCACCCACTCCGATGAGAAGTGCCACGACTGAAAGAATCACCTTGTAAATCATTTCCTTTTTCATAATTTTGTTTTTTAAGTTGTTAAAAATATTAATTATATGTGACCGTTGAAATACCAACGTCCGAACATTCTCACGCAGGCGTAATACCCTAATGCTACGGCTGTGAGCCACGCTATGCGTAGCGGCCTGGCCTCGTTCTGCTGTACGGTACGCAGCATCCGGTAGAACAGGTTCCTGTCCGCCTTCTTCCGTTCCTGCTTTCCGCCCCCTCTGTCGTACTCATCATCGTGCATACAGCAGGGTACATAGAACAGTCTCGCGTACGGTGGCCGGAACCACCTCAGCACTCCCTTCTGGCATCCGCACCCGTTACTCATGGCCCGCCTCCTTCCCGTAAACATTCCAGTCGACGGCGTCTTTCCTCTTCCACCCGTCGGCCAGCGTGGCCTGAATGTAGGCCATGGCCTTGGTGTAGAAGTCGGTCAGTTCTGCGATGGTGTCGAACCTGCGGTACTGCGGCTTCTCCTCCGTGCCGAACTTGAAGGTCAGGGGCAGCGTGGCCCCGTTGGTCTGCACGGCGAGGTCGTAGGCGCTCTTGTAGTTGAACTGGTTTTCGGAGGACAGCCACACGGGCATGCCTTCGTAGGTGAAGCCCGAGAGGATGGCAGCGTCCACCTGCGCGTTGTACCACCCGATGATCAGATGCCTTATCTCCCCGGCAGTGGGCCGGTGGCCGAACTCCGCCTCCATATACGCGGCCGAACCGTTCTCTCCGGGCTGCATGTCCCAGCGCACGCGCCACAGCCCCTTCACCGGGTTGGTGCATTCAAGGAGCCGTACGTCCGCGGCCCCCTGTACCTTTGTCATATCCATATTTCCATTCTTCATATAAACGTTTTACACAATCCCTTCAAGCGCCTTGTATGCCGCCACGCTCTTCGCCCTCACGATTTTGCCCCGGAAGGCCAGACGCGAACCGACACTCTCTGCCGAGTACGAAGCATCGGAAAACGGATACGAGCACGCAACGCCACCAGACGCATACGCGTAGTCACAGCCGCGATAGACCACACGGGACTGTGCTTTGCTTGTCCAATATTCGTCAGAGTAATAAGTCGATGATGAACCATTTACATTACCGACTGGTATAACATCCATGTATCTGCCATGTACCACGGCTGTTATCCACCAGTCGCTATTGCTGCAGCTCTTGACCATACGAATACTGCCGTCAGGCATCCAAATGCGCCATTTGAAACAGTTGTTACTGTCATTTGGCATATCCACGTTATCAAGCATATCATATTTGTGTCCGTAGATGTCTTCGTAGCCCATACAGCAAATATTGTTCACCTGAGTAACTGCGGCACCGCCGTACTCGTCGGCATTCCTGTACCAAGCAAACTGATGGACAGTATTGTCCAAGAAACTGTTCGTTACGTTGCCGTTTATGCTCTTCGCTGCTTCATAGCCTATCGTGTCCGTCATACCCCTTGATGCCGTTTCGCCTGTAGTACGGGTATTAGAGTGCATCCCCGCACCACACTGTTCCTGTGCGTTTCTGCGTCCGTATCGGGCGTAGAACAGATTGGCGATACGCGAATGCATCAGCGCATCTATCTGCTGCATACCGCGCTGCACGCTGTAGTAGTGGAAGTCCGTCCATGTCATGCTCGCCGTCGTGCTGCCGCCCGTTATCGCGGCACGCAGCTTCGAGCCTATCACCGTCGAGCCCACTACGGCGCACAGGTGCTCGTCATTGGGCACCCATTCCGGCTCCATGTCCTCTATCCGTGTGCTATTGCTCAGCACCACGCAGTCGAACTCCGCCGTGTTCAGGATGGTGAAGTGCAGGTTCACGGCTTTATCGGGAATGTCGGCAATGAGGTACATGCCTGCCTCGAACTTGTTGCCGATGGTCGGAACCACGACAGAGCTGATGACCTTTCCTGCACCGTCCACGAAAACCGAGCCGATAAGGTTCGTGCCGGGGACACTTGGGAAACGGACACGCTTGAATCCCTCCACGCTCACCTTGCACACGCTGTAGGCCGTATCGTTCGTGTAGGAGTTCTGCAGCGTCTCCTTGCCGCTCATGACTTTCTTGCCCGGCAATACGCCGCCCTGCGTCCTTCTGATGTCCTCCAGCGTCAGTACGGTTGCCTTGGGACCGTCCGGCTTGTGTGCCGCGTCGTTGCTGCTGTAGCAGCTGTAGTGCTTTCCTTTCAGGTAGTCGTTGATGCCCTTCGACCAGAAGAACGGCTCGTACATCATCCAGTCGCCCTCCGTGCCGTCCAGCTTCGCTTCCGTACCGTCGGCATACTTGTAGCTGTTGGCATCATCGAGGGGGTAGTAGGTCATTTCGCCGTCAAGGTTGTTCACCATTACCTCCTGCCCCGCCATGTTCACATGGCGCGTGGTGGCTTTTTTGGTGACCTTCGCCAGTACCCTGTGCCGCTGTTTCAAAATGGCCGTAACATGGCCGCTGGGTACGTAGGCCGTTCCGTTTCTGTAGCCCGTGTCGTTGTCAAGGTTCGTCACGTTGGCATCGTCGGCCACCGTATCGTCGAACTCTATCATCGTGTAGTCCGGCTGCCTGATGTTCAGCTCCGGGAAATGGGTCTGGTACTCGGCGTAGGTCTCGTCGTCCATGTACTTGGTCAGCCGCACCGTGCCCACCAGGGCGCAGTAGTCCACGGCATTGCCTTCCGCGTCCACGCCATTGAGTGCCTTGTACTTGCTGAGCAGCGTGCCGTCGTCCTCCAGGTCTACGCCCTCGATGCGCACGCGCTCCACATTTATACACCTGCCGATGATGGTTTGCCAATCCAGGTTCGGACATCCGCCAAAACGCAGCGTCTTCACCGTGCGCCAGTTCTGCAGCGTCAGCCCGCTGTCCTTCAGTTCCGGCAGATACTCCAGCCGGAGTGTCTGTATATTGCCGCCCAGCTTGAGCGTCTGTGCCGGTGCGCCTGGTGCAAGCAACACGGCCTGTACCTCCACGCCCCGTGCGTCCAGCGTCTTCAGTCTTGTCTGCGGCGTGAAGTCCAGTTCCTGGCTTGACAGCGTACCCGTTCTGGCACCGGTTTGTCCATAGAGGTTGATGTCCGTCAGCTGGCGGCACTGGTCAAGCACCATGCACCAGCCCGTCGAGCCGCTGCCGGCCGTCTGCAGGTTGAGTTTCCTGAGAGCCTTGCACTTGTTCAGGTTCACGTCGCCCGTCAGGTTGTCCGCGGCTCCGCGCATGTCCAGCTCCGCGATGCGGCTCGCGCCGTAGATGCGGATAGGGTCGTTCACTGTGAAGGCGTTCGTGAAGGTCAGCGTCACCTTCCCGCCTTTCTCCGCACGACGGCTCGCCTGCAGGTGCGGGGCGTTGTTCGTGCCGTAACCGAAGTAGTACAGGTCGCCGGCCGTCACCGTTATGGTGTTGGCCGGGGCGTCAGCCTTGCGGCTCATGTACATGTCGATGTTGTCCGAGAGAAAGTTGCCCGTCTCATACTTTGCGTCAAGAAGTGAAAAACGATTCTTGATGAACCAGTGCCGGAACGCCTGCTTGTCGCCCTTGAGCGCATAGATGTAGGGGTACTTCATCAGCTGTCCTTTCACGATCACACCTTCCGTCTGCGGCTTGATGTACTTCAGCGCGCCGCTCTTGTTGTAGGCACGGCCGCACCAGTTGCCCTGCTGCTCCCTGTCGAACACCTCACCCGCACGCTCCTCCGTCAGGTAGGTTCGCATCTTTCCCGCCATCCTGACTATATCGTCCTTCAGGTTGGCCAGTACCAGGCACCACAGCCAGGAGTCGTGTCCCT
>OWID01000201.1_pt1 | contig 26430 bp, 23 predicted proteins | sample 1732661 | NCBI WGS metagenome assembly OWID01 (sample SAMN05065739, study PRJEB22554) | human gut metagenome | biome: ENVO:2100002; feature: ENVO:00000062; material: ENVO:00002003 | host: Homo sapiens | place: USA
AAGACAGCGGGCAGCATCGCGGGCAGCACCGCTGCTGTCATGCACAAGGCGGTCAAGAGTGCAAATATCTTTTTCTTCACTTAGCTTCCTCCTTTTTTCACCAAACTGGTTTCCATCTCTCCTTTATTATACCGCATCCTTTTTTAAATTTCTATTACCCATTTTAGGGGTCAAAATGGGTAATGGGGAGCCCAAATACCGCTGTCAAAAAAGAAGGGGGCTTTTTTGTGATATTGCACTTTCGTCTGCTAATCTGCTATCAGATTCGTTAGTAATTGAGTTATAATTTTGTTGATTCTAACTGTCATTTTGTACATGTAGCTATAACATTTTCTTAAATTCGAGTAAAAACTATCCATAAAAGCCAAAAAATTGTTTGACACTCCCCTTTTCATCTGCTATCTTAAATATAAAAGAAGGGACGCTACTCCCGCAATCTGAACGTAATTTTTAAAGAAAAGGGGTATGTCAAAATGATTATGAACCCGTCTACCATCAAGGATGTCGTCATCGACGGCCACAGCCTGACCATCGAGTCGTTTGTTGCAGTTGCCCGATTTGGCGCGAAAGTCAGCGTTGCCAAAGAAGCACTGGATGCTATGCAGAAATCCCGCGACCTTGCCGAGAAGATCGCTTCGGAAAAGCGCGTCGCCTACGGCATCACCACCGGCTTTGGCGATTTTGCCCGCGTTGCCGTTCCAGAGGAGATGTCCAACACCCTTTCCACCAATCTGATTTTGAGCCACTGCACCGCTACCGGCGAACCTTACAGTGAAGAGGTCGTCCGCGGCATGCTGCTGCTGCGTGCAAATGCACTGTGCGGCGGTGTTTCGGGCGTGCGTCCGGTGCTGGTCACCATGATGGCGGAGATGCTCAACAAGGGCGTCCATCCGGTCGTTCCACAAAAAGGCTCGCTGGGCGCTTCGGGCGACCTTGCTCCGCTGGCACACATGTCGCTGCCGCTGCTGGGCAAAGGCAGAGCGGTTTATCAGGGTGTCGAGATGGACGGCGGAGAAGCGATGGCAAAGGCTGGCATCCAGACACTGGACACTCTGGTCTGCAAGGAAGGTCTGGGACTGACCAACGGCACCTGCGCCATGACCTCGGTAGGTACCCTTTCGCTGTATGACACCATCTGTGCAGCACAGCTTGCCGACCTGATCGGCTCGATGACCATGGAGGGCTTAACCGGTCTGCTCAACGCCTTTGACGAGCGTGTTCATGCTGTCCGCGGCCACAAGGGACAGATGATGGTCGCCAAAAACTTCCGTCTGCTGACCGAGGGTTCGGAAATCCTCGCAAACTGCCAGAACGACCGCGTACAGGACGCTTACTCGCTGCGCTGCATTCCACAGGTACACGGCGCTATCCGCGACGCAATCGAATATGTAAAAGAAAAAGTATCCATCGAGCTCAATGCCGTCACCGACAACCCGCTGGTATTCCTGGATGACGAGAATGTCATCTCCGGCGGCAACTTCCACGGCGAACCAATGGCGCTGGCATTTGATTTCCTGGGCATCGCCTGCTCGGAGATCGCGGACATTTCCGAGCGCCGCACCGAGCGCATGGTCAACGCCGCACTTTCCAACGGTCTGACTCCATTCCTGACCACCGAAGGCGGCGTCAACTCGGGTTATATGATCGTTCAGTACTCGGCAGCTTCGATGGTTTCGGAAAATAAGGTGCTGGCGCATCCGGCGTCGGTTGACTCGATTCCATCCTCCGCAAACCAGGAAGATATGGTTTCGATGGGAACCACCGCTGCAAGAAAGTCCGGCTGGATCGTACAGAACACCCTTTCCGTGCTGGCTGATGAGCTGCTGACCGCATGTCAGGCCATCGACATCCGCCGCAGACTGAACACCCATGGACAGGGCATCTCTCCGGTTCACCAGAAGGTATACGACCGCGTCAGAAAGGACGTTCCATTCTACGAGATCGACCGTGAGCTGTGGCCAGATATTAAGGCTTGTGAAAAGCTGGTTCGCAGCGGCGAACTGCTCGACATTGTCAGAGAGATGGTTGCGGACTTCGAATAGTAGGCTGAGAGCGAAAACAAAAGTTTTCGTCCACCTTTTTCAAAAGGTGACGGATTCTAAAGGCAGAGCCTTTAGTCGCTCACCGCAGTGAGCGAAACACCTTATCGTCAGGCGCTCATTGGGAGAGCTCGAGAACCTTTTTGCAAGAGAAAAGGTTCTCGAAAGCCGATTGCCCGCAGAGAGTTCCTCTCAAAAATTATCCGGTGGATGATTTTTGACGGCAGAAACCCGCCCCAATTTTCATCTGCACAACCATGTGCAGATACGCACTGACGTGCGGCAGCATCGAAACGGCTGCTGTGCCCCTATCGCTTTAAAATTGATATTTATTTGCTGTTGGGGCTACTCGCCCCAAACCCTCGCAAACTTTTGTGTACAAAAGTTTGACAAAAAACTTTAATTTGTGTATACAATCACATTTCATAGAAACAGGAGGTTTTATTATGGACTACAATCCACAGGACGCTATGATTATCAAGCTCGACTATGAACTCCCTGAATACCCGACCTTCGTAGAGGGTATTCGCCGCGCTCCAAGACGTGAATCTCACCTCACCGAGTCCGACAAGGCTCTCGCTATCAAAAACGCTCTGCGCTATATCCATCCTGACCACCACGAACAGATGGCGATGGAATTTGCCAAAGAGCTGGACGAACACGGTCGTATCTACGGCTACCGCTTCCGTCCACAGGGCGAGCTGCACGGCAAGCCGATCGACCAGTACAAAGGCAACTGCATCGAGGGCAAGGCTTTCCAGGTCATGATCGACAACAACCTTGACTTCGACGTTGCGCTCTATCCATACGAGCTGACCACCTACGGCGAAACCGGTCAGGTCTGCCAGAACTGGATGCAGTACCGCCTGATTAAAAAATACTTGGAAGTGCTGACCGACGACCAGACCCTCGTAATCGAGTCCGGTCACCCACTCGGCCTCTTTAAGTCCCACAAGACCTCTCCTCGTGTCATCATCACCAATGGTCTGATGATCGGCATGTTCGACAATCAGCAGGCATTCAACCGCGCTGCTGCTCTGGGCGTTGCAAACTACGGTCAGATGACCGCCGGCGGCTGGATGTACATCGGCCCACAGGGCATCGTACACGGCACCTTCAACACCCTGCTCAACGCTGGCCGTCTGGTTCTGGGCGTTCCGAAGGAAGGCAACCTCGCAGGCAAGCTGTATGTCACCTCCGGTTTGGGCGGCATGTCCGGTGCACAGGGCAAAGCTGCTGATATTGCCGGCGCTGCTTCGATCATCGCTGAGGTCGATATTTCCCGTATCATGACCCGTTACACTCAGGGCTGGGTAGACAAATACACCGACAGTCTAGAGGAAGCACTGAACTGGGCACTGGAAGCGCAGAAAGCAAAAGAGCCTTGCGCTATCGCTTACCACGGCAACGTCGTTGACCTGCTGGAATACCTGCTGGAGAAAAACATCCACGTTGACCTTCTCTCCGACCAGACCTCCTGCCATGTACCATACGACGGCGGCTATTGCCCACAGGGTCTGACCTTTGAGCAGCGCACCGAAATGCTGGACAAAGACCCAGAAGGCTTCAAGGAGCTGGTCAACAAGACCCTGCGCCACCACTACGAACTGATCTGCAAGATGCACGACCAGGGCACCTACTTCTTCGATTACGGCAACAGCTTCCTGAAAGCCGTTTATGATGCTGGCGTACCGGAAATCTGCAAGAATGGTCACGACGAAGTGGATGGCTTCATCTTCCCATCCTATGTAGAGGACATCCTCGGTCCATGCCTGTTTGACTATGGCTATGGTCCATTCCGTTGGTGCTGTCTGTCCGGCAAGCCGGAGGACCTCGATGCAACCGATGCTGCTGCAATGGAATGCATCGACCCGAACGCACGTTATCAGGACCGCGACAACTGGATTTGGGTTCGCGACGCTAAGAAGAACAAGCTGGTTGTTGGCACTCAGTGCCGTATCCTGTACCAGGATGCTTACGGCAGAACCAAAATCGCGCTCAAATTTAACGAGATGGTCCGTCAGGGCAAGATCGGCCCTGTTATGCTCGGCCGTGACCACCACGACACCTCCGGCACCGACTCCACCTTCCGTGAGACCTCCAACATCAAGGACGGTTCCAACATCATGGCAGATATGGCGGTGCAGTGCTTTGCAGGAAACTGCGCACGCGGCATGAGCTTGGTTGCTCTGCACAACGGCGGCGGCACCGGTATCGGCAAAGCCATCAACGGCGGCTTCGGCATGGTGCTGGACGGTTCTGCTCGTGTGGATGAGATTCTGAAAGTATCGATGATCTGGGACGTTATGAGCGGTGTTGCACGTCGTTCCTGGGCAAGAAACGAACACTCGATCGAGACCTGCGTCGAGTTTAACAAATCCCACCCAGGTCAGTATCATGTTACCCTGCCTTATATCGCAGATGATGAAATCGTAGCGAAGGCAGTTAAGAGCATGACCGGCCATCATGGTGCTTAATTTGTGGGGATATCTGCCCCACACCCAAAAGTTCTTTAAAGGCGACAAAGTTTCCTTTTTGAACTTTCTGCAAAAACGATTGCGGGCTTACTCAGCCCGCGCCCGAGGGTCCTTTCTTCTCGAAAAGAAAGGAACCAAAGATTCGCCAAAGAGGAAGTTTCCTCTTTGGAAACACCTCTGAGGGGCACATCCCCTCGGGAACTTCGCAAAGCGAAGTTCTCTCCCCCTCGCTGCTCCGCCAGTGAGCAGATACCAGGTTACTTCACACCACTTAAGAAAGCAACCGATTATATCGTAACAGCCATTTTCACAAATAATATTTCTCCACAAATGGCAAAAACCTTTTTATAAAAAGAAGGAGTCTGATTGTTATGGCAAGAATCATTGAATGTGTACCAAACTGTTCCGAAGGCCGCAACAAAGAAGTCATCGAATACATCGCCGACGCTGTCCGCAGCGTTCCTGGCGTCGCTCTGATGGACTATTCCTCCGATGAAAACCACAACCGCAGCGTGTTCACCATCGTCGGCGACCCTGACCAGATGGCAGAAGCTGCTTTCCGCTTTGCCAAAGCCTGTGTCGAAAAAATCGACATGACTAAACACCACGGCGAGCATCCACGCATGGGTGCAGTCGACGTCATCCCGTTTACTCCTGTCAAGGACGTTCCAATGGAAGAATGTATCGAGCTGTCCAAGAAGGTCGGCAAGAGAATCTGGGAAGAGCTGGGCATGCCGGTTACTCTGTATGAGGAATCCGCTACCGCTCCACACAGAAGAAACCTCGCTGCCATCCGCAAAGGTCAGTTTGAGGCAATGCCGGAAAAACTCAAGGACCCACAGTGGTACCCAGACTACGGCAACCACGAAATCCATCCAACCGCTGGTATCGTTGCTGTCGGCGCACGCTTCCCACTGGTTGCCTTCAACATCAACCTCTCTACCTCCGATGTTGAAATTGCAAACAAGATTGCAAAAACCATCCGCGAATCCTCCGGCGGTATGCGCTGGGTAAAATCCATCGGCGTTATGCTGGAAGAAAGAAACACCGCTCAGGTTTCCATTAATATGACCAACTACACCAAGACTCCAATCTACCGCGTCTATGAGACTGTCCGCTTCGAGGCTGCAAGATACGGTGTACATATCATCGGCTCCGAGCTGATCGGCATCGTTCCAATGGATGCACTGGTAGAAACGGCTGAGTACTATCTGAAGCTGGAAAACTTCGACAAGGACAATCAGGTCATGGAGAAACACCTCCTGTAATCGCAGCAAAGGAGGATTTACGATGACACCTTCCCTGTTGATTTGTAACATCGGAATGCTCGCCACCGCCTGCGGCAATGCTGCCAAAGGCGGCAAGGCACAGGGCGAGATCACCATTCTGGAAAACGCCTACATCGCCGTCGAGGGAGACAAAATCGCTGCCATCGGACAGGGAGAAGTCCCTGCCGAGCTTCTCTGCGAAGGATGCAAGGTGATCGATGCTCAGCACAAGCTGGTCACCGCGGGCCTGGTCGATGCACACACCCACCTTGTTTTCGGCGGTTGGCGAGAAAATGAACTGGCGCTCAAGCTGCACGGCGTCGCTTATCTGGATATTCTGGCACAGGGCGGCGGTATTCTTTCCACCGTCCGCTCCACCAGAAAAGCCACCGAGGACGAGCTGTTTGACAAGACTGCCAAGGCGCTGGACACCATGCTTTCGCTGGGTACCACCACCTGTGAGGCAAAGAGCGGCTACGGTCTGGACTTTGAAAACGAATTAAAGCAGTTAAACGTCGTAAAACGGCTGCAGGAAAGTCAACCGGTCGAGCTTGTCTCCACCTTTATGGCGGCACATGCACTGCCGGAGGAGTACAAGAACGACCGCGAGGGCTATCTGTCGCTCATCATCGACCAGATGCTCCCGTATGTTGCAGAGCACAAGCTGGCGCAGTTCTGCGACGTATTCTGTGAAACCGGCGTCTTTACTGCAGAGGAATCCCGCCGCATCCTGACCGCTGCACAGAAATATGGTCTGGGCGCCAAAATCCACGCGGACGAAATCGACCCTATCGGCGGTTCGGTGCTGGCAGGCGAGATCGGCGCAGTATCCGCTGAACATCTGATCGTCTGCCCGGATGAGGGCATCGAGTCGATGGCAAAAGGCGGCACCATCGCCTGCCTGCTGCCTGCAACCTCGTTCTACCTGGGCGCAACCTTTGCGCCTGCCAGAAAGATGGTGGAGGCAGGCGTACCGGTGGCGGTCGCCAGCGACTTTAACCCAGGCTCGACTCCGAACCTTTCCTTGCAGCTTGCAATGAACATTGCCTGCTACCGTTACCGACTGACACCGGAGGAAGTTTTGACGGCGGCGACGCTGAATGCAGCAGCTGCCATCGGCAAAGCCGAGCAGGTGGGCACGATTGAAACCGGAAAGCAAGCTGACCTGCTGATCTGGGACGCAGATAATCTGAACTTTATCTTCTACCGCTACGGTAATAACCTGGTCCAGACGGTTATTAAAAATGGTAAGGTTGTAAAGTAATACAAAGTTTTTGCTCGAGCTTTTTACAAAAAGCTCGCAGATTTGGCCGCCTTCCGCAGAAGGCGGAACACTTTATCGTCAGGCGCATTTTGGAAGAGTTTGGGATTGAAAACTTGTTTCAATCTACTTTTCTGCAAGAGAAAAAATTTTCAAGAACCAATTACAAACAGAGAGCATTTCCGAAAAGTTCCCAGTGGGAAGTTTTCGGCGGTAGAAGCCTGTTTTTGGTTTACGAGGTGCACAGTTGTGCACCTCGCGCACTGACGTGCGCCAGCATCGAAACGGCTGCTGTGCCCCTGTCGATTTTCTTTTATTTATTGTAACGTGTCACAGGGGCGTTGCCCCCGTACCCCTATGAGCTTTTTGAAAAAAGCTCAACCAAAAACTTTTGTTCGCCTTCGGCGCATAGACGGGCAGCCACAAAAGGTGGACGAAAACTTTTATTTTGAACCTACTCCTATCTTCGAAAGGATGATCCTTCATGAAACTGACCGAAATGAAAGTCAACGAATTTATCTCCGTCCTCGCCTCCGATGCACCGGCTCCTGGCGGCGGCTCCGCTTCCGCTCTGGCAGGTGCTATGGGCGTTGGACTCTCCAAAATGGTCGCTGCTCTCACCCTGGGCAAACCGAAATATGCAGAATACGAAGAAAAAGTTCAGCAGATTTTCGACCGTGCTGACAAGCTCACCAAGCAGCTGGTCGATGGCATTGACCGCGATACTGAGGCTTTTGACGGTGTATCCGCTGTCTTTGCAATGCCAAAATCCACCGACGAAGAAAAAGCTGCCCGCAAAGAAGCAATGCAGAAGGCACTCAAGGAAGCAACTTTGGTTCCATACTCCATCATGGAGCTGTGCCTGGAATCGCTCAAGGTCGTTCAGATGGGCTTAGGCTGCACCAACACCAATGCTGCCAGCGATCTGGGCGTTGCTTCGCTCAACCTCAAGTCCGCAGTACAGGGCGCATGGCTCAATGTCCTGATTAACCTCGGCGGCATCCGCGACGAAGCTTTCGTCAACGAATACCGCACCAAAGGTCAGGCGATCCTCGATGAGGCTTTGCCGCTGGCTGACACCATCTACAACGAAATCTTAAAGAGCCTGTAAACAAACAACAACCGGCACAGAAGAAGATCTTCTTCTGTGCCGGTTGTCTCTTGTCAGATACTTTTAAATATGCTATGGTTAGGTCATACAGAATCACAGGGTGGTGAAACTTTGAACTCGTCGACATATCTGATCATTCTCTTTTTTGTGCTGATCGTTGTGTTGCAAAGGCGGCGCAGAATGATGATATTTCAGCAGAAGATTCTATTTCCCAACCCAAAGGAGCGTTTGCAGATGATCGAACTGGCAAAACAATTTCTCTCCAAAGAATGTATCGTCTTTTACTTTGATTCGCATGTGAAAGGTACCATCCTCGAAGTGGACGACGGCGCCATCCTGCTGGCGACAAAGTACGGAAAAGAAATCATTAACCTAAACTTTGTCACCCGAATTTGTGAGTGTTCAAAAAAGAAAAAATAAACCGTGCAAAAAAAGGACTGTCAGCATGCTGACAGTCCTTTTTGGATTATGCTTCAGTTTTTGGTGCTTCTTCTGGTCGATCGAGAATTTCCATGAATTCTTCGCCGGTGATGGTTTCCTTTTCCAGCAGGTAGGCTGCCAGCTCATGCAGCTTTGGCAGATTCTGCAGCAGAATTTCCTTTGCCTTGTCGTGACAGTCTGCAATGAGGTCGCGAACCTCCTCGTCGATCATCGCTGCAGTCTGCTCCGAGCATGCCAGCGATGCATCGCCGCCCAGGTACTGATTGTTGACCGTTTCCAGTGCCATCATGCCAAAATGCTCGCTCATGCCCAGTCGGGTGACCATAGAACGGGCAATCTTGGTCGCCTGCTCAATATCATTGGATGCACCCGAGGTGATCGAACCGAAGATGACCTCCTCGGCGACTCTGCCGCCGGTATAGGTGGTGATCTTGTCGATTGCCTCTTCCTTGCTCATCAGCAGAGTATCCTGCTCCTCCACCTGCATGGTGTAACCCAGTGCACCGGAGGTTCTTGGCACAATGGTGATCTTGTGCACCGGCGCCGAGTGTTTCTGCTTTGCAGCCACCAGTGCGTGACCGATCTCGTGGTAGGCAACAATCTTTCGATCCTTCTCCGAAATAACGGCGCCCTTGCGCTGATAACCGGCGATGACCGTTTCCACTGCTTCCTCCAAATCGCCCTGTTCCACCTGGGAACGGTTGTTGCGCACTGCACGCAGCGCCGCCTCATTGACGATGTTAGCAAGCTCCGCACCGGAAGCACCGGCAGTCGCTCTGGCAATCACCGAGTAGTCGATATTGGATGCCATCTGTTTATCCTTGGCGTGTACCTTCAGGATCGCTTCTCGACCGGCAAGGTCGGGCAGTTCCACTGGAATACGGCGGTCAAATCTGCCTGGACGCAGCAGCGCTTTATCCAGCGTTTCAGGACGGTTGGTTGCTGCAAGGATGACAACACCTTTTTTGCCGTCAAAGCCGTCCATCTCGGTCAGAAGCTGGTTCAAGGTCTGCTCGCGTTCATCGTTGCCGCCCAGTCCTCCACTGTCACGCTTTTTACCGATGGTATCAATCTCGTCGATAAAGACGATACACGGCGCCTTCTCCTGCGCCTGACGGAACAGATCACGCACACGGGCAGCACCTGCGCCGACAAACATCTCTACAAACTCCGAACCGGAGATAGAGAAAAACGGAACATTTGCTTCGCCTGCAACCGCCTTTGCCAGAAGGGTCTTACCGGTTCCAGGAGGGCCCACCAGCAGTGCGCCCTTTGGCATCTGGGCACCGATAGCTTCATACTTCTTTGGGTTGTGCAGAAAATCGACAATCTCACCCAGTGCTTCTTTTGCTTCATCCTCGCCGGCAACATCCGCAAAGGTCTTACCGGTCTGTGCCTCCACATAAACCTTTGCATTGCTCTTGCCAAAGGTCATGGCGTTCGGGCCGCCGCCCATCCGTTTTTGCAGACTGCGGGAGAGCAGCTGTCCAACCAGTACGAAGATCAGCACCGGTCCGCCTACGCTGATAAGCAGATACAGAATCGGGTTCATCGGTTCCTGAATCTCCTTGCCGTAGATGACATCTCCAGCATCCTCCAGCTTGTCCACCAGATTAGGGTCGCCCATATTGCCGGTGACATAGATATTCCAGTCATTTTCGTCCTTAAGCAGATATTCAATCTTCTGATCCAAGACCTCCACCTGCTTGATTTCACCAGCATTGAGCTGATTCATAAAGGTACTGTAATCCACGGTCACCTCTGTTCTGCGGAACAGCGATGGAAACAAAAAGGCATTAAGCAGCATCATGATCAGCAATGCGATCAGATAATAATAAATCAGCGGCTTTCTCACCTTTGGGTTTTTGACCTCATTCATCCAACTTCCACTCCTTTTCACTCTTATTTTGATATTCTCCTCTATGATTAAATCAATAATAACTTAACTTTTTTTGAAAATCAATTATTCTACCTCTTTCTTTACAGAAAGTTATTATCTGCATTGATATTTGTTAAAATACCCCATTTTCCTGCCTGTTCACCGTATTTTTTTCAGAATGGCGGCTACGAGGCCCAAATTTCTTTCACAATTATAAAAAAAGTCGGGAGAAAAAATCTCCCGACTTTTTTAGAGGTTTGTGGATTAGTCGCAGCAGCAGTTGCAGTTACAGTTGCAGCCGCAGCTATTGCCGCAGCTGTTGCCACAGCCACAGCCACTGTTGCTCTGCTGGCAGCCACAGCCGCTGTTGCAGCCGTTGCAGTTGAAGCTACAACCGCCACAGCAGAAGATGAGTACCAGAATCAGAATCCACCAGTTATTGTTACCGTACATAGATAAGTACCTCCTAATGTTTGATTTCAAACCATACTATGAAAAACAAAGAAAAACGGTTACCGGCTTTTTCGGAGTCTGTCAAAACATTTTTTTGACGCTCATCTGGAATAAAACACCCGTCAAATCCAATATTCTGCTGTGTCGGGACAGTGCTCGTGATTTTCCGTTTTTCGGATTCCTGTCTCCGCTCCAAAGCCTCCGGCTTTCTTCGCTGTTCATTAACAGTATAATCATCCGCTACAAATTGTGTTACGGAGATTCTAAAATTTTTTGCCGGAGACACTTGACATGATTTTTCACAAAGGACGGTGCTTATATGTTTCGATTCCGCGGGTTTAGCGCGCGCGCAAACGACGCTGTTAATCTTGCTATCTCCCAGGCATCCCTGCTGGGACACACCTACATCGGCAGCGAACATCTGCTGTTGGGACTGCTATTGGAGGGCGGCGGCAGCGCAGCCGCTGCGCTAAACCAAAAGGGCATCACTCCCGAGGCACTGCTGGAACTGATTATCAAAACGGTGGGACAGGGAATTCAATCCAAACTCAGTCTCTCCGATATGACACCACGCTGCCGCCGCTGTCTGGAGCACAGCTTTTTGGAATGCAGCAAAGAAAACGGCGCCATGGTAGGTACCGAACATCTGTTGATGAGCCTTCTCAAGGAGCGGGACAGCTACGCCGTTCGCTTTCTGCTGCAGCTGGGAGCCGATCCCATCGTTCTCTATCGGGAGCTGCAGGAGTCGATGGATTTTTCCGGCAGCACCGATACCGATCGACCTGCTCCTCCCAAAAAGGAGGCCGCCCGCAATATTCTGCTGCAAAAATATGGCCGCGACCTGACCAAAATGGCCGCGGAACATCACCTGGACCCTATCATCGGTCGCGACCAGGAAATTGAACGAGTCATCCGCATCCTCTCCCGCCGCACCAAAAACAACCCCTGTCTCATCGGAGAAGCTGGTGTCGGAAAAACCGCCATCGCCGAAGGACTTGCGCTGCGCATCTCCCAAGGGCGTGTTCCCCGTGCATTGCAGCAGAAAAAGTTGATTGCATTGGATCTGGTCTCGCTGATCGCCGGTACCAAATACCGCGGCGAATTTGAAGAAAGGGTAAAAAATCTAATGGATGAGGTTGCTCAGGCGCACGACATCATCCTGTTCATCGACGAGATTCATAACATCATTGGTGCAGGTGCTGCCGAAGGCTCGATCGACGCCGCCAACATCCTCAAACCGCAGCTGTCCCGTGGAGAAATTCAGCTGATGGGTGCAACCACCATTGCAGAATACCGCCGCCATATCGAACGCGACAGTGCCCTCGCACGCCGCTTTCAGAGCGTTCTGGTCGAGGAGCCGACCGAGCAGCAGACCATCCAGATTCTGCGCGGCATCCTTCCCCGTTACGAACAGCACCACCATGTCCATATCACCGACGAAGCACTGGAGGCGGCTGTGCGGCTTTCCCGCCGCTATCTGACCGAGCGCTATCTGCCGGATAAAGCCATCGACCTGATGGACGAAGCCGCCGCCAAAGTCTCCCAGCAGGAGTGTGGCCTTCCACAAAAGGAGTATCAGCGGCTGGAAGAACAGTTTCGGGAGCTGCGCGAACAAAAGGAGGCTGCCATTCTGCGCCAGAATTTTGAACAGGCTGCCATCCTGCGCGACCGACAGTCGCGCGCACTGGAACAGCTCAGCCTTTTCTCGGAGCGGATGCACCGGCTGGAAAAGGATAAGCGTCCACCGGTAAAAGCGCAGGACATCGCACAGATCATCTCGGAAAGCACCGGCATCGAGGTCTCCTCCCTGATGACAAGAATGCTGCCGCAGAACAGCCAGTCACAGCAGCTTCTGCATCTGGAGGAGGCGCTGTCCCGCCGTGTCATCGGTCAGCCGGAGGCGGTCAGTGCCGTCGCCCGCGCCATCCGCCGCTCCCGTGTGGGACTGGGAGATCCCAAACGTCCATGCGCCTCCTTTTTGTTCCTGGGTCCCACCGGTGTGGGCAAAACCGAGCTGTGCAAAGCACTGGCAGAACAGCTGTTCGGCTCCGATGACTGCATGATTCGGCTGGACATGTCCGAGTACATGGAAAAGCACTCGGTTTCCCGCATGATCGGCTCTCCTCCTGGCTATGTCGGCTTTGAGGAAGGCGGACAGCTGACCGACCTGATTCGCCGCAAACCTTATTCGGTGGTACTGCTCGACGAGGTGGAAAAGGCTCATCCAGACGTGCTGGGTCTGCTGCTGCAGATTCTGGAGGAAGGAAGCCTCAAGGATTCGCAGGGCCGCCGCGCTAGCTTCCAGAATGCGGTCATCATCATGACCTCCAATCTGGGCGCGCGATATTTCTTTGAAAAAGGAGCGCTCGGCTTTGACCTTCAGCCAAAGAGCGCTGAGGACAACCGTCTGGGAGCAAAGACCACCGACTGTGTCATGGAGGAGCTGCGCCGGCACTTTTCACCGGAACTGCTCAACCGCATCGACGAGACCATTCTGTTCTATAAGCTGGGAGAAAAGGAGATCGACCAGATTTGTCAGAATCTGCTCGACCAGTTGTCCGAGCGCATTTCGGCACTGGATCTGCGTCTGAATATGACCGAAGCCGCCCGCAAAGAGCTGTGTGCACAAGGGTACAGTCCTCGCTACGGAGCACGGCCGCTGCGCCGCGCCGTTCAGCGTCTGATCGAGGACCCTGCCGCCGAGATGATTCTCAGCGGCAAACTTCCGCCCGACAGCACGCTGCTGTGCGATTATTCGCCGCAGGATGGTCAGCTGCACCTGGCTGTCAGCAATGCAGAATAACGACAACACAAAAGCACCGGCAGATAAACTGCCGGTGCTTTTTCGCGTTGTTATTCATCTTCTCCACCAAAAGGCAGATCGTTTTTTATCCCATTCAGGTCAAAGCAAGCGAAACCAGAACATTTTTGCTAGTCATCAAGGTCGTCGGCATCCACCTGCTGCCACGACGCCAGCTCCTGCTTTGCTTCCTTTTTGTTGACAAAGATGTCCTCACGGCTGACAAAGTCCGCCGGCTTTTCGTACGGCACCGTCACCAGATGCGGATAAGGGAATCCTACGCCGTTCTGGTCAAATGCTTCCTTGACTGCCAAACGGATGCCGCGCTCTACCTCCCACTGCTTCATCGGTTTGACCTTGCAGATCACACCGATATCCACGCTGGATTCGCCCAGATTGGTGATTCCCTGCACAAACGGTTCTTCCTCAATCAATTCGCTGTGTTCACGGGCATACTGTCCTACTGCACGCTCGATCAGCTCGATCACCTTTCTGGTGTCCGATTCATAGGCGGTGGAAATAGTCACCGAGGCCATTGCACTGCCCTTGTTATAGTTGATGACGCGGGTAATGGAACCGTTGGGAATGATAATCTGATCCCCTTTAAAGGAGCGCAGATAGGTCACACGCATGGCGGTCGCTTCGACTGTGCCCTCTACGTCGTCGATTTTGATGTAATCGCCCACAGCAAACTGATTTTCGAAGATCATGAACATGCCCGACACGACGTCGCGCACCAGGTTCTGTGCGCCAAAACCGATGGCAAGGCTTCCGATACCGGCAGTCACCAACAAGTTGCTCAGCGGTTTACCCATGCCCAGAATGCTCAGCACAAACAAAAAGCCCATAAAATAAATGGCATATCTCGATACGCTCCGAAACAGGGTGAGCAGTGTTCTGGTTCGTTTTGCTACAGGGGTGTTCGTCTGGTTTTTCGGCTTCTGGATAATTTGGGTGGTCACCTTTGAGATGAGGTGCAGCAATAGCTTTGCACCCAATATAATCAGCAGAATCAAAAACAGATTCCACAGAATATTTCCTCGGTTGCGCACCAGAAAGTCGACAAAGCCGGTCAGATTCTTTTGAAACTGTTCGCTGACAGTGACTACCTCCTGCGCAATATCTGCTTCCAGAAAAAAGCTGTGCATTCTGTACCATCCTTTCATCTGCGTTAACCCAGAATCTTGCTTTGGATGCGGATGTCCCTGCCGACAAATTCAAACTGGCGGTATCCTCCAAACAGGCGGGACGCCAGACGGTCGGTATAGCGTTTGCTGATCTCCGGGAAGGTGAGGTTGGTGCTGATAATGGTGGGACGTCCCTCCAGCAGACGGGTATTGATGATATGATACAGCGTTGTGGTCACAAACTGGGTCAAAAATTCGGTGCCCAAATCGTCGAGAATAAGCAGATCACAGCCGAGGATGAGCGACAGATAGCTCTGCTGCTCCTCCTGCTGGTAGGAGGAGGTGAATTTCTCCTTTTCCAGCCTTGCCAGCAGATTCTGTGCCGAACCATAGATGACACCAAATCCTTTGCCGATCACCTCTCCGGCAATGGCAAGGGAAAGATGGGTCTTGCCCAAACCGGTGTTGCCCATAAACAGCAGGCTCTCCGGCACCATACGCTGCCTTCCCAGCGCCGGACGGGTATCCAGCAGAAAGTTTCTGGCATAATCGACGCAGAAATTTTTGATGGTGCTCATTCTCTCCCGTGGAACAACTCCGTTTTGCAGTGGCTGGTTGCTGTAATAATCCAGTGAAAAGTTGGAGAAGCGGCAGTTCTGGGATCCGGAAGCTCCCAGAAAATCAAAGGCAGCTTCCCGCAGCAGCTGTTCAAAGCAGCTGCATTTTTTTGCTCCGATATAGCCGGTGTCCTGACAAAGTTTGCAGGTGTGGTTGTCGTCACGGTAGATTTCCAACAATCCTGCCGCCTCCAGCAGATCATCCCGCTGTTTTTGCAGCCCCAGGCTCTGTGTTTTCAACCGTTCGATGATGGTATCCAGCTCGTCCGGCGCTCCGGCGACCGCCTGGACCGTTTTCAGCCCAATCTGGGACAGTTGGCGGTCCAGCTGTTCAATCTGCGGCAGCAGCGAATAGATCTGCTTGCGGCGCACCAGCGTCTGTTCCTTGGCATACTGGCGGCGCGATGACAAGACGGCTGCCGCTTTATCGTAGATTTCCTTTGGATAACCCATCCAGGGCCACCTCCTTTGTTCTCATCTCTTGCTGTGTATCTAACAGTTCCAGTCGATCTTGACTGGATTTTCTTCGTGTTCTACCGCACATTCCTGCAGGCTTTGCAGCGCCTCGGCAAGCTCCTGGGTCGCCGCCTGATCGTAGCTGTCCTGCTTCTGGGCAAGTCCCAGCTGGTCATAAGCAGCGGCAGCGGCGCCATAGAACAGAAATCCCAGCGCATTGGTCGGCGTCTGTGCCACTGCACAGGCGACTGCAATCGCGCGGGCATCTGCCTGTTCCATCGGCTGATCCTTGATTGCAGCGGCTGCCTGCGATGCTGCTTTGAGCTGCGGCTTTATTTTTGCAAGGGAGAGCTGTCCGCGCAGATAGTCCTCCACTGCTGCCAGTGCCTGCTCCTGAACCGAGCTGTCCATCTGCGATTTTTGCAGCAGCGGCAGATACCGCTGCTTTGCATATTCACACGCCCAACCTGCCAGCGTCTGCACGCTCTGCGTTTCGATCAGACGCATCAAGGCAACGACATTGGGCTCGTCGATACGTCCCAGTGTTTTGCGAAGTTTTGCCATGTTATCCTCCTTCTTACTGCCGGTCCTCACCCAGTGTCCAGCATCCGTCATCTGTGTTTCTGCACATCATCTGTCGATAATAGTCGTTTATGTGGGTGACCGGATAGCGGTTTTCTGGGTCCATCGGGTCGTAGTCATTGAGCGCGACGCCGTCGTACAGCTCTGGATAATATTCCCAATGGGACGGGTCAATGATCTGCCGGATGGCATCGTGGTTGTTTTTCAGCTCCCATGCGCTCAACGGTGTTTGGTCATAAAACAGCCATCCGTACAAAAAGTCTGCCACTCCATATTTTCCTTCATAGAACACCTCCACCGCTGCATGACCGTGGTAGGCTTTGCTGCGGTCTACAAGGTGCAGTATCCGCGCCGGTATTCCCACGCACTGACACAGCACTGCTCCCAGCCGCGAAATGTCGGTGCACCAGTCGGTGCCGCGCTGCAGAATCTGCTTTTCAGTTCCTCCAAACTCCATTTCTTCCAGGTCGGTTACACAGTTTTGCGCCATCTCACGGGTAAAGGAAAGCAGATTTTGCAGCGTCTGCCGGTCATTTTCTCCCACAAACTGCTGTGCAAACGGGTACAGCTCATGCGTTGTAATCGCCGGAGAAATCACAGGCGGTGCTGCATACAGCACATTGACCGATTCTTCCTCCAGCAGACACATCCGCTGCAAAAAGAGGTCATCCACCGACCCAGGTGCGTGCAGGTCATGGCGGAACATCACTCCATAGGCTGTGCCAAAAATATCATAGCCGCTATTCATTGGTTTCCTCCTGCTTTAACGTTTGGGTTCCTTTGCTCCTCCATAGGTGATGAAATTCTGAATCTGGTCAAAGTCGATCGAGGAGGAGGTCTGCTGGGTGGATTTTACCGGTGCGCGCTCGGTAGAGGCCTCCTTGGTGCTGGTGATGCCCTTGCTGTGCCAGCTCTCCAGAATCTTGTTGATGTAGGCAAACGAAACCTTTCCGATCTGGTCGATCGTCCGCTCGTAGGCAAGCTTTATCATCGAAATATCAAACCCATACTCAAAAAACCAGGTGTCGATGTACTTCTGCTCCTGACGGCTCAATGCACGGTCGTGGATACCAAAGGCAGAGCAGACCTGTCCCTGTGCCATATCCTGGCGCTGACGGCGGTTGAGATACTGTTCTGCCTGCTCATAAGTATAAATATTGTCGGACATCATATCGGTGAGCAGCTTGGACAGCGCGCGCATATTCGGACGGTTTTGCTGGCAACAGTGCGCCGCCGCCAGCAGGATATATTCCGGCGGCAGTCCCGCATAGGTGTAAAACGATACCAGCGTTTCTACCTCGCTGCGGGTGAGCACCTTGCCCATCTGCATCTGTACCGCGTCGACCAGCTGCTGGATGTGGCTGTCGTCCTGGGAGAGCGTGTGGATTTCGTCGATATTCATTGTCTTTTTCTGGGCGCGCAGTCCCACCGATACTCTAGCTGGGTCCGGCTCTGACGGCTGGATTGGCTTTACCTGCTTTGTCTGCGTCACCGGCTGCTCTGCCTGTATCTGCGCCGCCTTCTCTTCCCGCTGCAAAATTCCCTGTTCGTGCCAGTAGTCGAGGGCTTGTTCCACCGCTTGAGGTGAAATCATCAGGCGGGCAGCAAGATACTGCGGGTCGATGCTCATCTTCTGATTCTGCATCAGATACAACAACACCCGCAGTGCCTCCGGCGACGCCGTACACAGCGTCTGTTCGGACAAGGTCGGAAAGACCGACACCGAGCTAAATGCCGAATAATCAATGCTGTATTTTATCAAAATAAAGATTGCTCCCTTTCGTTTTTGGATACCGCTATTATATCAAAAAAACAGTTGCTTGTTAAGCACTTTGTGAGCGGGCTGCCCATGGCATGGATGGGACAAGATGGACATTGCCGTCAAAGTGGTATATAATAATGGCGTTACCGCTCATGATTGATTTGCCGATATTTGTATTCTAAGGAGGGAATCTCACCATGATAGGCGATTTACACTGTCACAGCAAACTTTCGGACGGTTCGACCGGACTGGAAGATATTGTTTTTTATGCAAAGCGTGCGGGTCTGGATGTGCTGGCGCTGACCGACCACGACACCATGTCCGGTGTCTCCCGCGCCGAAATCCTTGGAAAGCGCTATGGAATCACCATCCTGCCAGGGGTGGAAATTTCCACCTTTGACCCTGACACCAAACGCAGAGTCCACATCCTGTGCTATCTACCGCAAAAACCTGACCGTCTGGCGGGATTGCTTGGCCGCACGCTGGAGGCGCGCCGCCGTTCGGGAGAACAGATGATTCAAAACGTCACCCGCTTTTTCCCGATCACCCCTGAGCATGTCCTGCGCTATGCAGCAGCGAGCAACTCGATCTACAAGGTGCACATCATGCAGGCGCTGCTCGACCTCGGATATGACACTGCCATCTATGGTCCGCTTTATCAGCAGCTGTTTTCGGACAAGGGCGGTAGCTGTCTGGTCGGCACCGTTTATCCTTCACTCGACGAGGTCTTGCAAACGGTCAAAAGCGCCCGCGGCATTGCCGTCTTTGCTCATCCCAGCGTCTACCGCTCGATGGAGCTGGTGCGCCGTCTTGCTCCATCGGGACTGATCGACGGCATCGAGGTCTATCACCCGCGCAACACGCCGGAGGACCAACAGGAGCTGCTCAAGCTCTGCAGCGATAACCACCTGATTGTCACCGGTGGCACCGATTTTCATGGAAGCTACGCTTCCCGCCGTGCAAATCCGCTGGGAACCTGTGTGACCGATCAGGAGAACCTGAAAAAAATCTTTCTGCGTGCAAAAGAGCTTGAAGTCACGAAATAAATCTGATAAAATGAGAGCGTTATAATATCTTTTTAGAGGGGATGGATAGACATGCGTTTTGAGTATCATACTGAGGGCACCTGTTCGCGCAACATTATTCTGGATATGGATGGTGACACCATCGAAAATGTTCAGTTCATCGGCGGATGCAACGGCAACCTCAAGGGAATCAGCTCTCTGATCAAAGGTCAGAAGGCACAGGATGTCATTGACCGCGTCAAAGGCATCAAATGCGGACCAAAGTCCACTTCCTGTCCGGATCAGCTGGCTTTAGCCCTGGAAGCGTATCTTTCTCAAAAGTAACTGAGGTGCAGAAAGTTCTGTCTATCCTTGATAAGGATAGACAGAACCTTGCAGCTTTCTTTTTTCCCATCTGCAAAGGTTCCCCTCCCTTTGTACCCGACATTGGAAAGGAGGTTTCGGCTTGACATTTTTGATTGCAGCTTTCCTGATGACCCTTTTGTTGGCAGAGGTTTTGGTGAAAATCCATCCGCCGAAACCTGCTGCTTGTTTTCCTCTGCTCTCCAACATCATTCAAGATGAGGACGGTACCCGCATTGCTTCTCCTTCACCGGAAACCAAGGGCGGACGCAGCGATCTCGAACCCTCTCCAGAGGAAATCGACCTCTATTTCAAGCACAAGCAGTGCGGAAATCTGGAAAAAGCCCGTGAGCTTGGCATCCGTCTGGGTGAAAACATCCTCACTCTTGATCCTTCCGCTGAAAAAATCATCCTGTCGCCGACAGAATTGAGTCTGGCACGGATGCTGTATCTGTTTGTCACCGAGGACTGCATCCATAAAGTGATTTGCGACCCGATTCTGCTAAAGCTGATTCTGTCCCAGATCAACGATACCATCACCCTCCGGCTGCCGGATTTTTACAGCAATTTTTTCCAGTATCGCTCCTACACCATCTATAAAATGTGTCTGACCGAGCGCAGCAATAACACCAGCTTGCCGCAGGTCGCCGAACGTATCGGAGAATGCTGGGCACGGATGGCGGGCCGACAGCAGGATGAACAGTACTGCCGGCTTGGCGCAAAGCTCTACATGATGATGAAAGGGCATTGTGAGCACCTTCTTGTTTCCACCTCTTTTGCGCCGGTAGCCTAAGAAACTTTTTGATAAAACAAACACAGGACAACCGGCGGGTTGTCCTGCTTTTTTTATTTCTTGTCAGGAGGTACACTTTATGAACGATACTGCTGCTTTGCAGGTAAAGATTGCATCCGGTGCAAAGGTCATCGGAGATGTCCAGCTGGCGGACGGAGTGAGCATCTGGTACAATACGGTGCTGCGCGCCGACAGCGACCGCATCTGCGTCGGCAAAAACACCAACATTCAGGACAACTGTGTTCTTCACGTCGACCACGGATTTCCCTGTGTGGTAGGCGAAAACACCACCGTCGGACACGGCGCCATTCTGCACGGCTGCACCGTGGGCAACAACTGCACCATCGGTATGGGTGCCATCGTGCTCAATGGAGCTGTCATCGAGGACAACTGCCTGATTGCCGCCGGTGCGCTGGTCGTACAGAATGCGCACATTCCGTCAGGTTCTCTGGTGATGGGTTCCCCTGGCAAGGTGCGTCGGGAGCTAAGTCAGGAGGAGATCGAACATCAGCACCAATCCGCCCTGCACTATCGGCAGCTGGCGGCAGAACAGCTATAAAAAAACAGGCGGGCAAACTGCCCGCTTTTGTTTTTATCAGAATCCTGGTTTTGTCTTGAGGTTTGCCGCCAGCTGCTGGGTCTGTTTTGGGTGGCTGGCAAACCAGTTCTGAGCTGAACGGCAGGAAAAAATCATGCGCAGACCGCGCTGCGCTGCTTCGGTGCAGAACAGCTGCATCGCTGCTTCCCGCTGTGCATCAGGTGCACTGCGCTCAAAGGAGAGCTCCTCGATCAGGTAGATCTTTTTCTGATGCTCCCGCAGACACAGCCGTCCGATTGTTTCCTGTGGTGTCCTGCATAAAATCTGCATCCGTTCGCCCAGCTGCTGCCAGATCAGTTCCATCGCTTCCATACAACGTCCCCTTTTTCACCCTGTCCATTCTGTTTAACTGGGTCGATTATATCACATCCGCCCTCAAATTCCAAGTATGTACCCCTAGAGCAGCCGGCTGAGTCCCAGCAAGATCAATACCATTCCGGCAAGCCAGCTCAAATCCCCTTGAAAATGGCGGGCAACACGTTCCCCTGTCCTGCATCCGACAGCCGCTGCCAGCAGATGACATCCCATTGCCAGCACAAACAGCAAAATGCTGCTGGTGTTTAACATTCCTGCGCCAAAGCCGGCTGCCAGACCATCCAGGCTCAGTGCAGCCGCCAGACTGGCTGCCTCGGGAATGGACAGCGACTGCGAGCGGTTAAAGTCAGCCTGGGTCGAATCGACACAGACCTGCAGGAAAATTTTCAGGTTTTGATAGCGCAGCACAATTCCCTGTCCGTCCAGCAGCCGCTGAAGCTTTCGTTTGACCATGCTGTCAAACAATCGTACTGCTCCCATGCCGACCAGCACGATACAGCCGATGAGCGAAGCTGTCCGCGGAGAAATCCAGTCACCGGCAAAATCTCCCAGGATCACAGCCAGCCACATACTGGCCGAACAGGTCAGGCTCAAGGTCAGCAGCGATGGCAGCGGCAGACGAATTTTCTGCGCGCCCAGGGCAATGGCTGCCGTGAAGGTATCCAGGCTCAGTGCAGCCGCCAGAGCGAAAAGATGTATAAGTGTGTTTAGCAAAGCAATCATTCCTTCCCAAAAGCACAGAGCTTCTGCTTGTATCCTATGTAGGAAAAAAAGAATCGGTTCATTGCGAAAATGTTTTTGAAAAAAGCACTTGACATTTTCTGCATCGACTGATATAATATAAAAGCACTTGTGAGTCGAGTGTACGCAGCAAAGGAAATCTATGGAAAGATGGCTGAGCTGGTCTAAGGCGCACGACTGGAAATCGTGTGTGCCCTATAAAGGCACCGAGGGTTCGAATCCCTCTCTTTCCGCCAAAAATAAGCAATCCCTTAAAAGGGATTGCTTATTTTTTTGCGTAAACAGGAAGGATTCGATGAAACCGAGGAGACAGTTATAGTTTTCTCAAAAAACCGGCTTTGTGTTCTGTCTCCCTGAGATTGGCTTAGCCAATCTCCCAAGTTTATATCGAAAATGGCGACGGGTAGAATCATCTTCTTCCGGTTTACTCTTTCCAAAGAAAAGAGAGGGATTCGAGGAGGCAGTTATAGCTTGTGCGAAACATGAGCTAGGTTTTCTGTCTCCCTGAGATTGGCAAAGCCAATCTCCCGAGCTTTGACTGAAAAGAGACAGTTATAGTTATCAAAAAACGTAAGTTTGGCATACTGTCTCCCTGAGATTGGCTAAGCCAATCTCCCAAGCTCTGATTACAAGGAGACAGTTGCAGTTTGTTTATTAAACAAATCTGCGTTCTGTCTCCTAAGTTTATACAAAAATGGCGACGGATAGAGTCATCTTCTTCCTCTTCCATCTTTAATAAAACGATTCCTTGATACCTACCTTATAACAACAACGCGGGCAGTTCCTCTCAAGAGGAACCGCCCGCGTTTTCTTTTATTTTTCACTTAGGAATACAGCGACTGTCCGTCGGGCATCTGCTCACGTTTGCGCAGGATGCGCCCAATCAGCGACAGGAATATCGCTGTGCTGAACAATCCGCAGAAGATGTCCACGATTGGCTCGGCATAGAACGCTGCCGTCGCACCAAAGTAGGCCGGAATCAGCAGTGTCAGCACCAGGAACGCAACCTTACGGAACACCGACAAGGATACCGACACCCTGACAATGCCCAGTGCCGTCAATCCATCTACGAACGCATACTGCAGTGCCAGCGGAATAATGCCGAAGGTAAAGACCTTGATAGCCCAGACCGAAAGCTGAATGTACTGTTCGTTCTGTGTGAACAAGCGAACAAAGACGCTCGACACCGTCTGCGAGATGATGAACATAATCAGACAGAACAGAAATGCCAGCTTGACAATCTCCTTCTCGCCTTTGCGGATTCGGTCGGTGTTTTTGGCACCGTAGTTAAAGCTCAAAATCGGCTGGGTACCGCTGGTGATGCCGCCCAGAGGCAGGGTGACAATCTGCATATAGCTCTGGACAATGGTCGCGCAGGCGATGAGCATATCGCCGCTGCCATTTTCACCGTAGCGCTGCAGCACAGTATTGAGCGCGATAATCAGCACGCTGTCGCCGGCGATAATGATGAACGGACAGAAGCCGAAGGTCAGCACCCGCAGCATCACCCTGGCAGAATAACCGCCCAACGTGATTCGAACATGGGCACGGTATCCAAACAAAAACCACAGAACAAACGCACAGGAACAAGCCTGCGAAAGAACCGTTGCAACCGCTGCACCGCGAACACCCATGCCCAGCACAAAAATAAAGATCGGGTCGAGCACAATATTCATCACTGCACCGATGATGGTGGTCAGCATCGCCTCATTGGCAAAGCCCTGACAGGTAATAAACTGGTTAAGTCCCGCCGTCAAAATGGCAAAAACCGTACCTGCCACATAAAAGGTCAGATAGTCGTAGGCATAAGGGAAGGTTTGTTCGCTTGCTCCGAAGAACATCAGCATCGGCTCTCGAAAGGCAATCGCCGCACCGGTCAGCATCGCTGACAATCCCAGCAGCATGACAAAGCAGTTTGCCAGTATCTTTTCTGCACCTTCCTGGTTTTCCTCTCCCATACGAATCGCCATCAGCGGCGCACCGCCGATACCTACCAGAAAGGCAAAGGAGGAGATCAGCGTCACGATCGGTCCGCACACACCGGCACCTGCCAGAGCAACTTCTCCTACCTCAGGGATGTTTCCTATGTACATACGGTCAACAATGCTGTACAGCACATTGACAAACTGCGCCAGCATCGAGGGGATTGCAAGTCTCCTGACCAGCTGCTTGATATCGTCCTTACCAAGGTCGTTTTGTTTGCGCAATGTTCTTCCTCCTTTTTCGGGGCAAAATATTTTCACCGCAGGATATCCTGCCCTTTTTCACACGGGATATAGTTTACTCCTGTCTTATTTTCATGTCAACCATTTTTTGCCATAAAAAATGCTCTGCTTTACTTTCGTTGAAAAATACAAAAGCAGCATTCCTGATGAAGTTTTTCCGTCGACTTTGTCAACATCGGTCGAGTGATCCAAGGATACAAAAAAAGAGGAAAGGACAAACCCTTTCCTCTTTTTATTGTAATTTTCCTTTTATGCCATGTGGCGCGATTTATCTGCACAGGCCCGCATTGCTTCGATGATTGCGCTGCGGAATCCCTTTTCCTCCAGCACACGGACTGCCTCAATGGTGGTTCCTGCCGGCGAGCAAACAGCGTCTTTGAGCTCGCCCGGGTGTTTGCCGGTTTCCAGCACCATCTTTGCGGAACCTGCTACCGCCTGTGCTGCAAACTGATAGGCTTTGGCTCGCGGCATTCCATCCATCACGGCAGCATCCGCCATCGCTTCGATCATCATATATACGTACGCCGGTGCGCTGCCCGAAGCGGAAACCACTGCATCCATCATATATTCTTTGATGACCTCCACCTTGCCGCAGCTTCTCAGCAGCTTTTTGATCCAGTCCAGCTCTGCCGTGGTGATGTTTTTATTCGGGCAAACTGCGGTCATTCCTTCTCCAATCAATGCCGGTGTATTTGGCATCGCGCGGACGATCTTCTGCCCTTTTGCAAACAAACTTGCCAGTTTTTCCAGGGTAAATCCAGGAGCGATGGTCAGCACAATGGTGTCTCTGGAGATGATCGGACGAATTTCCTCGATGACCTCCTGATAAAACTGCGGTTTGACCGACAGCACGATAATTTCACTTTCAGTGGCGACCTTCTTGTTGTCGCTGGTGGTTTCAATTCCAAACTTCTGTTCTGCATTCTTTCTGGCCGCTTCCATAATCTCCGCCGCCACGATTTCCTCTTTCTTCAGCAGCTTGGAGGAGATGATGCCTCCGATAATCGCCCCTGCCATATTGCCGCATCCGATAAATCCAATTTTTTTCATGATTTTTCCCCCATCTGTTCTACAATATTCTCTAGTATTTATTTTATGGCTTGATTGCCTTTGTCGCATAAAAGGTTGGCACATTCATTTCGTGCAAAAACCCTGTTCCGTTGGTGTCCTGATAGATTCCCTGCAGCAGGAATCCTGCTTCCAGCTGTCCGCCGATCTGTTCCTCGATCGTGTGGGAAAACTGAAATCCATCGTCGTGCTCGACACAATCTTTGTACTGCTCCTGATTCTGCAACGGATCAAACGGCAGCGCGTAATGAATGGTGGTCTCATCATCGCCGGCAAACAGGTAGTTAAATCCGTTGTCGAAGCCGGCAAGCAGGATGCCGCCTTTTTTCAATACACGGAAACATTCCTTCCAGATCGGTCTGACTTCCTTGACATAACAGTTGGACACCGGATGAAAGATCAGGTCGAAGCTCCCATCTGCAAATGGAAGCGGCTTTGTCATATCTGCACGCACCATGGTGATGTGGTAGCCTTCCCGTTGTGCCACCAGTCTTTCCTTGTTGAGCTGTTCCTGCGAGTAGTCCAGTACGGTACATTCGGCTCCCAGTGCTGTAAAGATAGGCATCTGCTGACCGCCGCCGCTGGCAAGTCCCAGAATCTTTGCTCCCTGCATCGGACAAAACCAATCCTTCGGAACCAGCTTGGTCGGTGTCAGAAGCACCGACCATTCGCCCTGTTTTGCCTTTTCCCAGGTGGCATGGTCGATCTCCTGTCCCCACTCCCATCCTTCTTTGACCCATTGGTCAATCGTTTTGGAATTGTGTTCTGTATAGTTTGACTCCATCTATCCGTTCCCCTGTTCAGAATTTCATTTTAAAGAAATATTCATGTTATAAATTCATTTTAATTGCATACATTCTTTCCGTTTCCTATTATACTATAATTTCCATCTACAGGGCAACCATAATTTTGTGAAATAATAGACAAAAAAACTGGTGGAAAACGTTGGATTTGATATTTTCCAATCAGCGATGAGGTGCTAAAGATTTTTGAACAGTCATGACCACCCCTAAGAGGGGTGGCATGACGAGCGGCCTATAAGGCCGTGAT
>OWID01000207.1_pt1 | contig 26137 bp, 24 predicted proteins | sample 1732661 | NCBI WGS metagenome assembly OWID01 (sample SAMN05065739, study PRJEB22554) | human gut metagenome | biome: ENVO:2100002; feature: ENVO:00000062; material: ENVO:00002003 | host: Homo sapiens | place: USA
AGCTTTCTGTTGCGTGTCAGGAAAAACTAGGACGCGAATAGGGTGCAGGCTCAGCTCGTGGAAGAGAAGGTTAGATAAAGATGATGGTCGGAACGCGAGCTTTCTGTTGCGTGTCAGGAAAAACTAGGACGCGAATAGGGTGCAGGCTCAGCCTGCGGAAGAGAAGGTTAGATGGAGATGATGGTCGGAACGCGAGCTATCTGTTGCATGTCGAGAAAAATCAGGACGCGAATAGGGTGCAGGCTCAGCCTGCTGACCGGAGCTTGAAAAGGTTCAAGTCCGTTCCTGAACATAAAAAAACAGGTCACCCCTAAAGGGTGACCTGTTTTTTGGTGCCGCTGACCGGACTTGAACCGGTACGGATGTTAGTCCGAGGGATTTTAAGTCCCTTGTGTCTGCCTATTCCACCACAGCGGCGAAACATGATATAATCACCCAAATATGATACAATATTTTAGATTAGAAGTCAAGTCTTTCCAGTAAAACGGGCATAAATCCATCAAAAAAGAGGTCCTTTTTGACAGAAAAAAGGACCTGCATCTCTATTCCTGACGCTGTATTTTCTACATCGCCTGCTCAGCCGCTCCCACGTTTGCAGGGGAGGCCGGATGGAAAGAGGATACCGGTCCTTTTTTACCGGTATCCTCGCTTTTAGTTTAACAGGAAAAGGAGTGATGACCGGATTTTTTGTTTCCCCATGGGGTGCCGCCCCAAAGGGACCGGCCTCCCGCAAACGCTGTTCTATCGAACAAGGAATGGGTGAAACAGTTATAGTTTGCGCATCTGACAGAACTTTATACAGATGGATTTCCTTTTTTGAATTTTCTTTTTGAAAAATGGCTTCAATACTTGAAAAACACGACATCTTATGATATGATAATCAAGTTAGGTTATGATGCGGGAGAAGTCTGCGCTGGCGGAGTTTTCCTGTTCGATCTTCGTCTTTAGGAGGTTTACAATGGGCGTAATTGATATCATCTGTGGTATTGTTCTGATTCTTGCATCCATTATGGTCATCATTTTGGTTTCCATGCAGGAAAGCAAAAGAGGTATGTCTGCGCTGACAGGTGGCCAGTCCGAAGCTGTCAACCGCAACTACGGCAGAACCAGAGACGCTATGCTTGTAAAGGGAACAAAGATTCTGACAGCGATTTTCTTCATCCTGACAATCGTTGTTTCTATCATTGATAAATTTACAGTATAGTACAATCCATCCTAAACAACATAAAACAGGGACAGGCAGCTGCTGTCCCTGTTTTTTTGTGTGCCGTCTCTGCTGCTCATCTTTTCCTAAATTTGTCCTTGATACACGCACACTTTGCTGCGGGTTCGCTTACCTTCTGCGATTTTGGCAGAAGGTGGGCGAGAAATGTCGATAATTTCACCATACAAGAAAAAGTAAAGTATTCGACTGGATTGGTCATTTATACAGTATGTAATGCGGCAAAACGGGCGGTGGAACAAATGGGGAGAGTTTGTGAAAAGAGCAGTGGAAAAGGCAAACTATACTAATAAGGTATTCTTGTGGAGGTTGTCACAAGCTCCCAATAAAATCCGGCGTTTTTTGTACCAAACCCAAAATCTTGGATTTCTTGAAAAAGCAGGGTAAAGGGCATAGGGGGAGAAAAACAGCAAAAATCATAGATTTTCTTTCATTTGCTCTGATTTTCAAGCGCTTGACAAACCCAAGATATAGTGGTATAACTTACGAGGCGACACAAAGTATAGATAAAAGCGGCAATACAAAGGGTATATCTGGTCACAGACACAGAGAAAACCCAAAAAAGTTTTTTATACAGAAATTTTAAAATTTGAAGATAAGAGGGGATCGAGATGATAACACAGGTTATTAAGAGGGACGGACGTATCGTCGATTTTGACGGCGGCAAGATCCTTGCAGCCATCGAAAAATCCATGGAGGCAGCTGGCCATCCGGCGCCACAGGGAGCTGCAGCGGTCGCTGAGGCGGTCACCAGACGTCTTAATGAAACATATCAGGATACCCCTCCAAAGATCGAGGAGATCCAGGATATCGTTGAGCAGGAACTGATGCGCATGGGGTTTGACGAGGTTGCAAAACAGTATATTTTATACCGTGCAAACCGTACACGTATCCGCGAGGCAAATACAAGTCTGATGAAAACCATCGACGAAATCACCAAGGTGGATGCAAGACAGAGCGATGTTAAACGCGATAATGCAAACATCGACGGCAACACTGCGATGGGCAGCATGCTGCAGATTGGCACAGCAGGAGCAAAAGCTTACAACGAAGCTTACCTGCTGACACCAGAACAGGCAAAGGCCTATCGTGAGGGCGATATCCACATCCACGACTTTGATTTTTATTCGCTGACGACCACCTGTACACAGATCGACATTATCAATCTGTTCGACGGCGGTTTTTCGACTGGTCACGGATTCCTGCGTGAGCCGCAGAGCATCCAGAGCTATGCAGCGCTGGCTGCCATTGCGATCCAGTCCAACCAGAACGACCAGCACGGCGGTCAGAGCATTCCAAACTTTGATTATGGAATGGCGCTGGGTGTTGCAAAAACCTTCCGCAAAGCCTATGCAAACAAGCTGACAGAGGGCGTGGAAGACTTTTTGGACACCGAGGATGAGAAACAGTCCATCGACAAAATCCTGGCAGAAGCAAAGGAAAAGACAGGCTTTACAGCACGTCTGGAAAAGGGTGCAAAAGAGTTTGATGCTGCCGTGGCAGAAGGACTGTGCGAGCAGTATAAAATCCCACACGAGAAGGCAGAGCGTCTGGTGAGCGTTGCCCGCCGCAGAGCTGTTAAAAAGGCAGACCGCGACACCTATCAGGCGATGGAGGGCTTTGTTCACAACCTGAACACCATGCACTCCCGTGCAGGCGCACAGACTCCATTCAGCTCGATCAACTACGGAACTGATACCAGTCCAGAGGGCAGAATGGCGATCAAAAACATCCTGCTGGCAACCGATGCCGGTTTGGGCCACGGTGAAACCTGCATCTTCCCGATCCATGTATTTAAGGTAAAGGAAGGGGTCAACTACAACGAGGGTGACCCGAACTACGATCTGTTTAAGCTGTCCTGCAAGGTCAGTGCAAAGAGATTGTTCCCGAACTACATCTTCCTGGATGCGCCATTCAACCTTCAGTACTATAAACCAGGTCATCCTGAGACCGAGGTAGCTACCATGGGCTGCCGTACCCGTGTCATGGGCAACGTCTATGACCCGAACCGCGAGATCAGCTATGGACGTGGAAATCTGTCGTTTACTTCGATCAACCTACCGCGTCTTGCTATCGAATCCAACCACGATGAAAAGGCATTTTATCAGAAGCTTGACAAAATGCTCGATCTGGTTGCAAACCAGCTGCTTGATCGCTTTGAGATTCAGGCATCCAAGCGCGTATACAACTTCCCATTCCTGATGGGACAGGGCGTATGGCTCGACAGCGACAAGCTGGGACCAAACGACGAGGTACGCGAGGTTCTTAAACATGGAACCCTGTCGATCGGCTTTATCGGTCTGGCAGAAACCCTGACTGCACTGTACGGTCATCACCACGGTGAGAGCGAGGAGATGCAGAAGAAGGGTCTTGAGATTGTCGGCTACATGCGCGATTACTGCGACCGCAAGAGCAAGGAGATGAAGATGAACTTCACTCTGCTTGCAACACCGGCAGAAGGTCTGTCGGGACGCTTTATCCGTATGGACAAAAAGCGCTACGGCATTATTCCAGGTGTTACCGATCGAGATTACTATACCAACTCCTTCCATGTGCCGGTATGGTACAACATCTCCGCCTTTGACAAGATCCGCAAAGAGGCTCCATACCATGCACTGACCAATGCCGGTCACATCAGCTATGTGGAGCTGGACGGCGATACCTCCAACAACGTGGATGCATTTGAGTCGGTTGTCCGCTGCATGCACGATGCAGGAATTGGTTATGGTTCCATCAACCATCCGGTTGACCGCGACCCTGTCTGCGGCTATGTCGGTGTTATCGGCGATGTATGCCCACGCTGCGGCAGACGCGACGGCGAAGCGATCAGCCCAGAAAAACTGGCACAGCTGAGAAAACAGTATCCAGATATTCCGACCTTCCGTGGAATTGAATAGAAACAAATAATCACAATGGAAATAAAGTAAAAGATAAAAAGGAGAAATGAACGATGTCCGCTATGCAGAAACAGTCTACCGTAGGAAAAGATGTCAGCTTTGAAAGAATCCGCCGTATCACCGGCTACCTGGTCGGAACCATGGACAAATGGAACGATGCAAAGAAAGCGGAAGAGCATGACCGCGTAAAACATGGTCTTTCCTGTGGATGCAGATAAATGAAGATCAACGTAGCAGGAATCATCGGTGAAAGCATTGTGGATGGCCCTGGCATCCGTCTGACGGTATTTTGCCAGGGATGCCCGCATCACTGCCCTGGATGTCAGAACCCTGAAACCTGGGCCTTTGAGGAGCGCCAGCGGATAGAACCTCAGGAGATTCTGGAGATGGTTCAGAAAAATCCACTGATTCGAGGAGTTACCTTCTCGGGAGGCGAACCGTTTGCACAGCCGCTGGAACATGCAGAGCTTGCCAAGCTGCTGCATCAGCATGGCTATGAGGTGGCGTCGTACAGCGGGTATACCTTTGAGGAACTGATGAATGGAACGCCGGAGCAGCGAACTTTGCTGGAAAATATCGACATTCTAGTCGACGGCCGGTTTGTGCTGGAGGAGCGGACGCTGGAGCTGCGTTTTCGCGGAAGCCGGAATCAGCGTGTGATCAATGTTCCACAAAGCCTGAAACAAAACAAGGCGGTTTTGGAAACCCGTGAAAGCTGGGTTGGAGAATCCGCACAATAAGCAAAATAAAAGAGAGGAAATACCATTGGTATTTCCTCTCTTTTTTGTTATACAGGAATTTATTTCTGGATAGATTCAACAGGGAAGATCAGATCCATCGACGGCAGTCCAATATTACTGCGGCGGTCGTACAGTTCGATAGATTCGATGTCACCGATGACTTGATAGCCGGAGTCTGGAAGCCACTTATGAAAGAAAAAGTATTTTGCTTTCGCAACAGCCAGCGTCAGGTCGGAAGGAACCTTGAAATCGACGCTGATATGAGCATATTTTCCGGCAGGCAGGGTAACAACTTCAAAGTTTTCGTCCTGCTGACAGCTGTCTACCAGGTCACCGACAAAATAGGAAAAATATCCTTTGTCGTCAGGCTGGCGATAGACGACAATCGTACCGCTGGGGTTAGAAAGGTGTTCCAGCTTGTCCCGCTTGTTTTGGAAGCGTTTTTGTAGCGAGGAAACATCCTTTTGCAGACGATTTTTGCTGGTGGTGACGGACATTCCTGCAACCAGTTTATCCTGTTCATAGTCCTTGACGCGGACGGTGAATTTAGGTTTTCTGCGAAGAAAAGAAAACATAGAAACCTCCAAAGTACAGATGATTTGCAAAAAGGGAGCATCAGCAGATGGCACGGCCATCCTTCATGATAATTCGGTTTCCTACATAGATGGTCGGTTCATTAAACACAAGGTCGAAGTGACCAGCAGCATCATGGCAGCCACCCAGAGCAAGATTTCGACCCATACCAATATGGAAGGTGCCATAGGTGGATTCATCTTCAATGTAGCAGTTTCCAACACAGTTGGAACGCTGATTGAGGCCGATGCCAAATTCTCCCGCAACAAAGATACCTGGGTCATTAAAGCGCTCCATATAATCCTGAAGGAACAGACCAATTTCATTTTTTTCAATGTCGATCAGTCTGCCATCGCAGAAAGTAAGCTTGATTGGTTCCGGTGGATGTCCGACATATCCCAGGGAGCCATCCAGCACAGCATGTCCATTGGTTTTTGTTTCTTCGATGCCAATGTATATTTCAAAGCTGGAGGAGCCGACCTGACCTGGCTTTGCAGCCATGCCATTGAACAAACCGGCAGTCCTGCCTTTTTTTCCGAAGGTAAGATTGGTGCCTTTAGGGGTGGTGACGCGGATGTCGTCGCTCTGATTGAGTGCTTCAATCATGCTGGAAGCGAGCTGTTCGGAAATATTCGGGTCCATCTGCATAAAATCGAAGGTCAGCATGGAACGGGTATTATTGGTCGAAAGCGGAAGCGACAGGTAGCGGCTTCCGTGAGAAAGAACCTCACGAACCGCACGGGTAGTGATGAGGGAATAGTTGGTTGCACCGATGATAACATCGTTGCTCAGGAAAAATTCGATCATGGAGTCGAACAGAGTGCCTGCCTGTGTACAGTTTTCAGGAATGACCAGTGTGATGACGAAAGCGCCCATAATTTCTGCTGACTTTTGCAGAGCAGCACATTCTTTGAGATGAGAATGGTCTGTGATAATCAGCAGTTTTTCTCCGCGCTTAACCTGACACCAACGTCGAATCACAATGTCGGCACCCTTTTGGAGTTTGGAGGACATGGAAAAGATCAAAACCTTTCTTATCTAAAAAATCTGAAAAAACCGAATAAGGGGCCGGCAGAACCAGCCCCTTATGATTTTAATAATAATGATTATACTGTACGGGATGCAATGATGCACATGTAAGCGATCTGGAATACCAGCATGATGATGGAAGGAATCGCCTGCATCTTGATGATGGAGTATTTATCCTTAACCTCGAGGTATACACCAGGTACGATGTTGAAGTTTGCAGCCATTGGAGTCAGCAGGGTACCGCAGTAACCACAGGTCATTGCGATGGTAACCATGTACAGAGGATCTGCACCGAGGTTGATTACGAATGGAACGCCGACGCCGACGGTCAGTACAGTGATAGCAGCAAATGCGTTGCCCATGATGATGGTGAACAGTGCCATACCAACTGCGTATGCGATGATACCGATGTATACGTTGCCCTGTGGGATGATCTTACCGAATACGGTAGCGAATGCATCACCAACACCAGCCTGTGTAAATACGGCACCCAGACAGGAGAGCAGCAGAGGCATGATAAATACAGCACTGGACATATCCAGGAAGCGGCGACCCTCTTCCAGGAAGGTCATTGGTTTGTTATCGCGGTTCCAGATAACCAGCAGGATAACACCGACGATGGTTGCAAACAAAGAACCGAGCAGCGAGCTCCAGCCTTTGAGGAATACGGAGATGATGATCGAGAAGAAGCCGGCACCGAATGCAGGGATAAAGATCTTCATACCGATCTTCTTGAAGTTTCTCTGCTGTTCTTCCTTGGAAGCGGACTGCAGGTTGCCGCGTTTAACTTTGCGCAGTGCAGCAGGGATACAAATGATGGCTACGATGATACCGCTGACGATAGATGGCAGCCACTGACCAAATGCAACGACGATACCAAGAGCGAACCAGAACAGGCCGGTCCAGATATAAGCGTCATTATCCTTTTTCTGCCATGCGCGGACACCGCAGTACATGGAGAAAAAGCCGGAGAGAAGGTACATAACCTGTACCAGTTTATCAGAGATGGTCAGCTCTGGACTCATAAAATAAGATAACATTGTTTTTTCCTCCTTCTACCGCTTATTTGTTCTTGGCTGTTTTCAGGCCGTCTGGATAGCACTTCTTGACCATGCGGCCATCGACAATCAGAGTCTGTGCAGCGTTGACAAACATTGCGAACAGAGCGATTGGAATCTGAACCTTAACGATCTGCATTACGTCAACCTCAACGCCAACGGTAGCCAGAGTGGACTGGATCAGAAGGACAGAGGAGTTGGCAGCGAACAAGCACTGACCAAAGAAGTTGGACATGTTGTAATCTTTACCATACAGAGCTTTGATGGTTTCTTCGTGTTCTGGAGCAACCTCATAGCCTTTTGCCTCAACGATACCCAAGGTCATAGGCATCAGAATTGGACGAACGTAGGAAGGAATACCACCGATCGGAATTTTGAAGATGATGAAGATCTGGTCGAGAACGCCCCAGATAGCGATCAGCATACCGGTTGTCAGGCCTTTTGCCTTTTTAATCAGTTCAGCACCAGCTTCTTTCAGACCGTTTCTTTCCAGAGTACCGGTCAGGATCATCAAGATGATGGTGATCAACTGGTTACGGTTAGCAACAAAGGTGCTGCCGACGGTGGTCAGAAGGTCGACGACATTGATGCCACCACAAATTGCGGTTACGATGGCTGATACAAAGATGATTGCGATAGGCTCAAGCTTCAGCGCAAAACCGATGATGACAACAACTACGCCAAGTAAGCTTAACATAAGAACACCCCTTTAAAAGAATAGTTTGTTTTTTGAGGATACCCTCAAATCGCCAGAAGATACGACCAGTTGCACCTTCTGGTTATATTACAAATATTATACAGCCATGAAATTTAAATTTCAATAAGTTAAAGTGCAATTATGAATATTCTATGAAATCGCTAAAATTATACGGAATATTTTTGGTAATCCGTCAGTAATTCTTGCAATTTTTATAAAGATATTATACAAAATTATCATATAAACCAATTCTAATTAAAATCTCAAGTGATAAAAGATCCAGGGCAAAGCATAAAATCAAAGAAATTTTCTTTTATATTAAAGAAAAAGAACAACGAATAGACAGAGAAAACAGCTTATAGATGAAAAAATAGAATAACATGGTAGGGTTCTATTATAAAATCTTGTAAGTAAATTATAGAATACTCACAAGAATGAAAATATTTACTAAAGAAAGAGCATTCTGTGCGGGAGATGATTTTAGAGTGATACAGGGATTATTTTCTCGACAACATAATCTCGGAGCAAAATTTTTATTGTTTTTTAGCTCACACGGCTTATTTTTGTTTACCATAGAAATAAAGAATCGTTTGGGAAAAGAGGAAAAACTATTGCGAAGCATCACAGGCTGTGATACCATTATAAAACGGGGTGCAAAATACAAAAATTTTATAGAAAAAATCAGATGTGGTAAAAAATACGTCGAAAATGAAATTTTTTCATTGAAATCAGTATAGCTATCCCCGAAAAGATTTTCTATCAGGAAGGATTTGGAGTTTGAAATGGAAAAGAATCGAATGGAACTGTTGAGCAATCTGTCGCTGTTGTTGGTGGCAATGATTTGGGGATCGGGATTTATCGGTTCCCAGCTTGCATTGGATGCACATTTGAGCTCGGCCTTTATTATTTTTGTCCGTTTTGCGGTTGCAACCATCATCGTCGGTGTGGTGTTTTACAAGGATTTGCGCCAGAACATGAAAAAGGAGCATCTTAAAGGTGGCATCATGATCGGCCTGTTTTTGTTTCTGGCATTCTATGTGCAGACGGTAGGGTTACAGTACACGACACCTTCCAACAATGCGTTTATTACGGCGTCCAATGTGGTGATGGTTCCGTTCTTGTGGTGGATCATCAGTAAAAAACGTCCAGGGGTTAAGGTGTTTGTTTCTTCCTTTTTATGTCTGCTGGGAATTGGTATTTTGTCCTTTAATTTCTCACAGGGATTTTCGCTGCGTGCGGGCGACCTGCTGACCCTCTTGTGTGCGTTTTTATTTGCCTGCCAGATTATTGCAACCGGTGTGCTGGCAAAGCAGATGGATGCAAAGGTGGTCGTCTTTTTACAGTTTGCAGTGGCTACGGTGCTGGGATTTCTTGTATTTATGCTGACCGACCGCAATTTTTCGGCGTTTGCCTCTCCAAAGGGAATGGGAGCGGTTATTTATCTGGGTGTATTCAGCACCTGCCTGTGCTACTTTTTGCAGACGACGGCACAGCAGCATGTCGATTCGGCAAAGGCAGCCATTATTCTGGCGACAGAATCTTTGTTCGGAACGATCTTTTCGGTGGCGCTCGGCTATGATAAACTGACGGTCAACATGGTGTTGGGCGGAGTCATCATCTTGATTTCTATTTTGATGACCGAACTGAAACTGCCAAAGAAAAAAGGAAGCAACAGCCCAGAGGCTGAGCTGCTGTTTGAAGAAGAGCAAAAATAAAGACAAACAGAAGGGGGAAGAAGAATGCACAAGGTTTATACCTATACCGATGCAGATTGGAACAATCTGGAGGTGTTGCAGAGAAACAGGCTGAACACAAGGCCGTTTGTCTGCGGATATGCCAGTGTGGAGCAGGCAAAGAAAAAAACAGGGGAACGCAGCCGCTCACTCAACGGGGAATGGAACTTTCAGGGATTTGACAGCCCGTTTGACAGTGACGACCAGTGGATCTTTCCACAATTCGACGATCAAAAGTGGAGAACGATGCCGGTGCCAGGACTGTGGCAGCTCAATGGATTTGGCAAACCGCATTACACCGACGACATCAGCATTTATCCCATTTTAGATACACCACAGCTGCCGGCGGACAATCCGACCGGCGCCTATCGCTACCGTTTTGCAGTAGAAAAGCAGCAAAACAGAGAATATCTGCTGCGGTTTGACGGCGTGGAGAGCGCTTATCATGTTTGGCTCAACGGCAATTTTATCGGATACAGCCAGGGCTCGCATCTGACGGCAGAATTTGACGTGACCGACAGCCTCCAGCAGGGAGAAAACCTGTTGGCAGTCAAGGTGTACAAGTTCTGCGATGGCAGCTATCTGGAAAATCAGGATATGTGGAAGATGTCGGGCATTGTGCGCGACGTCAGCCTGATTGAGCGCCCGAAGGTCCATCTGAGCGACTACCGTGTGGTCAGCGACTATAAAGAGGAAAGCGGCGCAGGCGTCTTTACACTGACGGCTGAAATCGAAAACCACGGAGAAGAAGTACAGGAAATTTGTTTGTCTGCCCAGCTGTTTGACGGCGAGGAAAAAATCTGGGAGCAAGAGTGCAAGACAGAGGTTACAGAAAACGGTGGCGTTGTCAAAACAATGCAGGCGGATTTTGCAAAGGTTCTGCCGTGGTCGGCGGAATCGCCAAAGCTGTATGATCTATATATAACGTTATCCAACCAACAGGGCGAGGTGATCGAGGTCTATCCGCAGAAGGTGGGCTTCCGTACCATTGAGCGCAGAGGCGGTTTATTCTATGTCAACGGCAAGCCGCTGAAACTCAAAGGTGTCAACCGCCATGACTGGAATCAGGATACTGGCCGCTGTGTCACCGTGGAGGATATGCGCCGCGATCTGTTCATGATGAAGCAGAACAATATCAGCGCGGTTCGCACCTCTCACTATCCGCCGAACAAGGCATTTTTGGATCTGTGCGATGAGCTGGGACTGTATGTTATGGAGGAAACGGACATCGAGACCCACCAGATGATGTACACGGGTCGGTTGAGCAAGCTGAGTGAGGACACCCGCTGGGAGGCGTCCTATCTCGACCGTGCACAGCGCATGGTGCGCCGAGACAAGAACCATCCATGCGTTCTGTTCTGGTCGCTGGGCAACGAGTCGGGCTTTGGCTCCAACTTTGTGGTCTGCGGAAAATGGATCAAGAGCTACGACCCGACCCGTTTGATCCACTACGAGGAGGACAGGGACGCTTCGATTGCAGATGTATATTCCACCATGTACACCCGTCATCATGCGCTGGAGATGCTCGGCCGCGATGAGCTGCTGACAAAGCCGCACGTTCTGTGCGAGTATGCCCATGCAATGGGCAACGGTCCTGGCGGACTGGCAGAATACTGGGAGATCATCGACCGGTATCCGCGTTTACAGGGCGGTTTTGTCTGGGAGTGGGTGGAACACGGAATTCGCTTGCCGGAGGGTGGATTTGCCTACGGCGGCGACTTTGGTGATCGCCCCAACAGCGGTTCCTTCTGCTGCGACGGTCTGGTACAGGCCGACCGCCGTCCGACTCCAGGCTTAAAGCAGCTGAAAAAGATGCTCGAACCGGTGCGCGTCCATGGGTTTGACATGCAGACCGGCTGCATCCGTGTAGAAAACAGATACGATTTCATCGACCTGTCCCATCTGCGCTGTGAGGTGGAGGTGACCTCATCAAGCGAGGAGGTACTGCTGCACAAAGAAGTTGCACTGGGAAAAATCTGTGCAGGAGAAACGCAGTCGGTGCAGATTTTGCTGCCTGGAGAGCTGGCACTGCCACAGGACGGCAAGGAGTATCTGCTGAGTGTTTGGTTCTATGACACCCGCGACCTTGCATGGAACGACCACAGTGCCTGCGCCTTTTTCCAGCAGCTGCTGGTGGAGCAGCCTTCCTTCGTGCTGCCTCAGCAGCCAATGGAGGAGGCAAAGGAGCTGGTTGTCTGCGAAAAGGGCGGAAAGATTGAGATTCAAAACGAGCAGTTCCAGCTGGAATTTGACCGTGTGCGCGGCGTCATCAGCAGCTACCAGGTCGGCGGAGAGGCGCTGATCGTCAAAGGAGCGCCGATGTATCTGTGGCGTGCACCGATCGACAATGACCGCAACACCAAGCCGATGTGGGAGGAGGAGCTGGTTTACACAGCTTCCAATGTGGTGCGCAGCGTCGAAGTTGACCAGCAGTCTGACAAGGTGGTCATCAAGTGCAGCCAGATCTGTGCACCGTTTAACCGCGAGTGGAAGATTTTGTATCAGACGACCTACACTGTTCGTCCAAATGGTGAGGTGACCATCGAGCTTTCGGGCACACCGACCGGAAAGCTGCCGGAAAGTCTGCCGCGCATCGGACTGCGCTTTGCGCTGGACGGTGGATGCAGCCAGCTGTGCTGGTACGGACGCGGACCGGAAGAAAGCTATGCTGACAGCAAAGAGGGAATGGCAAAGGGCATCTTCCGCCGCAGTGTGGAGGAAAACTACTTCCCTTATGTGACACCGCAGGAAAACGGTAGCCATATAGACACCCGCTGGCTGATGGTGCAGCGGGAGAGCGGAGCGGCTTTGTGCGTAGCGGCACAGCAGTCGCTGAGCTTCAGCGCTCTGTACTTTAGCCCTGAACAGTTGACCCAGGAGACCCACAGCGCTCAGCTGGTCAAGGAGGATGAGGTCACTCTGATGCTGGACTACCGTCATACCGGTCTGGGTACGGCAAGCTGCGGACCGGACTGTCTGGAAAAAGACCGTCTGAAACCGGAGCCATTCTCCTTCTGTTGGAAACTGTTCGGCATCGGATGTTAGAGGAGGAGAGTTCATGCACAGAAAAGTGATGCACTCACCGATCGGAAGGCTGATGCTGGAGGAGGAGGACGGTGCGTTGGTGCGCGTCGCCTTTGAGCGGGAGATTCCTGCCGGCATAGAGGAGCAGGCTGAAGAACTGCCCTTGCAAGCCAAAGAAGTATTGGAGAAGGCAGAGCGGCAGCTGGATGAGTACTTTGCTGGAGAGCGGAAGGTTTTTAACCTGCCGCTTGCACCGAAGGGAACCGAATTTCAAAAGAAAGTTTGGGCAGCGCTGCGTGACATTCCTTATGGAGAAACCAGAAGCTACGGACAGATTGCGGCTGCGGTAGGAAATCCGAAGGCCAGCCGCGCCGTCGGCATGGCAAACCATCGCAATCCGATTTCCATTATTGTTCCCTGCCATCGGGTCATCGGAGCCGACGGCAGGTTGGTGGGCTTTGGTGGCGGACTTTGGATCAAAGAAAGACTCTTAAAGCTGGAAAAAGAAAATAGCTAAAACAAAAACCCGTGCTGCAAAGCACGGGTTTTTGTTTTAGACATCTGCAAATCTTTTCTTTATAAATGAAGGACATCGCCGGTGCGGACATAGCTGATTTTATCGCCGAGCACCTCAGCAAGGGTAGCACAGCCGACCTCTCCGGTGCAGTGGCAGGTATAGACATGGTCGCGGACCTTCTGTGCAAGTACCTGTGCTGTCTGATGAGCAAATTCAGGAGAGCAGTTGATGGTTTCCACCATCTCTCCCTGTGCATTGGGACGGTGTGCCTTGAGGTGAAAACCTCCGACGACAGCGCGGATGGCGTCCTGCGGGAAGAGCTCCAGAACGGTATCGACGATATTGACAATGCCGTTGTGGCTGCAGGAGGTGAAGATGACATCTCCCTCTGGGTCGCGGATGAGCAGAAACTGTTCGTGACAGAAATCGTCGTTGACCTTGAAGTCGCCCTGCTGATAATAGAAGCGCTGACGGTCATGGCAGAAAAATTCTTCGCGGTGCAGGTGGTTATTGAGCACAAAGCAGTTGGGTGCGATTTCCACGCAGTCCTGATCCGAGGTCAGAAAGTGGAAATTTGGTTTGGAGGTAAGAAAGATATCCTGAGGTTCTCCGTGGTAGGTAAAGACGCCGTCTTTTTTACGATAGAAGCGGCGTTTGGTTTCCTCGCGCAGATAAATAGGAGCATCGGGAGAAGATTCCAGCAGGCGAAGGATGCCGCCGGTGTGGTCATAATGGTTGTGGGAGAAAACGATCGCTGTCAGATGGGAAAGATCGGTATGCAGCATCTGTGCATTTTCCAGAAAGGCGCCGGTTGCACCGGTGTCCATCAGGATGCGGGTCGAACCGGTTTCGATCAGCATGGACAGGCCATGTTCGTTGGACATGGAGGCGGTGCAGTTTTGCCCGCGTTCGTTTTCAATCAGGATGGTTACCTTGATATCGCTCATGGTTGTACTCCTTTCAAAGCGGTGAGAGTTTATGAATGAAAGACGGTCTGTACCAAAAACATATACAGTGCCGTCGAACATAAGATGCTCAGGAGATTGTTGTGTTTATATTTTTGCAGTACGGCAGCAACCGCGACCGATACCAATTCGGGGATACCGAAAGGATAGGAGGTCGGAGTGATGCCGCGCAGACAATAGACGACCAGAATAGCGATAATTGCCGGCGGAAGCACCTGACCGAGGTAGGTGATCCAGGCAGGAGAACCCTTTTTTCCGCCGAAAAAGGCAAAGGGAACGGCGCGGGTGACAAAGGTACACAGAGCGGTAACGGCGATGATTGCCAGCGCTCCAAAGGTGGAAACAGGGGAAGTCATCAGCGCTCACCTCCCTTGTGCAGACGGGAACGGCACAGCAATAAAAGCACGGTGGCCGCAAGGAGGGACGGAATCAAAAAGCTGTCGGCGCCAAAAACAAGCAGTCCGACGAGGGCTGCAGCGGTACCGAGCAGGGCGGGCAGACGATTATTTTTGTCCTCCATCTGCTCGACCAAAATGACGGTAAACAAAGCCGTCATCGCAAAGTCGATGCCGGTGGTATCAAAGGGAATGAGCGCGCCGGCGATACATCCTGCCAGAGTGCCTGCAATCCAATAGAGCTGGTCAAGCAGGGCAATCCAGAACAGGAAAGCATGCTCGTCCACACCCTGTGGAACCTTGGCGGAACACAGGAGAGAATAGGTTTCATCGGTGAGAGAAAAAATCATATACAGTTTCTTTTTGCCCATGGCAGCAAAGCGGTCAATAAACGAGATGCCGTAGAACATGTGGCGGATATTGACCGCGAGGGTCATGAGGGCAACCTGAAGCAGGTGAAAGCCGCCGGCAAAAAAATTGACGGCAACAAACTGCATCGAACCGGCATAGATGCACACGCTGCACAGAGCAGCCCAGTACCAGGGATAGCCGCCGCTGTACATCAGAAGGCCAAAGGCCATGCCGGTAAAAAAGTAGCCGCACAGCACCGGAACGGTGAGCGGAAAGGCCGCGCGGATCGCGGCAAGATGTCGGGATTTTGTCACAGGACACACTCCTCTTTTTTTACACACAGAAGAATTTTTAACAAGTTCACATTAAAAAGTGGAAAGCAGCATTTCCCGCCAGGGAGCAAAAGCGGAAGGAAGAGCGACATCGGAGGTGGGATGATCGTGAGAGAGACAGGCGATTTCGACCAGGCGATAGTCGTCGGGAAGCTGTCTGGACAGCTGAGCAAAATCGCTTGCATGTGCGGTGATCTCCCAGGCGGACATCTGCCACTCGATGTGGGTGAAGATATGGCGGGAGGACGGTGCCGGCTGAATTTTTAGTGCAAAGATGCCAAGCTCATCGGCAAGGCTGCATGCCGCCGAAAAGGCGTCGTCACAGTTAAGGCAGCCTTCGACAGAAGGAAATTCCCACAGTCCGCGCAGCACTCCTTTGGAAGGACGGCGGTGCAGGAGGGTATAGCTTTTGCCGTCGATGTCGCAGGAGAAGATAAACAAGGTCCGCTGTTCGATGCGGCGGGCTTTTTTGGGAGCCTTGACCGGAAAATCGGTTTGGTTCCCATTTTGATTTGCAAGGCAGAGTGTTTTCAGCGGGCACATAAGGCACTGAGGCGGAGAGTTTGGCAGGCAGACGGTGGCGCCAAGTTCCATCAGCGACTGATTAAAAACGCCGGCACCGTGCGAAGGTTCCACTTGAGCAAGGAGGGAACGAAACTGCTGTTTGGTCGCTTCCAGCGAGATGTCGTCGGAGCAGCAGAGCACACGGGTGAGCACCCGCAGCACATTGCCGTCGACGGCGGGCACCGGCAGATCGAAGGCGATGGAGGCGATGGCGCCGGCGGTATAATCGCCGATGCCTGGCAGGGCGCGCAGCTGCTCAAAGTTTGCGGGAAGTTTTGCGTCATACTGCTCAACCAGCACGCGGGCAGCCTTTTGCAGATTGCGTGCGCGGCTATAATAGCCCAGTCCTTCCCAGAGCTTGAGCAGCCGGTCCTCGGGACAGTCTGCCAGCGCGCGGACGTCGGGCAGCTCCTGCATAAAGCGTTCAAAATAAGGTTTGACCGCTTCGACGCGGGTCTGCTGCAGCATGATCTCGGAGACCCACACACGGTAGGGAGATACCTGCTGGCGCCAGGGAAGGTCGCGTTTATTTTGGTGATACCATAACAAAAGCGGCTCAACAATTTGTTTGAGCCGCTTGGTTTGACAAAGAAAGTTGTTCATCATTCTGCTTCCTGTTGCGAATCGTGCAGGCGAAGGGAGGATTTGATCTTTTCAAAGGTCTCATTGCTGATGACGTGCTCAATGCGGCAGGCATCTGCGGACGCATTTTCACGGCTGACCCCCAGAACCTCCTCCAGAAAACGGCTGAGCAGACAGTGACGCTCATAGACGGCCTCGGCCTTCTGACGTCCCTGCTCGGTGAGCAGGATAAAATTATTTTTATCCATGGTAATCAGACCTGCGGTTTTGAGGATGCCCATAGCGCGGCTGACGCTGGGTTTGGAGAATTCAAGTTCATTTGCAATATCAATCGAACGGACAACGCCGTTTTTCTGTTCGAGAATAAGGATGGTTTCAAGGTAGTTTTCGCCGGATTCCTGAATCTTCAAGGCAACATGGCTCCTTTCGGGAAAAGTATCGTGTTGGGCTCCAGAAGGGAACATTCAACGATTTGTACAGTTTTTGTCTGTGATTTCATGCATCCAGTTTAACACATTTACAACTTTCTTTCAAGGGAGAAAGCATGGCTTTATACCGGATGCTTGTAAGACAACCACAAGCATGGTACAATGAGAATATAGCAGGGGAATCTGGAAAAGAAGATTGACAGCGTTGTCCCTTTGACTTACAATAAGACTACATCCAGAAGACAGAAGTTATCGACAGAATTATTTTCTAAAGAGGAGTTTCAAATGGAAAAAGGTACCAGAATTCAAAAAGTCCTCTCCGAGCAGGGAATCGTATCCCGCAGAAAGGCGGAGGAATGGATCGAACAGGGCAAAATCAAAATTAACGGCCGCCCTGCTGTACTGGGTCAGAAGATCAACCCCAACCGTGATGTGGTCACCATCGACGGCGAGAGAGTATATTTTCAGAAGAGCAGCCAGAAATATTACATCATGCTGCACAAGCCGCGCGGCTATGTGACCACCATGAGCGACGAGCTGGGCAGAAAATGTGTGGCAGAGCTGGTGGAGGACGTGCCGGAGCGCGTCTATCCGATCGGCCGACTGGACAAGGACAGTGAAGGAATGCTGCTGTTTACCAACGACGGCGACTTTGCAAACCTCATCATGCACCCAAGCCACCATGTTTCCAAGACCTACCGTGTCACGGTACGTCCTGACGTCACCGATGCACAGGTGATCCAACTGTCCACCGGCGTAGTGATCGACGGCAAAAAGACAAGCCCTGCACATGTCACCGTACTGGAAAAGGAACCAGGCAGAGTGGTTATGCAGATTGTGATTTATGAAGGAAGAAACCGTCAGGTCAGAAAGATGTGTGAAGCGGTGGGTCTGGAGGTTGCAAGGCTCAAACGTACAGCAATCGGACCGCTGAAGCTGGGAATGCTGGCACCAGGAAAATGGCGTGAGCTGCGTCCGGGAGAAATTGGCATGCTGCGCAATGCAGTCAAGACCTCTACCGGTGTACCTGAGGTGCTGGGCGACCTGGATGAGGACATCCTGGGCAAAAATGTCCGCCGTAAAAAACCAGCGGTGGAGCGCGCTGTCTTTGAATCGGGATCTCGTTATACAGGAAGAGATTTCGGTACAAAGGAACAGGCACGCAGCAGACAGAACCAGCGTCAGGACCGCAACCGTGCTTTTGCAGGTCGAGGCGGCAAGCCGTATTCCAAGGGAATTGGAAACAAGCCGTTTACCAAAAAAGGTTCGGGAATGTAACAGAGAAAACAGTCTTTTTCTGTACAGAACAGGCGCAGGTAACATGTTACCTGCGCCTGTTTGTTTTTATCTGATTTTGGAAGGGAAGCCGAAAGAATGAAAGTGACATTTGTTCGTCATGGTCAGACCGATTGGAACAAGCAGGGTAGGCAGCAGGGACTTGCGGACATTCCACTCAATGAAACAGGAATGGAGCAGGCCAGAAAAACCAGGGAACTGCTCAAAGGCGAGCAGTTTGATTGTGCATACTGTTCGCCGCTGATGCGTGCCCGGCAGACAGCAAACATTATCTGTGAGGGAAGAAATATTCCGATCTATCTGGAACAGCGTCTGATCGAGCGGGACATGGGCGAATTTCAGGGGATGGATTGGACGCAGTTTGACTCCCGTCTGTTCTGGGACTACACAGCCAACATCCAGTATGAAAAGGCGGAAAATATCCAACAATTTTTTGCAAGGGTCTATGATTTTCTGGATACCCTCAAAGGAAAAGAGGGCAGTGTGCTGCTGGTAGCACATGGCGGCGTCTTTGCACCGGTGAGCAGCTATTCGGGACGCTCCAAAAAGGAGGACAATCTGACCGACATCCTGCTGGCAAATGCACAGGCATATCAGTTTGAACTATAAAAAAGAAAAGGAGAACAAACGATGAAACAGCTTCAATTTGGTGGAAGTGAATATCTGGCGGCGTTGGTTGGTATTGTAGCGGGAGCAGTACTGGTATTTTTTCCGTCGCAGGCAATCGATGTCATTACTTACGGTATCGGCATTTTATCGCTGATCTATGGATTGATGAAGGTGATTTCCTACCTTCGGAACAGGGAGCTTTCCGCCTTTTTTATCGGGGAGCTGGTGCTGGGTATCTTTTTATTGGGCATCGGACTGTTCTGTCTGATGAATCCAGGCGGTATCTTTGCGCTGCTGCCGATTGTACTGGGTATTCTGGTGCTGGTCGAGGGTATTTCCAAGGTACAGCGCGCATGGATGCTGCGCCGCTATGCGTATCCAAAGTGGATTGGCGCAATGGTGACAGGTATTCTCATCGCAGTTCTGGGAGCAGTGCTGATCTTTAATCCATTTGGTGCGCTGGTCGTCACAGTGCGCATCATGGGTGTTTTGCTGATTGCGGACGGTATCACCGGCGCATGGTTTAACGTTGTATTTAACAGGCTGTCCTAAAAACGAGGGAGGTTTTTTCATGGAAGAGTATATTCTGGCATTGGATCAGGGAACAACCAGTTCCCGTGCCATCCTGTTTGACCGGCAGCAAAATATCGTGGGAATCTCACAGAAGGAGTTTACCCAGCATTATCCAAAGGAAGGTTGGGTCGAGCATGATCCGATGGAGATCTATTCCTCTCAGTATGCGGTGATGATGGAGGTCATCGCACAGAGCAATGTGGATATAAAACAGATCAAGGGCATCGGTATCACGAACCAAAGGGAAACCACGATTTTATGGGATGCAAAGACCGGACGGCCGATCTACAATGCGATTGTCTGGCAGTGCCGCCGCACAGCGGACATCGTCGATCGTTTAAAACAACAGGGCTTGGGAGAGTATATCCGCGAAGTCACCGGACTGGTGCCGGACGCCTATTTTTCGGCAACCAAAATTGCGTGGATTCTCGACCACGTTGAAGGTGCAAGAGAACGGGCAAAACGAGGAGAAATCCTGTTTGGTACGGTAGACAGCTGGCTGATCTGGAAACTGACCGGTGGAAAAGCGCACGTTACCGACATGACCAACGCCTCGCGCACCATGCTGTTTAACATCAGAACATTGGAGTGGGACGAAAAGCTGTTGCAGGCGCTGGACATTCCACGGGCGATGCTTCCTCAGGTGAAAAGCAGCAGTGAAATCTACGGCTACACCACCATTCAGGGAGAACAGATTCCGATTGCAGGCATTGCCGGTGACCAGCAGGCGGCTTTATTTGGGCAGTGCTGCTTTGAGGAAGGTCAGGCAAAAAATACATACGGAACCGGATGCTTTTTGCTGATGAACACGGGAGAAAAGCCCTGTATGAGCGAAAACGGACTCATTACCACCATCGCCATCGGGTTAAATGGAAAGGTGCAGTATGCGCTGGAAGGCAGCGTCTTTGTGGGCGGTGCGGTCATCCAGTGGATTCGCGACGAGTTGCGCTTTATCACCGAGTCGAAGGATGCGGAGTACTATGCGCAGAAGGTCGAGGACACCGGCGGCGTGTATCTGGTGCCGGCCTTCACTGGACTTGGTGCGCCGCACTGGGACATGTATGCCCGAGGCTGCATCATCGGCATCACCCGCGGCACCCGCAGGGAACATATCATCCGCGCGGCGCAGGAGTCGATCGCTTATCAGAGCTATGATTTGGTGCGGGCGATGGAGCGCGACACCGGCGTGAAGATGCGGGAGCTGAAGGTGGACGGCGGCGCCAGCCGCGACCATTTCCTGATGCAGTTTCAGGCGGATATTCTCGACTGTGAGGTGCGCCGTCCGATGATTCGGGAGACGACGGCACTGGGAGCAGCGTATCTGGCAGGACTGGCGGTCGGTGTCTGGAAGGACAAGGAGGAAATCCGCAGTTTGTGGAACTGCGACGTCACCTTTGTTTCGCAGATGCAGGAAGAAAAGAGAGAGCAGCTTCTGCATGGATGGCACAAGGCGGTCGAGCGAAGCATGGGCTGGGCAGAATAAAAAAGAAAAGTAATCAAAAAAAGGACTGTCATTTGACAGTCCTTTTTTGATTGCTTACAGGAGCGATGCAGCAAGAGAACACAGGTTTTGACAGGAGAAAGCGGGATGGTTCCAGCTTTGTTCGAGCAGGGCGTCCCAATTTTCGTTCGAGTATTCCAGCTCCTTGGAGAGGGCTTTAATGTTGATGATCTGTTGAGAAATGGAAAAATCGGCGGCAGTTTCCATTTCCAGCACAAGCACCAACAGGGAAAACAGAACAGTCGCCTTGATGCGGGAGAGAAGCTCGCCGTCGCGCGCTGCTTTGAGCAGGTAGCGGTAGAGAAGATAGACGCAGAGATGTTCATACTCATGAGGACGGGAGGGAGAATATTTTTGGCTGAGAAGTTTGGGCAGCTGCTGTTGGAGCGATTGCAGACGCTGCGGCCAAAGTGGATCAATGGGTTCGAGCGTCTGCAAAAAGGAAAGGATAGCATCGAGCACTTTATAGGGCTGTTCCTTTGACGGTTCAGGGAGAGGAACAGAGGAATCTTTGGTCAGCTGTTCGAGCGCCTCGATATCTCCAAAGTCGATGGCCTCCTGCGCCTGTTCTGCAAGGCAAAGGAGCGTACAAAATCGCTGGGAAAGCGATTTTGTGCGGTCCTGAAGAAGAGCAAAGAACCGTTTCCGCAGCAAAAGCAGAAGCTGTAGCAGCTGCGGGTCGAAGGGAGCATCATCGGGAGCTTCTTCAATCTCGGTCTGCACAAAATTTAGAGGAGAGGCGTCCGAAATCAGCAATCGGACCGCTTCTTCACAGCAGAGTCCGAGACCGCTTTCCTTATAGCTTCCAAACCATTCATGAAAGCGAGGATGCTGGTCACAGATTTCGCACAGATGTTCCTCGCCGAGGTGCAGGATCAGGTCGCAGAGGTTCTGTTCATTCAAAAAGGGACAGCGTTCCTGTGGTGTCAGAAGGAAGTGAGGTGTCTGGGAAAAGTCGATATTCTGCTCAAGGCAGGCGGCAAAGAAATCGTTTTTCTGTGCGCGCTGCCGATAGTAGGCGGCAGTGCTTGGGTCGATGTCGATCTCCCAGCCGATGCAGCAGCTGTCGGTGCATCGGGAGGCGATGCAGTGAAAATCAAAATAGAAGGAAGGTACAGTTAGTTTCATAGATGTTCTCCTGTGGTGTTTACCATATTTTTGGATTCAGTATATCATTTTACAATCTGTTCATGCAATGGAAAATAGTTTAACACACCTTTTACGGGAGAAAGGGTGTGACTTTTACACGAATGAATTATGATATAGGAGCAAGATCAAAGCAAACAAAAAGAGGAGAGTGTATTTATGAACACAAAGAAAGTATTTTCCAAAGTTGCAGCTGCAGCTTTGGCTGGCACAATGCTGCTCAGCTGTGCCTATGCGGCAGGTACTGATACAAAATCTGCAGCACTGACCACCGGTCTGACCCAGTCCACCGGCATTGTAAATTCTACAAGCAAAAAACCAAAGTATGTTTTCCTGTTCATCGGCGACGGTATGAGCTATCCACAGTTCCAAGCTGCTTCCGATTATCTGGGTGCAGTTGCTGACACCGACAACGACGATATTCTCGACGGAAACAAAGCACTGAACTTTATGAACTTCCCAGTTGCAGGTTCCGCAGTTACCTATGATTCCACTTCCTTCTGCCCAGACTCTGCATCCACTGCAACCTCCATCTCGACCGGTCACAAGACCTATTCCGGTACCATCAACATGGATGAAACCATGACTGTAAAATATGAAACTATCGCTGAACAGCTCAAAGACGAGGGCTACGACATCGGCGTTGTTTCTTCGGTAAACTTAAACCATGCAACACCAGCTGCTTTCTACTGCCATCAGGCAAGCAGAAACAACTACTATGAAATCGGTGAAGAGCTGATTGCTTCTGACTTCGATTACTTTGCAGGCGGCGCTCTGCTCAAACCAAACGGTGCAGACGGCGACAAAGAAAGCCTGTACGACAGAGCAGAGGAAGCTGGCTACAAAGTAGTGAACACACAGGCGGAAGCTGAAAAGATCAGCGCAAAAGATGAGAAAGTTCTGCTCATCAGCGAAAAACTGGCAGACGGCGATTCCATCTCCTATGAAAATGACCGTGCAAACGGCGAATGGGCACTGGCTGACTATGTAGACAAGGGCATCGAAGTGCTGTCCGACAACGACAAAGGCTTCTTCATGATGGTTGAAGGCGGTAAGATCGACTGGGCTTGCCATGCAAACGATGCAGGTTCCGCAATCAACGATACGCTTGCTCTGGCAGATGCAGTTGACGAGGCACTGGAATTTGCAAAAGATCATGCAGATGAAACCCTGATCCTGGTTACCGGCGACCATGAAACCGGTGGTCTGACCATTGGTTATGCTGGTACCGACTATGACACCTATCTGACCAACCTGACCAACCAGAAAATCTCCTACGCAAAATTTGACAGCGACTATGTTACAAAATACAAAGAAAACCAGACTTCCTTCGAGGACATGATGAAAGACGTTGAACAGCTGTTCGGTCTGAAGATGTCCGGTGCAGAGGATGACAAACTGGTTCTGACCGACTACGAAATCGGCCTGCTCAAGGAAGCATATGCAAAGACACTGGCTGACGAAAAAGCAGACGAAGAAAATCAGGCAGAGTATGTACTGTACGGTACCTATGAGCCACTGTCTGTCACCATCACCCACCTGCTCAACAACAAATCCGGTATCGACTTCACTTCTTACTCTCACACTGGTCTGCCGGTAGCAGTATTTGCAAAGGGCGTTGGACAGGATGAGTTCGGCGGTTACTATGACAACACTCAGATCTACCACAAACTGGCTGATCTGATGGACATCAAATAAGATATCTCCTGAAGGTTTCTGAAAAATAAAGCAAAAAAGCGGATGGAAGTTCTGTCCGCTTTTTTGCGATTCTGTATGATTGGGAAAGGGTTCTTCTATGAAAGGTCTGCTTACAAAGGAAAAATTGCAGTACAATGCACCGGTTTGGGTGTGCATCCTGTTTATCATCGTTTTATGTTTGATTCCGACCGGCTACCAGGAAATTTATCGTGAGGCCGATCAGTGTGTGGCGCAGGTTCTGGAAGTTGACAACAGCACCATCATTGACACCGGACTGGTCCGTTCCGGCGAGCAGCGCTGCGAGCTGGAGATTCTCAGCGGCAAATTTAAGGGACAGACAACACAGGGCGTCAATATGCTCAACGGTTCGCTGGAGCAGGACAAGCTGTTTGAAGTTGGAGACAAGGCACAGGTGGTTGTCAGCTATGACGGTGACGAGATTTTGATGGTGACGATGATCGACCACAACAGAATTCCCGCAGAGCTTTTGATGGGTGCAATTTTTGTACTGTTCTTGATTTTGTTTGCAGGCAGAACCGGCGTGCGCGCAGTATTGAGCTTTATTTTGACCATTCTGGCAATCTGGAAGCTGCTGGTCCCGCTTTATCTGAAGGGATACAATCCGATTTGGATTGGTGTTGTATTCACATTGATTCTGAGTGTACTGATTATTTCTCTGGTCTATGGATTTGACCGCCGGTGTGCATCGGCAGTTTCGGGTACGATTCTGGGCGTTATTGTCACCTGCATTCTGGGAGCGATCTTTACCGACCTGTTTAAAATCCATGGTGCGGTGATGTCTTCCTCGGAAAGTTTGTTGTATGCGGGATACCAGGATCTGAACCTGACGAGAATTTTTATGGCGTCCATCTTTGTCGGTTCGTCCGGCGCACTGATGGATCTGTCGGTTGATATTACCTCCGCTGTTTGTGAGGTAGTGGAGAAAAAACCGGAGATTGGCTGGAAAGAAGCCGTTCATTCCGGTATGAATGTGGGCCGTGCAGCGATGGGTACCATGACAACAACGCTGCTGCTGGCATATTCCGGCGGCTATATTGCGCTGCTGATGGTATTTATGGCGCAGGGAACCCCTTTAATCAACATCCTCAACTATAAATATGTAGCGGCAGAGATGATCCATACAGTCATTGGTTCCTTTGGACTGGTGACAGTAGCTCCCTTTACAGCATTATGTGCAGGTGTATTTTTAACATCTTTGAAACCTTCTGGAAATGAAAAGGTGCAAGAAAGATACTATAATGAAAATAATGAGCAGGCGAAACTGACATTGGACAGTGAACGACCTGCGGAAAATTGCCATATACAACAGGGAGGCAGAGAAAATGAAGGAAGTATATGATTTTTTAAAGAAATGCGGAACCTATTATCTGGCAACCGTTGACCATGGTCAGGCAAGAGTGCGCCCTTTTGGAACGATTGATCTGTTTGATGGACGTTTGACCATTCAGACTGGAAAGGTCAAGGACGTTTCCAGACAGATGATGGAGAATCCAAAAATAGAAATCTGTGCATTTGACGGAGAACAGTGGCTGCGTATGGCGGCAACTGCGGTAGAAGATCCAAGAATAGAAGCGCAGGAACACATGCTTGCAGCATACCCGTCTTTGCAGAAGATGTACAAGGCTGGAGATGGAAACACACAGATCTTTGCTTTGGAAAAAGTGACAGCTGTTTTTTCTTCCTTTACCCAGCCAAGCCGCACCATTGAGTTTTAAACAAAATCAGAGATGAGAAAAAGCACCTCACAGCATGAGGTGTTTTTTTAGTAGGAAGTGTTGATGGCAAGGTGCTGTTTTTACTCGAGCAAATTGCCAAGACAAAGGAAAAAGGCTGAATGCGGATTGCATTCAGCCTTCGTTTGGTATGCCCGATGCGATTCGAACGCACGGCCTTCAGAGTCGGAGTCTGACGCTCTATCCAACTGAGCTACGGGCACATATTGATTTGGAACTTAGTTATTATAACATATCAGAAGATCAAAAGTAAAGAGAGAAAAAGAAGATTTTCAGGCTTTTCAAATCGAGGGAAAGTAAGGGCTAATTTTATCTCCAAAATAGGACAGAAAACGACTGAAAGATACACAAAACGAAAAATTGCGTTTTATAAAATGTCAACAAACCGCATAAACAAAGGAAAAAGTGGGGGTGACCCCACTTTTTTCAAAAAAATGGCAATTTTTTTGAAAA
>OWID01000209.1_pt1 | contig 25899 bp, 20 predicted proteins | sample 1732661 | NCBI WGS metagenome assembly OWID01 (sample SAMN05065739, study PRJEB22554) | human gut metagenome | biome: ENVO:2100002; feature: ENVO:00000062; material: ENVO:00002003 | host: Homo sapiens | place: USA
GGCTGGCAGGGCTCATGGAGCCGCTTTTTCGGGTGGGCGGCGCGGGGGGCGCGGCGCTGGTGCTGGGCCTTGCGGGCGGCTACCCGGTGGGCGCCCGGACGGCGGCGGAGCTGTACACCGCCGGTTCCCTCAGCCGGGAGGAGGCGGAGCGGCTCCTCTGCTTTGCCAACAACTCCAACCCCGTCTTTCTCATCAGCGTCCTTGGCGTGGGTGTGTTTGGCTCCGTGCGGACCGGCGTGTGGCTCTGGCTCATCCATATACTCTGCGCCCTTTTGACGGGGCTTTTCTTCCGCGGGAATGGAAGTTCCTTTGGACGCCAGTATGTGAAAAGGCAATCCGCTTCACAGAATATCTCCTTTTCCACCGCCCTGGTACAGTCCGTCCGGGAGGGAGTGGGGGCCATTTTGTCCGTCTGCGCCTTTGTGGTGTTCTTCTACGTGCTCTCCCGGCCGCTGCTCTCCCTGGGTGGGACAGCTGGTACCGTGGCCGTAGGCATCACGGAGCTTTTTTCCCTGACGCCGCTGCTGATGCCGGACCGCATGGGCTTTGCCCTGGCCGCCGCCATGTCCGGCTGGGGCGGCCTCTCCGTGCTGTGCCAGACGGCGGCCGTGGTGGAGAAGAGCGGTCTTTCCATGGGCCGTGCCGCCGCGGGCAAGGCCGTCCACGGCCTGCTCTCGGGGCTGCTGGGCTGGCTGCTGGCCGGGTATGTGCTGGCATAACAATACCCTCCGCTGCCAATTTCGACAACGGAGGGTATTGTTTCGTCAATATTCTACAATTTGTATCATCTTTGTCCCTTGTCGTAAGGGATGCCCTCTGCCTTGGGCGCCCGGGACTTCTGGGAGGTGAACGCCAGAACCACCAGGGAGATGATATAGGGCAGCATGTTGTACACAGAGCTGGGCAGGTTCAGCGCCTGCAGCACGTCAAAGCCGGAGTACACATTGCCCAGGGCCCGGAAGAAGCCGAACAGGATAGCCGCCAGGGCGATACGGGTGGGCTTCCACTGGCCAAAGATCATAACGGCCAGGGCCAGGAAGCCGAAGCCCGCCACGCCGTTTTCAAATTTCCACTCGCTGACGCCGGCGGTGATATACACGATGCCGCCCAGGCCGCCCAGTACGCCGGAGATCATGACGCCGGCATAGCGCATCTTATAGACGTTGATGCCCACGCTGTCCGCCGCCTGAGGATGCTCGCCGCAGGCCATGAGCCGCAGGCCGAACCGGGTCTTGTACAGCGTCACATAGGCGATGACCAGCGCCGCCGCGGCCATCAGCATGAACCAGTTGAACTCAAAGGAGCCGATGTTCACCAAAAAGGCCTTCTTGGGCTCGATGTACTGGATGGTGGAGGAGACGTTGTCCACGCTCTCGGCGGTGTTCATGGCCTTGACGAACACGGTGGCCGCCGCGGTGCCCAGCAGGTTCATGGCGGTACCCACCAGGGTCTGGTCGGCCTTGAAGTTGATGGCCGCCACTGCCAGCAGCAGCGAATAGAGGAGGCCCAGCAGCATGCTGGCCAGCGTCACCAGCAAAATGATGACCGGGGCCGATGTGCCGGCAGGCAGGAACTTCATCATCAGCGCGCCGCCCAGGGCGCCCATGACCATGATGCCCTCCAGGCCGATGTTGATGACGCCGGAGTGCTCAGAGAAGCATCCGCCCAGCGCCACCAATACCAGAACGGAGGCGAAAATCAGCGTATATTGCAGAAGCAGTGTCATTTCGTCTCGCCTCCCTTCCCGTGATCCGCTTCCCGCTGGGCGCGCTTTTCATCCCGGCGGTCCAGACGCTGGTTGAGGATATACTTGAAGAACAGCACGAAGCTGCAGAGGTAAATGATGATGGCGGAGATAAAGTCGGAGATCTGGGCGGAGTACATGGTCTTATCCACGTAGGCGCCGCCGTTGGTGATGTGCTGGATAAAGAGGGACGAGAGCACGGCGCCGATGGGATGGAGGCCGCCCAGGAATGCAGCGGCGATGCCGTTGAAGCCCATGGCGGGGATGGCCGACTGAGTGCACTGCCACTGCTCGAAACCGGTCAGGTACAGCATGGCAGCACCCATGGCGGCAAGACCCCCGGAGATGGCCATGGTGAGGATCAGGTTGCGCTTTTCCGCCATGCCGCAGTACTTGGCGGCAAACTTGTTGCAGCCGGTGGCCTTGAGCTCATAGCCCAGCTTCGTCTTGTCCAGCAGCACCCACACACCCACAGCCACCAGTACCGCCAGGGGAATTGCAATGGTCACATACTGGTTGTTGCTGAAGAGGGCACCCAGGCCCAGGCTCGGCAGCAGGGCGTCCGGATTGACGGTGGAGATGTTCACCGTATAGGGGCTGGTGGGCTCTTTCACGCCGGTGAGGATGGTGTTCACCAAATACAGGCTGATCCAGTTGAGCATGATGCAGGAGATGACCTCATTGACGTTGCAGTAGGCCTTCAAAATGCCGGAAGCGGCGCCCAGCAGCGCGCCCGCCACGATGGCCACCAGCATGCACACATACCAGGGCATGCCCCAGGCCAGGGCGCAGTAGAGGCTGGCGCCGGCGCCAACCACGTACTGACCCGCGGCGCCGATGTTGAAAAGGCCCACTTTATAGGCAAAAAGAACCGATAAACTGCACATCAGCAGGGGTGCGGTCTTGGCCAGGGTGTTGCCCAGGTACTTGAGCTGGGCGGTAGAGCGGGAATAGGTCATGAAGTTTTTGACGATGGTCAAAATGGCCTCTCCCGCGCCGCTGGGATTGATGAGCAGCAGGGCGATGTAGCCGATGAGGAGGCCCAGCAAAATGCAAAGCAGCGACGCCAGCAGTGACTGGACCGCGCCGTTTCGCAAAAGCGATGTCTTTTCCTTTTTCACTGCTTACGCCTCCTTCCGCTTCGCGCCGGCCATGTACAGGCCAAGCTCTTCCACCGTGGTGGTCTTGGGGTCCAGCTCGCCCACGATCTCGCCCTCGTACATGACGAGGATGCGGTCGCTGAGTGCCATGACCTCATCCAGCTCCAGGCTCACCAGCAGCACGCCTTTGCCACTGTCCCGCTGGGAGACGATCTGCTTGTGGATGTACTCGATGGCGCCCACGTCCAGGCCACGGGTGGGCTGGACGGCAATGAGCAGCTCCGGGTCCTTGTCGATCTCCCGGGCGATGATGGCCTTTTGCTGGTTGCCGCCGGACATGCTGCGGGCCACGGTAACGGGGCCCTGGCCGGAGCGCACGTCGTACTGCTCGATGAGCCGGGAGGCATAGGAGCGGATGGCCCGGCGCTTGAGGAAGCCGGTCTTGGTGACAAACTCCGGCTCAAAGTACCGCTGGAGCACCATATTGTCCTCCAGGGAGTAGTCCAGCACCAGACCGTGCTTGTGGCGGTCCTCCGGGATGTGGCTCATGCCCATGGTGGAGCGGCGGCGGATGGAGGCGTGGGTGATGTCCTCGCCCCGCAGGCAGATGCGGCCGCTCTTGGCAGCCTCCAGGCCCGTCAGGCCGTAGACCAGCTCCGTCTGGCCGTTGCCGTCGATGCCTGCGATGCAGACGATCTCACCGGCCCGGACCGTAAAGGAGACATTCTTGACTGCGTTGTTGTTGTGGGACTTGGAGGCGATGGTGAGCCCCTCCACCTCCAGGATGGTTTCGCCGGGCTTGGCGGGCTCCTTATGGACCACGAACTCCACGTCGCGGCCCACCATCATCCGGCTGAGCTCTTCCCGGGAGGTCTCTGCGATATTGACGGTGCCGATGTACTTGCCCTTGCGCAGCACGGAGCAGCGGTCGGCCACCTCCATGATCTCGTTGAGCTTGTGGGAGATAAAGAGGATGGACTTACCCTCGGCAGCCAGGGAGCGCATGATCTGCATGAGCTCTTCGACCTCCTGGGGCGTGAGGACAGCGGTGGGCTCGTCGAAAATGAGGATCTCATTGTCCCGGTAGAGCATCTTCAGGATCTCTGTGCGCTGCTGCATGCCCACGGTGATATCCTCCACCAGGGCGTCCGGGTCCACGTGCAGCCCGTACTTCTCGCTCAGAGCCATGACCTTTTTGCGGGCCTCGCCCTTTTGCAAAAAGCCGTGGCGGCAGGGCTCCACGCCCATGATGATATTGTCCAGCACCGTGAAGCACTCCACCAGCTTGAAGTGCTGGTGGACCATGCCGATGCCCAGGGCGTTGGCGTCATTGGGATCGCGGATCTCCACTTCCTGTCCGTCCTTTTTGATGACGCCCTCCTCCGGGCGGTACAGTCCGAACAGCACGCTCATCAGCGTGGACTTGCCAGCGCCGTTTTCGCCCAGCAGGGCATGGATCTCCCCTTTTTTCAATTGCAGCGTAATATCGTCATTGGCCACAATGCCGGGAAAGCGCTTGGTGATGTGCAGCATTTCAATGGCATATGGATGTTCCAAGTTCACGACCTCCCCCTTCTTCCTGTTTTTTTCACATAGGGTTATGCTTTATTGTACTATATTTCCCCTTATAATTCAAAACAAAGTTGCGGGAAACAGAAAAAAAGAGGACGGGAAACTCCCGTCCTCTTTTTGATGCAGGGGTGATTACTTGATGTTGCCGTACTCGTTGACCGTGACAGCAGTGGTCGCGGGCATGGCGGTGGTGTCGTTGGAGACGGTGATGGTGCCGTCGAACATGCTCTTCACCAGTTCCTTGTAGTTATCCTGGGTGAAGGTGTCGGTCCACTGAGTGGACTCCATGGGCAGCTGGACATAGTTGGCGGTGGGATCGTCACCGGACACCAGGCCCAGAGTCTCGATCTTGCCGCCGTAGTTGGCGAAGTTGCCAGCAGCGATCTCGCTGAGGATGTGCTCCACGGTGGGAGCCAGACCCTTCATAGCGGAGGTAACGGTCATACCCTCGCCGTAGCCGCCGTCGATGATGCCGGCCTGGTCCACGTCCACGCCGATGACCTTGCCGCCGACCTTGGCAGCAGCCTCAGCCGCGGAGGTGTAGATGCCGCCGCCGCAGGCGAACACGACTTCCACACCCAGGGTCTGATACCAGTTGTCCATGTAAGCGGTGATGTCGGCGTCGCCGGCGAAGGCGTTGCCGTAGACATACTCCACAGTAGCAGTGGTGCCCAGATCGGCAGCCGCAGCGTCAGCGCCCTGAACGAAGCCGTAGCCATAGCGGACCACAGCGGGGACAGCCATGCCGCCCAGGAAGCCCAGGTGGGTGTAGCCCATCTTCACAGCAGCGTAGCCGGCCATGTAGCCGCACAGCTCTTCCTGATACACAGCGCAGTACACGTTGGAGGGCAGGGTGTAGTCACCCAGGTCGCCCTCGCCCACGTCCAGCGCCACGAAGGTCACGTCGGGATAGGTCTCGGCGGTCTCCTTGATGGTGTCAGCGAAAGCATAGCCGGGCATCACGATGACAGTGTAGCCCTCATCCACAGCGGACTCGACCATGGCCACGCGCTCGGCGGTGGAGTCACCGGCGGGCTTGAAGTAGTTGAACGTGACGCCGTTGGCCTCGCAGTAAGCCTTGCAGGCCTCGTAGGTGGTCTGGTTGAAAGACTGGTCGGTAATGTCACCGTAGTCGGTGATCATGGCGACGCTGAAATCAGCGGTGCCCTCAGCGGGAGTCTCGCCGCCCTCGGCGGGGGTCTCCTCCTTGCTGCCGCAGGCAACCAGGGACAGGGACATCACCAATGCAAGCGTCAAAGCAAGAAACTTCTTCATTGGAATCTACCTTCCTTCAAATTGTTTGATCTCTCCATATGGACAGATCTGTCCTTGCAGGACAGCCCTATTATATCATTCTTTACATGGATTTCAATCAATTTTCACATTTGTTTTCCTTTTGTCCATATTTTTGGTCAAAAAGGAAAATTTTTAACGGCAAACACAGGACTTGTCCGTCAGCCCTTTTTGTCCATCTCCACAGCCACGCCCAGGGCGATCTCCATCATGCGGGTGAAGGTGGTCTGCCGCTCAGCGGGAGGCAGCTCCTCCCCGGTGACCAGGCTGTCGGAGATGGTGCACATGGCCAGGGCACGCTTGCCCGCCTCGGCGGCGTTATAGTAGAGAGCCGCGGCCTCCATCTCGATGGCCAGCACGCCCATCTCGCCCCACTTCATGGTGTCGCCGGCCTTGTTGTAAAACACGTCGGAGCTGAGAAGGTTGCCCACCGGGGGCTCCACGCCCATGCGCCGGGCCACGGCCACCGCCGTCTCCAGCAGGGTGAAGTCCGCGATGGGGGCGAAAGTACCGCCCAGGCCGAACTGGTGGGCGTAGTTGGAATCCGTGCAGGCACCCTGGGCCAGTACCACATCCCGCAGCTTGAGCTTGGGGGAGATGGCGCCGGCGGAGCCGATGCGGATGATGTTGTCCACATCGTAGACGTGGAACAGCTCATGGGAATAGATGCCGATGGAGGGCATGCCCATGCCGGAGGCCATGACGGACACCCGGGTGCCCTGATAGGTGCCGGTGTAGCCCTGGATGCCCCGGACATTGTTCACCAGCTGGGCGTTTTCCAGGAACGTCTCGGCGATGAACTTGGCCCGCAGGGGATCGCCGGGCATCAGAACGGTTTTTGCGAACGCGCCGGAGGCGGCTTCATTGTGCGGTGTACCCATATCTCTTAACCCTCCATGGCCTTCACGGCCTTGACGATGCGGCTGGTGCCCAGTCGGGAGGCGCCCAGGGCGATAAAGTCCTCGGCGTCCTTCAGGTCGGCGATGCCGCCGGCGGCCTTGATCTTCACATTGGGGCCCACATGCTTTGCAAAGAGGGCCACATCCTCCCGGGTGGCGCCGCCGGTGCCGAAGCCCGTGGAGGTCTTGATATAGTCAGCGCCGGAGTCGGTGACGATCTCACACATCTTGATCTTTTCCTCGTCGGTGAGGAAGCAGCACTCGATGATGACCTTCAAAAGCTTTCCGCCGCAGGCCTCCTTGATGGCCCGGATCTCTCCCAGCAGCTCATCCCACTTCTTATCCTTGACCCAGCCCAGGTTGATGACCATGTCCACTTCGTCCGCGCCGTTTTTTACAGCGTCGGCAGCCATGAAGCACTTGGCCGCGGTGGTGTCGTAGCCGTTGGGGAATCCGATGACCGTGCAGATGGGCAGCTTGCCCGCCACATACTCTGCCGCCTGGGCCACGTAGCTTGCGGGGATGCATACGCTGGCGCAGCCGTACTTCATTCCGTCGTCGCAGATGGCCCGGATCTCGTCCCAGGTGGCCGTCTGCCCAAGGAGCGTATGATCGCACTTGCTGAGGATCTTTTTCACTTCCATTGCAATTTCTCCTTTATTGTTTGATACCGCACCGGCGCGGTTTGCGTCTATACGATGTAGTATACCAGTTTTCCGAAAGGCTGTCCAGCGCCCATGCCCTTGTCAGCCATGGCCGCCGGTGCTACAATGAGAATACTTTTTTCAATGGAGGAACCACCATGAAGCGCACTGTGATTTCTTTTCTGTGCATCTGCGCCCTGATGCTGGGCTGCGTGCCCCTGGCCGGGGCGCTGGAGGGCGAGTCCCTTCGGGCGGCGGATACACTGGCTACCCTGGGATTGGTGCAGGGCACGTCCGACGGTGATTATGATCTCGATGCTCCTGCCACCCGCGCCCAGGCAGCCGTGCTGCTGGTGCGCCTGGCGGGCGCCCAGGCGGATGCCGCTGCCGATCCCTGGTTCGCCGGATTCCGGGATGTGCCCGCCTGGGCCATCGACGCGGTGGACTACGCCGCCCACCAGGGCTGGGTCACGGGCGTGAGCGAGACGTCGTTCAACGCAGCGGGCAATATCGACGCCGGAGACTGGTTCGCCTCGCTCTTGCGGATGCTGGGCTATGAGGAGGGCCGGGACTTTACTCTGGCTGACGCAGCCTCCTTTGCATGGCGCGCCGGACTCACCACCCGCTCCTGCGACGGCCCCATGAGCCGTGGCCAGCTGTTCTTGTCCATGCAGGACGCCCTGACCTTCCCCTATCGGGACGGTAGCGAGACCGTGGTGGAGCGGCTCATTCGTTTGGAGCTGACGCCCCGCTCCGCCGCCAGTGCCCTGGGCCTGCTGGACACCACCCTCTCCGCCCGGCAGCTGGCGGACCGGAGTCTTTCCTCCGTATTCAAGCTGGTGACCTACACCACCCAGGAGAGCGTGGACAACAACGATCCGGACTTTGACGGCAGCGGGTTCTTTATCTCCGCCGACGGACTGGCGGTCACCAATTACCACGTCATCCACGGCGCCATGGAGGCGGTGGCCGTCACCCAGGACGGGCAGCGCTTCCCCGTGGAGCGGGTACTCTACTATGACGCAGGCGTAGACGTGGCCGTTGTGAAGATCTCCACGCTTTCCGAAAGTCACGTCCGCTCCGCCTTTCCCCCGCTGACCATGGCCCCCTCCGGCAGTGCCGATGTGCGCCCCGGCGACATCGTCTATGCCATCGGCAGCCCCCTGGGCCAGGGCCTGTCCGTCAGCAGCGGCGTGGTCAGCGATCCGGCCCGGGGTATCTCTCCCTACACCCTGCCCTGCATCCTCAATACCGCCGATACCTCCCAGGGCAGCAGCGGCGGCGCGCTGTTCAACGAGTATGGCCAGGTGATCGGCATCACCTCCGGCGCCTACCGGGACGGCAACGGCATGTATCTGGCCGTCCCCATCGAGGCCGCCCTCACCGCGGACCTGACCGGCGAGGGCCAGACGCTTCGGCAGGTGCGCTCCATCATGTACGTGGAGCCGGAGGAACCGCCTCAGGCATGAAAAAAGAGCCTTCCCAGTGGGAGGGCTCTTTTTTGTTTCGTATGATTCAGTGGGTCAGGATATACTGCTCCAGCTCCTCCGCGGTGGAAACCACTGCCACGGCGCCTGCTTCCGCCAGCTCGCCGGGGGCCGCATAGCCGAAAAACTCCACGCCTACACAATCCAGACCGTTTTCCCGGGCGCCCAGCACATCGAATTTCCGGTCGCCCACCATGAGTATCTGGGGCTTCTGGGCATCCGTCAGGCCCAGACGGCGCATGGTCTCCCGGATCACGTCCGCTTTTTCCCAGTCTCCCACCGGCGGACTGCCGGTGATGGTCTCCATAGAGGGCGTAAAGCCGAACTTCTCACAGATGGGCACGCACATCTCCTCCGGCTTGGAGGAGGCCACGGCCAGCACATATCCCCGCTCTTTCAGGCGGCGGCACAGCTCCGGCATGCCCGGTGCCGCGGCGTTTTCAAATTTGCCGATGGGCGCGTACCGCTCCCGGAACAGGCGGATCCCCTCCACGGCCTGCTCCGGCGTGAAGCCGCAAAAGCGCATATAGGAATCCTGCAGGGGCGGGCCGATGAACTTCAGCAGCGTCGCCTCCGGTGGGACCGGCTGGCCCATCTTCTCAAAGGCATAGCGCAGGCAGTTGAGAATTCCCTCTTTGGAATCGGTCAGCGTTCCGTCCAAATCAAATAAAATGTAGCGGTACATACCATCTCTCCTTTTTTGCTGGGGAGATTTTATCATCATTTCCGCCTCTGCGCAAGAGGATGCCGCGGTTTTGCCCGGTATCGGGCACAGCAAAAAAGCGCCGCATGGCAGGCGGCGCTTTTTTCAAAGACTATGCAGCCAGACTATCGTATTGGCCCGAGCAATATGATAAATTACAAGCTGTAAAATTTTTTGCAAAATCACTCGTTTCAGGTCACTCGTCCGGTGGTTGATAACGCTTCATCCCGTTGATCACATGAATGACAAACGCTTTTTCCGCGGGAGACAGGCTGCGGACCAGCCCGCTCAAGAAAGCGTCCTGACTGGTCTCGTCCTCCGCCGGGCGCTCCTCACACAGCAAATCGTTGATATCCATATGCAGCACGTTGGCAATGTTCACCAACGTCTGGAGGCTGATTGTCATCAGGTTGTTTTCCAGCTTGGCCACTGCATTGGTCGATATGTCGATTTTTTCCGCAAGCTGCTCCTGCGTGAGACCCGCAAGTTTTCGTGCCGTCTTGATGCGCTTTGCAATCAGCGGATAATCCACTTTGTATCTGTAATCCATATTTGCCGCTCCTTTTCATCAAGGATATATGGATTATTTTCAAATTATAATTGATTATTACTATAAGTAAACATTGACTAAAACTAAATCTTACCCTATACTGTCATAAAAGAGTACTGGCTCGGGGCATTTGACTTTCCATGAAAGCGGCGCAGCGCATCCATCGCCATCAGATCGGGAGCGTGGCTTATGTGTGATTCATTTCATAGATTCTGGCTTGTTTTGCCGTTTTTGCTGCTGGCAGTGATCGGTGCAGGCATTTTTTTGCGGTCTTACCTCCAGCGCAGACGCTCACAGTACGCTGCCAGGCGCCAGTTTTTCTACCGAGCATGCCGAAAAGCCGGGATCACAGGCAGTGAAGATCTGCGCTCCGCGGAGCGGTATCATGCCGCTGCACAGCTGGCCCAGGAATATCATCTTCCCTGCTCCTGTCGGGATACGCTTGGCCGCATCCTGGATGAAGAGAGGCCATTTTATGAAGCCCGCAGGCGCAAGACCAGTTTTTAAAAAGAGTGGACGGCAGCAGCCGCCCACTCTTTTTCTATATTTGCGGATATGGGCCTTCCTTCCGTCCCCTCGCGGAAAAACGCCTGCCCCACCCGGGCAGCTTCCTTCTATCATCCATGCAGCCCGTCACAAAAAAATCCCCGGCCCTTTCGGACCGGGGATCTTGCATCCGTATTGCTTCGGATTAGCCGAAGTAACGCTCCAGCAGGCCCTTGAAAGCCTTGCCGTGACGGGCCTCGTCGCGAGCCATCTCGTGCACGGTGTCGTGGATGGCGTCCAGGTTCAGCTGCTTGGCCATCTTAGCCAGCTCGAACTTGCCGGCGGTAGCGCCGTTCTCGGCCTCGACGCGCATCTCCAGGTTCTTCTTGGTGGAGTCGGTCACGACCTCGCCCAGCAGCTCGGCGAACTTGGCAGCATGCTCAGCCTCTTCATAGGCAGCCTTCTCCCAGTACAGGCCGATCTCGGGATAGCCCTCACGATGAGCGACGCGGGCCATAGCCAGATACATACCGACCTCGGAGCACTCGCCGGCAAAGTTGGCACGCAGACCCTCGATGATCTCCTCGGGAGCGCCCTGCGCAACGCCGACCACATGCTCGGCAGCCCAGCTCATCTCACCCTTCTGCTCGGTGAACTTAGAGGCGGGAACACCGCACTGGGGGCACTTCTCGGGGGGATTCTCGCCCTCGAACACATAACCGCAAACCTGGCAAACCCACTTCTTCATAGTAAAGATCCTCCTTATGTTTTTCAATCGTCTGATCGATTTTCGCTTAGTTCCTCTTGGGATGGTCTGAGTATAACAGTATATTCTAATGTTTTGAAGTTGCTTTTGCAACTTTTAAAAAACTTTTCGAAAACTTCATTTTTTGCACGCAGCAGCTTGGCCTGTAACCCATGCGTACAGAGCCAATCAGATAAAAACAGAGAGGCTTACGCCTCTCTGTTTTATCAGGCAGAAAACCGTTTACTCCTTCTCCGCCAGAGCCTTCGCCTCAGCGATGGCCTTCTCCTGGGCTGCGGGCGGGCACTGCGCCGGACCGAAATTCGCTCCGTTCCGCTTTCCTTACCGGAAAGCTCCACAGCGCTCCTTTGTCCCGGCTTTTTCCCACCGCGGACTGCGTCCGCGCCGGGAGCCCTGGTCGGACTGCCCGTACAGAATCGGATTACTCCTTCTCCGCCAGAGCCTTCGCCTCAGCGATGGCCTTCTCCTGAGCTGCGGGCGGGCAGTCCTCGTAGCGGACGAAGTGGAAGGTAAAGCTGCCGCGGCTCTGGGTCATAGACCGCAGATCGATGGCATAGCTGCCCATCTCGGCCATGGGCACTTCCGCGGAGATCACCTGGCTGCCGTCGCCGGTGGGGTCCATGCCCATCACGCGGCCGCGGCGCTTGTTCAGATCGCCGATGACGTCGCCCATGTAGCTGTCAGGCACGGTGACCTTCAGCTCACCCACAGGCTCCAGCAGCACGGGGTTGGCCTCGGGCAGCGCCGCCTTATAGGCCAGCTGCGCGGCGGTCTTGAATGCGATTTCAGAGGAGTCCACGGGGTGATAGGAGCCGTCATACAGCACGGCCTTCAGGTTCACCACAGGATAACCGGCCAGAGGACCGTGGACACAGGCCTCGCGCAGGCCCTTTTCCACTGCGGGGAAGAAGTTCTTGGGCACGGAGCCGCCGAACACTTCCTCGGCAAAGACCATTTCCTCAGACTCGGGATTGGGCTCAAAGCGGATCCACACGTCACCGAACTGGCCGCTGCCGCCGGTCTGCTTCTTATGGCGGCCCTGCTTCTGGACCACCTTGCGGATCTTCTCACGGTAGGGCACGCGGACGGGAGCCAGCTCCGCCTCCACGTTGAAGCGGCTCTTCAGCTTGCTCATGAGCACATCCACCTGCATGTCACCGGTGCCGGAGAGGACCATCTGGTGGGTCTCGGCGTTGTTGGTGACAGAGAAGGTGGGATCTTCCTCGTTCAGGCGGGCAAGGCCCTGGGCGATCTTATCCTCCTGGCCGCGGGTCTTGGGCACGATGGCCACAGAGTAGCAGGGCTCAGCAAAGGGAATGCTCTTGAGGGCCACGACCTTACGGGCGTCGCACAGGGTATCGCCGGTCTTGACCTTGTCCATCTTGGCGATGGCGCCAATGTCGCCGCAGGAGAGCTCCTTGACCTCGGTGGCCTTCTTGCCGCGCATGACATACAGGCGGCCCAGCTTCTCGGCAGCGCCGGTGCGGGCGTTGACCATGCTCATATCCGGGGTAATGGAGCCGGAGAGCACCTTGACGAAAGAGTACTTGCCGTACTGGTCGGACACGGTCTTGAACACGAACGCGGTGGGCACGCCGCCGGGAGAGACCACGAATTCCTCGGTCTCGCCGTCAGCGCGGGTAGCCTTATGATAGTTGCCCTCCATGGGGTTGGGCAGCAGATCCACGATGTTGTCCATGAGCATGAGGGAACCCATGCAGTTGACGGCGGAGCCGCACAGCACGGGGAACAGGCTCAGCTCCCGGACGCCTTGGCGCAGGCCCTGGATCATCTCGGCGTAGGTGAAGTCCTCGCCGCCGAAGAACTTATCCATGAACTCCTCGCTGGTCTCAGCCACGGACTCCTTGAGGGCGTCGTTGAACTCGGTGATAACGTCCACCTTGTCCTCGGGCACCTCGATCTCCACACGCTTGAGATCCTGCATCTCATAGGCGCGCTTGTTCAGCACGTCGATAAGGCCCGTGACATGCTTGTCCTCGTCCCAGATGGGGACCACCAGGGGAGCGATCTTCTTGCCGAAGCGCTCACGCAAGGCATCGAAAGTGGCGTTGTAGTCGCTGTTATCTTCGTCGGTCTTGGAAATATACAGGAAGCGGGGCATATTGCGCTCTTCGCAGTACTTCCATGCCTTCTCCAGGCCAACGGACACGCCGTCCTTGGCGGAGCAGACGATGATGGCGGCGTCGGCGGCACGCAGGGCCTCCATTACCTCGCCGGCAAAGTCAAACGCGCCCGGGGTATCCAGCACATTGATGCGGCAGCCCTTGTACTCCAGGGGCGCCACAGCGGTGGAAAGGGAAATCTGACGCTTGGTCTCCTCCGCGTCGTAATCGCACACGGTATTTCCGTCAGACACACGGCCCATACGATCGATGGCGCCGGTTATATACAGCAGGCTCTCCGCCAGGGCGGTCTTACCATTTCCGCTGTGACCCAGCAGACAGACGTTGCGGATGTTTTGTACAGAATAGCTCATGATCGTTCCACTCCTTATGTTAGTGCTGTTGCAAGCGGCCCGGCGGTACGCCGGGCCGCTATCGGCTCCGATGACGTATGTCAGATCGCCTAATGTAGAAATTATACAACGACCAGCCGGGCAATACAACCAAAATTTTGGCATGTTCCACATTTTGGGCAGGAAGGAGAAAAAACTCACAAAATTTTGGAGGCTTGCGTAAAAAGCAAGCGCCGCGGGAGAGCCTCCCGCGGCGCCTGAAACGATCTTAATAACGGCCCACCCGGTCTGCCATCACCAGCACCGGCAGTACCCACAGCAGCAAAAACGCCACCAGGGACAGCGGTGAGAGCAAGCGGTATTCCGCCAGGGAGGTCAGATAAAAGGCCAGCAGCGTGCCAAGGGCACTGCCCAGCAGGGAAAGCCCCGTGCACCGCCGGGCGGCGGCACACATGCGGCGGCTGCCCACCACGGCCTCGGCGTAGGGCAGCAGGCCCTCCCGCAGCAGCAGCGCCCGGGGCGCGCCCCGGTCCATCTCCGCCTCGCTGAGAGCCACCCGGGTGCTCAGATCCGGATACTCCACCTTCACCTTTTTATAGAACTTGCGGTGCAGCAGTGCAGGGGTGATGTTGGGGTCCCGGGAGGCCAGAATGGGCACCATGTGACTGCGGCGGATCATCCGCAGGGCAAAGTCCACATTCTCCGAGGCATTGTACTTCACGGCGAACACCGCTGCCAGCTGCCGGTCCACCGCCAGGAAAACGCCGGTTTTCAGATTGATGTTGCCCGGCAGCCGCACCTCCATCTTGCGCATGAAAGAGGCCGAGCCCATGAGCACCGACTCTCCCCGGATGGTGGCGGAGTAGCCGCCTTCTTCATAAAAGCTGAAATCGCAGGCAGTTTCCCGCCATCCACCCTCACTGCGGCAGAGGTCGTCAAAGAGGCGCTCCAGTCCGCACCCGGCGCAGCGGGCCATGGCGGCGGCGTAGCTGTACACCTTGGGCAGTTCCTCCCCAAAGGCCTTGGCACCGTTGAGCTGGATGGTTCCCGGCGGGAACAGGTCCACGTCCGTGACGATGAGCCCCCGGCGGGCGCTGATCTTCTCCGCGCCCTGCCAGCCCGCCACGGCGCAGCCCGTCTTTTGCAGGTGGCGGCTGAGACGGGAAAAGGGCAGGCTCCAGCTCAGAGGCAGGGCAAAGGTAGCTCCGGCGGACAAAATGGCGGACCAGTTCAAAAGGAAGTCGCCGCCGCGGCCCTGGCCCAGGGAGCTCAGTCCCGCAAACACCAGGGACCCTACTGCCACGATAGGCAGCAGCGCCGTCTGCCACAGCGTAGGCATATCGTCACTCTTAAAGGTATTGTAGAAGCCGCGCACCGCGCCGTTTTGCTTGCAGGCACCCTGGTCGGTCTCCGTGACCAGATAGGGCGGCTCGTCGTCCAGCGCCGCCGTGCGCATGGTCTCATAGCGTCCCTGGCTGAGACGGCTGAGCCCCCACTGGGCAAAGGCCAGCGCCGTACAGGCTGCTGCGGCATAGGGGGTGACGGCCGTTCGCTCCGGGGAGAGCAGAGCCGCCGCGCAGTCGCCGGCGGACACCAGGGCGGAAAGGGCAATGAGCACCTCCCCCGTACAGCGGTGCCGGCGCAGCTGGTGCAGCGCCCTGGAAAAGACCTGCCGGCACAAAAGCGCCGAGAGGATCAGGCAGCCCAGCAGGGCCGCCGCCCGGTTGGCAAGGGCGTCAGACCACCAGGGGATCACCACGCCGTACGCCTCCGCCGCCAGTATCACGATGGGCACCAGCGCCATGGCAAAGGCCGCGGGCACCGTGCTGCGGTGGCTCTTCCACGCCCGGCCACAGGCCTCCGACACCTCCGCAAGCTCCGGCTCCGGCGGTTCCTCCGGCTCCGGGGGCTCTTCCGGCGGCTGCGGGATCTGCTCCGTCTCCTCCAGCTTGCGCCGGGAGAACAGTCCCAGCCTGGGGCGGATAAGGGGCTCCCGACGTTCCTCTTCCATCACCGCGTCCACGGTGCTGCCCACTACCTCCTCCAGGGAGATTGGGTGAGGGGAACGGGGCAGGGCCTCCTCCAGAGGAATCTCCTCCGACTCGAGCTCCTCTTCCGCCTCCTCCGGCTCCGGCGGCGCGGCATTTCCCCGGTAGGTGCCGGGAAACAAAATCCGCTTATGGCTCCGCCGGGGCGCCTTCTCCTCCGGCGGCTCCGGGGGCACCTCGTCCGCAGGCGGTGCCTCCTGTACTTCAGCATCCGATGCAGGCAGCTCCTCTTCCGGCTCCTCCGGCGTCTGCTCCTGCGCCTCGGCGCTCACAGTACGCTCCACATCCTGCAGGATCTTCTGCTCCCGGCTGGTGCCGTACTCCGCCAGGATCTCCTCCAGAGAGAAGTCTCCGTCGGCAGGCACGTCCGTTCCCTCCATCAGGGGGTCATAGTTTTTTTCATGGTCCTTTGACGTCATGGGTCTTCCTCTTCAAGATGCGTTGATACCTGGGTGCGCAAATGGAAAGGCTTATGCAAGCCGCTGGCGCACCGCCTCGTAAAGCAAAATGGCAGCGGCAGCGGACGCGTTCAGGGAGTCCAGCTTTCCGCTCATGGGGATGCTCACCAGGAAATCGCAGTTTTCCGCCGCCAGACGGGTCATGCCGTCGCCCTCGCTGCCGATGACGATGGCCGCGGGGCCCTTGAGGTCAGCCTGGTAAAGTCCCGTGGTGCCGCCTGCGGCCGTGCCGAACACCCACACGCCCTGCTTTTTCAGGTCCTTCAAAAGCGCGGGGATATTGGGCACCCGGGCCACGGGCATGTGGGCCACGGCGCCGGCAGAGGTCTTGGCCACCACGGCGGTGAGGCCCGCGCTGCGGCGCTTGGGGATGATGACGCCGTGGGCACCGGCACAGCAGGCCGTACGGATGATAGCGCCCAGGTTATGGGGATCGGAGATCTCGTCGCACACCACCAGCAGGGGGTTCTCCCCCTTTTCGGCGGCGGCGGCAAGCATGCTCTCCACACTCACATACTCCCGCACGGCAGCCAGGGCGATGACGCCCTGATGGGCATGGGTGCGGCTCATGGCGTCCAGCTTGCGCCGGTCCGCCTCCACCACCACCACGCCGGCGGCACGGGCCTTGGAGGCGATGTGCCCCAGGGTCTTGTCCGTCTCTCCCTTCTGGAGATAGATCTTGTCGATCACGGTACCGGCACGCAGCGCCTCGATGACGGCGTTGCGCCCTTCAATGATGCCGTCCGCCTCGGCGGACAGGTTGTCTTTTCTCTGTTCGTCCATATGCGCTCTCCACATTCAAAAGTTTTTCGACATTCAGGTTGTAGTATATCATACAAGCCGGGCACAATAAAGCTTAATTTACAGAAACTTCATCAAAAAGCCATCCCTTGTTCTTGTGAGTTTCCAAGATCTGTGGTATACTGCGTTATAATTTTGGATGCCTTGCCAACCCTGAAAGGAGTTCACCATACATGAATCCAAACGACAACAAAAATAACCAAAGCGGCGGGAAGGGCAGCGGCAACTGGCGGGGGATCGTATCCCTGGTCTGCTGGGCGCTGCTTCTGACCATCATCATCAATTCCGCCACCGCGTACCTGGGCAGCGCGGGACACCAGTCCTCCTCCGTAACGCTGGAATACAGCCAGTTCACTGACATGGTCAAAGCCGGCGATGTGGAGTACGTGGAGTTCAGCAACAGCGAGAACATCCTGCTCATCACCCCGGAAGAAGGCTACGTGTACACCGATCCCCAGGGCATACAGTACACCCGCACCAAAGACGGCTACACCTTTACTGACCCCACAGGGAAGCAGCAGGTGACAAAATTAAGCTTTTTCACTGTGCAGATCCAGTCCAACGATGAAGTGGTCAATCTGCTCAATGAATACGGCGTCAAGTTCAACAAGCCCTATCAGGCCCAGCTCAACCCGTTGGTCTCCGCCTTCATCGAGCTGGTGCTGCCCTTTGTGATCCTGATGCTCATGTTCTCCCTGATCATGCGCTGGATGGCCAAAAAGGGCGGCATGGGCGGTATGGGCGGCCTTGGCGGCGTGGGCAAGGCCAACGCCAAGGTCTATATGGAAAAGTCCACCGGCGTCACGTTCAAGGACGTGGCCGGCCAGGACGAGGCCAAGGAGTCCCTCACCGAGATCATCGACTTTTTGCATAATCCCCAGAAATACACGGAAATCGGCGCAAAGCTGCCCAAGGGCGCGCTGCTGGTAGGCCCTCCGGGCACCGGCAAAACCCTTTTGGCCAAGGCCGTGGCCGGCGAGGCAAACGTGCCCTTCTTCTCCATCTCCGGCTCCGACTTTGTGGAAATGTTCGTGGGCGTGGGCGCAAGCCGCGTCCGTGACCTCTTCAAGGAGGCCAGCAAGGTGGCCCCCTGCATCGTGTTCATCGACGAGATCGACACCATCGGCAAATCCCGCGACAACCGCATGGGCGGCAACGACGAGCGGGAGCAGACCCTCAACCAGCTGCTGGCGGAGATGGACGGCTTCGACCCCACCAAGGGCATCATCCTGCTGGCGGCCACCAACCGGCCCGAGGTGCTGGACCAGGCGCTGCTGCGGCCCGGCCGCTTCGACCGGCGCATCATCATCGACCGTCCCAACCTGGCGGGCCGTCTGGCTACGCTCCAGGTGCATACCCGCAACATCCGCCTGGCCGAGGACGTGAACCTCAAGAAGGTTGCCCTGGCCACCGCCGGCTGCGTGGGCGCCGACCTTGCCAACCTGGTCAACGAGGCCGCCCTCCGGGCCGTCCGCAAGGGCCGCAAACTGGTGACCCAGGAGGACCTGCTGGCCGCCTTTGAGCTGGTCATCGCCGGCACGGAGAAAAAGGGCAGCGTCCTCACGGAGTTTGAAAAGAAGCTGGTGGCCTACCACGAGGTGGGCCATGCCATGGTGGCCTACAAGCAGAAAAACACCGAGCCGGTGCAGAAGATCACCATCGTCCCCCATACCCAGGGCTCTCTGGGCTACACGCTGCTCATGCCCGAGGAGGACAAAACCGAGCTGCGCACCCGGGACGAGCTCATGGCCAAGATCACCGTCTCCATGGGCGGCCGCGCCGCCGAGGAGGTGGTCATGAACACCATGACCAACGGTGCTTCTCAGGACATCCAGGACGCCACCAACGTGGCCCGCAACATGGTGGCCATGTTCGGCATGAGCGAGGAGTTCGGCATGATGGCCCTGGCCTCCCGCCGCAACCAGTATCTGGACGGCGGCTACGGCATGGACTGCGCCCAGGACACCGCCGCCCGCATGGACCAGGCGGTCAAGGAGATCCTGGACAAGTGCTACAAGTCCGCCGTGGAAGTCATCCGGGAGAACCGGGAGGACATGGACAAGGTGGTGGCCTACCTGATGGAAAAGGAGACCATCACCGGCGCAGAGATGGTGGCCATTATCGAGGGCCGGGACCCCGCCACCGTGGAGGACGCCTATGCCTCCACCAACGCAAAGGAGCAGGGCTTCCGCCCCTCCTCTCCCGAGGTGATCGAGCCCGCCGCCAAGAAGGTGCACATGATCTCCCAGAAGATCGAGGCGCCGGAGGAAGCGCCCCAGGCGACGGAGGAGACCGGTGCGGACGCTGCCGCTCCCGCGGAGGAACAGACGCCCGCCCAGTCTCAGGAGCCTGACGGTGGCCAGACCCCGCCCCAGCCGTAAATCAACACCGCAAAACGGCACGCCTCCCGGCGTGCCGTTTTCATAAAAGAAAGGAGCGCATCCATTATGATCCGTCCTGCAACCGAAGCCGATCTTGCCCAGGTGGGCGCCATCTACGACGCCATTTTGGACAAAGAAGCTGCCACCGGCGTAGTCTATACCAACTGGCGCAAGGGGGCCTACCCCACGCTGGACACCGCCCGCACCGTTCTGGCCGCAGGCACCCTCTACGTAGGTGAGGAGGACGGCCGCATCTGGGGCGTGGTGAACCTCAACGGCGAGCAGCTGCCGGAGTACGACGACATCCCCTGGTCCATCGCCGTCGGTCGGGAGCAGGTAGGCGTCATCCACACCCTCTGCATCCACCCCGACCAGGCCGGACGGGGGCGCGGCCGGGAGATGGTGGCTTTCTGCGAAGAAACCGCCCGGGCCCAGGGAAAGACCGTCATCCGGCTGGATACCTGGGAGCACAACGTCCCCGCCAACCACCTCTACCCCACCCTGGGCTATCACTTTGCCGGGGCCACGGAGTTCTTCTTCCAGGGCTACATCCACGAGATCTTGAACTGCTACGAAAAGTCCATCGTCTGAAAGCCTTGCGTCCCAAGGTGTTCCGGGCGCTGCTAACCGTGGGTTGACACCGTTCCACCCTATGGTTGGTGGCGTCCGGGCCGCAAAGCGCGCTATACTCACCCCAGGAAAGGAGGGCTGCCCATGACCATCGGACAGCGCATTGCCCAAAAGCGGAGGGAGCTGTCTCTCAGCCAGGAGGCCCTGGGGCAGGAGGTGGGCGTGTCCCGCCAGTCCATCTATAAGTGGGAATCCGACGCCGCCGTGCCGGAGATCGACAAGCTCATTGCCTTGAGCCGCCTCTTCGGTGTATCCGTAGGGTGGCTGCTGGGGGTGGAGGAACCGCCGCAAGCAGCTGCCGCAGACGAAACAGCGGTCCCGGAAACCGCCCCGGAGGAACTGACGGAGGCTCAGCTCCGCATGGTGGAGAGAATCGTGGAGCGCTACACTGCTGCACTGCCCAAGCCGCCCTCTCTCAGGCGCCGCCGCTGGAACCAGTTCGGAATTGCCGCCGGCGTACTGTGTCTGGGCGCAGTGCTGATCAGCCTCTTCAGCCGCCTGGACAGGCTGAACCAGCAGTATACCGACCTGCAAAATGACCTTGCCCAGGTGGAATCCGGCGTCAACAGCCAGATGGGCTCCGCTACCGGCCGGATCGAAGATATTCTCAAAGCCCAGAACAGCCTGACGGCGGACTACAGCGCGGAGCTGATTCCCACCGCCTCCAGCGCAGAGGAAAACCAGGTGGTATTCTCCGTCCATGCGGTTCCCAAGTCCTATACCGAAGGCACGGAGGTAAAATTCTCCGTAGACAATGGCACCGGCGCCACGATTTACACGCCGGGCGTAGCTGCTCCGGATGGTGGATTCACCGGGACCCTGTCCTGCCAGCTCACGGATTCGATTGCCGTTTCCGTCGTCTTTGAAACGCCTGACGGCGCCCGCTCCACCCAGCTCCTGGAGCGCTTTGACGGTCTGTACAGCAGCACGATGCCCGAAGTCCAGATATATGGCGGCGAACAGCTTTTGTGGCAGCAACCCAACGTGAGTGGGCGCTTCGCCCTGCCGGAACTCATACTTTCAACGTGGCCCGGCAGCACTGCCTCCGCAGCCGATGCGCCCTTGGGCCAATCGGAGATCTCCACCGTCCAGCTGGGACTATTCCTCAACCACACTCTGCTGACCTGGCTGGAGCCCTGTGACGCCCCGGAGGACGAGACCAGCGCCAATGCCCGTTACTTCCGTCTGAGTGAGGGAACCACTTTCGCCATGGCGGAGGAGACGGACGAGCTGGTCTTTGCCGCTGTGGTGACGGACGAGTATGGCCGCCAGGCGGTGTACAGCGACATTCCCTATGTTCTCTCGGGCGGGGAGCTGGGCTGGGTCTCCGCGTCGGATACCTCTGACCACGCCCCGGCCAACTGGAACTTCTGAGAAAAAAGCGCGTCCCCCGTAGTGGGGGACGCGCTTTTCTCATAATTTCCGGCAGCAGACCGATCTGCTGCCTCTTACCGGGCCGGACGTACTCAGGAGAGCTCCGCCTGGCCGGTGTAGAGCTGATAGTAACGGCCCTTCTGGGCGATCAGATCGTCGTGGTCGCCCCGCTCGATGATGCTGCCCTGCTCCAGGACCATGATGGCCTTGGCATTGCGGACGGTGGACAGGCGGTGGGCGATGACGAACACGGTGCGCCCGGCCATGAGCCGGTCCATACCCTTTTCGATGATCTTCTCCGTCCGGGTATCGATGGAGCTGGTGGCCTCGTCGAGGATCAGCACCGGCGGGTTGGCGCAGGCCGCCCGGGCGATGTTCAAAAGCTGACGCTCGCCCTGGCTGAGGTTGCCGCCGTCGCCGGAGAGGGGCGTCTGATAGCCTTGGGGCAGGTGGCGGATGAAGGTATCCGCGCCAGCCAGGCGGGCGGCGGCCTCCACCTCCTCGTCGGTGGCGTCCAGACGGCCGTAGCGGATGTTGTCAGCCACGGTGCCGGTGAACAGATGGGTATCCTGCAGCACAACGCCCAAAGAGCGGCGCAGGGAGTCCTTTTCGATGTCCCGCACATCGATGCCGTCGTAGGTGATGGTGCCGGACTGGATCTCATAGAAGCGGTTGATCAGGCTGGTGATGGTGGTCTTGCCGGCGCCGGTGGAGCCCACGAAGGCGATCTTCTGGCCCGGCTTTGCGTACAGGGAGATGTCGTGGAGAATGGTCTTGCGGGGATCGTAACCGAACACCACATGGTCAAACCGCACGTCGCCCCGCAGGGGCACCAGGGTGCCGTCCTCCTTTTTCCACGCCCACTCGCCGGTATCATAGGAGGCCTCCTGCAGCGCGCCGCCGCGGTCTTCCGCGACCCGCACCAGCTTGACCTTGCCCTCGTCCACCTCAGGCTCCGTCTCCATGACCTCAAAGACCCGCTCAGCGCCGGCCACGGCGGCCAGGATGGTGTTCACCTGCTGGGAGATCTGGGTGATGGGCTGGCTCACCTGACGGGTGTACTGCAAAAACGCGCCCAGGTCACCCAGGCGGAACGAGCCGCCGCCGATGGCCAGGATGGCGCCCACACAGCAGGTGATGGCGTAGTTGATATAGCTGAGGTTGCCCATGGCGGGCATCATGGCGCCCGCATAGGCCTGGGCACGGGTGGCCGCCTGCCGGTAGTCCTCGTTGAGTCCGGCAAAACCGGCCACGGCCGCCTCCTCGTGGTTAAAGACCTTGATGACCTTCTGTCCCTCGATCATCTCTTCAATATAGCCGTTGACCGCGCCGATGGCCGCCTGCTGTCTTGCAAAGTACCGGCGGGAGCGTCCGCCGATCACTTTCACCACGCCCAGCATTACCGCCAACATGATGAAGGTGATGCCGGTGAGCAGGGGGCTCAGGACGATCATCATGGCGATGGTGCCCAGGAAGTTGAGCGTGCAGGAGATGAGGCTGCCGAAGCTGTTGTTGAGAGCCTCGGACACCGTCTCGATATCGTTGGTATAGCGGCTCATGAGCTCGCCGTGGGTGTGGGTATCGAAGTACTTCAGGGGCAGGGACTGCATCTTGTCGAACAGGTCTTTGCGGATGCGGGCCACCGTGTTCTGGGACACATGCACCATGATCCGGGCATAGCCGAAGGAGCAGACCGCGCCAACCAGGTACACGCAGCCCATGACTGTCAGCATTTTCGCAAGGCCCGGGAAGTCGCCGGGCAGGATATAGTCGTTGATGAGGGGCTTAATGAGGTAGGACCCGCCCACGGTGCAGGCAGAGCTGATGACCAGCAGCACCGCCACCAGGCACAGCGCCGCCTTGTAGCGGCCCAGATAGCGCATGAGTTTTGCCAGGGTGCCCTTGAGGTCCTTGGGCTTTTGATAGCCGTGGCGGCCGGGACCGCCGCCGGGACCATGTCCCGGACCGCCGTTCTGCGGGGAAATTGGTTTCTTCTCAGCCACCGATGCTCACTCCTTCCTGCTGTGCCGTATAGACCTCGCGGTAGATATCGCTGGTCTTCATCAGTTCTTCATGGGTGCCCTGGGCCACCACGCGGCCGCCGTCCATGACCAGGATCAAATCCGCCTGGCAGATGGAGCTCACCCGCTGGGCGATGATGATCTTGGTGGTGTCCTTCAGCTCCGTGGCAAAGGCCTGGCGGATCTTGGCGTCCGTGGCAGTGTCCACGGCGCTGGTGGAGTCGTCCAGGATCAGTACCCGGGGCTGCTTCAAAATGGCCCGGGCGATACAAAGCCGCTGCTTCTGGCCGCCGGAGACGTTGACACCGCCCTGTCCCAGGTCGGTATCCAGCCCGTCGGGCATGCGCTCCAGAAATTCATCGGCGCAGGCGCTGCGGCAGGCGTCCCAGAGCTGTTCCTCCGTGGCGTTGGGATTGCCCCAGAGGAGGTTTTCCCGGATGGTGCCGGAGAAAAGGGTGTTCTTCTGCAGCACCACGCTCACCGCATCCCGCAGATGCTCCATGGTGTAGTCCTTTACGGGACGGCCGCCCACACGTACGGTGCCCTCCGTGGCCTCGTACAGCCGGGGGATCAGGGACACCAGCGTGGTCTTGGCACTGCCGGTGCCGCCCAGGATGCCCACGGTCTGGCCGGAGCGGATGTGCAGGTCTACATCCCGCAAGATCCACTCGGGACTGGCGGGATCATATTTGAAGGACACATGGTCAAAGTCGATGCTGCCGTCATGGACGGTGGCGGGCACGGCCTTGCCATTCTCGTCCTGCTCCGTGACCGCCGCCTCATTGGTGATGGCGGGCACTTCCTGCAACACCTCCACGATCCGTCTGGCGCAGGCCACGGACCGGGTCATCATCATGAACATCATGGACACCATCATCAGCGAGATCATGATCTGGGTGATGTAGGTGAAGTAGGTCAAGAGCTTGCCGGCCTCCAGCGTGCCCTCATAGACCATGTGGCCGCCGAACCACATGACGGCGATGATGGTGCCGTAGACGATGAGCATCATCACCGGCATGTTGATGACCACCATGCCGAAGGCTTTCTGGGAGGTGGCACGCAGGTCATCGTTGCGCTTGGCGAATTTCTCCCGCTCGTAGTCCTCCTGTACGAAGGACTTCACCACCCGGATGCCGGTGAGGTTCTCCTGCACCACCAGGTTCAGCGCGTCGGTCTTTTCCTGCAGGGAGCGGAACAGGGGGCTTGCCTTGGCCAGAATGAGAGCCACCACCACGATCAGCAGGGGCAGCGCCACCAAAAAGACGTTGCTGAGCTGGTAGCTGATGCGGACAGACAGGACCAGCGCCGCCACCAGCATCACCGGGGCACGCACCAGAAGGCGCATACCGAACATCAGCGTCATCTGCATGTTGTTGACGTCGTTGGTCAGGCGGGTCACCAGCGAGGCGGTGGAAAACTTCTCGATGTTGGAGAAGGCGAACTCCTGGATGTGCTGGTACTGGGCGGAGCGCAGATTGGCACCGAAGCCCTGGCCGGCAATGGCCGAGCAGGCGGCACTGCCCAGGCCGAACGCCAGGGACACCATGGCCATGACCACCATCAAAATACCTTTTTGGGTCACATAGCCCTGGTCTGCGTTTGCGATGCCGATGTCCACGATATCGCTCATCACCAGGGGGATGAGCAGCTCAAAGATGGCCTCCATGGCGCTGCAGGCAACGCCCAGGAAGATCCACCGGCTGTATGGCCGCAGATGCGGCCAGAGTGTTTTTCTCATGGGATCTGATCCTCCTCCAGATTTCGTATGATGCGCCCCAGAAGCGTGCGGAATATCTCCACCTCTTCCGGAGTCAGCCCCCGCAGCATCTGCTCCTCCGCCGCCTGAAAGTTTTTGCGGAACAGAGCCTGCTGCTGCCGCCCCTTGTCCGTGAGGGTAATGAAGCGGCGGCGGGCATCGGCGCCGCTGACGCTGCGCTCCACCATGCCCTTTTCCTCCAGACGGTCCAAAATGCCGTTGGCGGTGGACGGTTTCACTTTCAAAAATGCGGTCAGCTGGCACTGGGGCGCCTGGCCCCCGTGGTGAAATAGGTACAGCAACACATGGGTCTGCACCGGCGTCACGTCGTATTGACTCAGCCGCGCTTCCAGTCTGCTTCGTGCCAGATGGGCCGCATGCCCCATCTGGGGCGCCAGAGCGTTGATCTGCTGCATGACGCACCTCCCGTTTCATTTAGCTTGCTAAATATTAGCAGGCTAAATACTACCATGACAGGAGGAAAATTGCAATGTCTATATTGCCAATATTTTTGAACAGATTGTGAATGAAATTCCGTAAAAACCAATGGGTTGTAAACAAATTGTGAAGCTTACTTTGGACCTGTTGACTTTCGCTCTCCGGGTGGGTATCATGAACTCATCAAGCAGAAATGCTTGTGATCCAGGCAACATTTTCCCTCTCCTTTCTCTCTGTCTCTTATACACATCTCCGAGCCCACGAGACCGGAG
>OWID01000211.1_pt1 | contig 25801 bp, 26 predicted proteins | sample 1732661 | NCBI WGS metagenome assembly OWID01 (sample SAMN05065739, study PRJEB22554) | human gut metagenome | biome: ENVO:2100002; feature: ENVO:00000062; material: ENVO:00002003 | host: Homo sapiens | place: USA
AGGAAATAAAAGAACAATATCCAGAAGTAGATTATCAAGCTCAATTAGGTTTATGTTTATCTTTCTTATCTCAAGAACAAGAAGGGGAACAAGAAATGAAAGAATTAAAAGGTACAGAAAAACAAGTAAAATATGCTGAAAATTGTAGAGATAGCAGAATAGCACAATTTGAAAGAAAAATAGAAAGATTAGGAACAAGTGAAGTAACAGCAACTTATGAAGTAAGAAAAACTGGGGAAAAATTAGAACTTACAAAAGTTGAAGCATTACAAATAGGTATAAATGTATTAAAAAACATGACAAAAGCTTGGGAAATAATCAATGCTTGTGAATGTGATATAGAAATATTAATATACCACTACGGTCAATATAGATAGGAGAAACTTATGAAAGAACAAAGAAATTTGAAAGTAAGTTGTTGTAAAGCTGGAGGTAATGCAAGTAAAAATGCATTGTCTTACAAGTTAACTCTTCCAGTAGCATGGATTAAAGAAATGGGTATTAGTCCAGAAGATAGGGAAATAACAGCTACTTTTGAAAACAATAAAATTATAATAGAAAAGGGGAAAAGAAATGAAAGCTTATAAAACAAAAACTTGGAATGATTACAAAATTCTAAAGGAGGATTCTATCAACACAGTTGATGTAAGTGAAATAGCAGAAGTAAAATTAGCTGAAAAAAATGGGGAACAATATATATTTGGAATAACAAATCATATAGATGACATATGGTGGCAAGGGTTCAAATTAGAATATGAATACGATGGTAGAGATTTATTTGAACTTTATCATCTATATAGAGAAGATTATATAATAAATAATCGTTAATTAATATTAATTTTAATTTTAATCAAAATAAAAAGGACTAGAGTTATTCTAGTCCTTTTCTGCAAGCAATTTTATAATTACATATATTAAGTTTTAATCCTTGTTTTAATGGATATTGCTTGCTCTTATATTATAGCACATCTTAAAAATAGAAGCTAGAAGGTTATATACCCTCTAGCTATTTTTATCGGTCGCTATCGGTCGCGTCTGATAGAATTATTTTTCAAATACTTCTACATATTTTGTTGAAGTTGTTATATAAACTCCTGATTTTAATTTATACATATCTGTACCACTACGTTTTATAGTTTCTACTACAGTATAAGCTCCTCCAGCAGTAACTTTACCTATTACATTAGCAGCATCAAAATCTGCTTTGCTATGTATATTTATGTCTTTTAGTATTCTAACGTACTTAGTTTTATTAGCTTCTTCTTTAGAGTTTAATTGATCTAAAAACCAATTCCAAGTTAAACCAGAATACTTTTTAGTTATCATATAAGAAGGACATATTTTTCTAGTCCAATCATAATGTCTTTTTACTTTTTTTACTGTTGTTATTTCTGATTTTAATATTTTTACAAGTTCTACAGCATTTAAATAAGCCTGTTTTTGCTTTTCTTTATTGTTTTTATATTGGCAAATTTCTATGCCTATTGAAGTTGCATTCCCTATTTTACATCCTGCGTGCCAACATGTTCTGAAAACATTTACTAATTGTCTTATAGTAGTAGCATCTACACAAAATTGAAAAGATGCTTGAGGTTTTCTGTTTAAATCATTTTGGCCATTTTTAACACTTAAATAAAATTGTGTAGCTGGTATATCTGGGCAATCTGTCTCATGTATTGTTATGCTAGTTGGTGTAAAAGCTTCGTATGGTACCATATGTCCCTTTTTTAGTAAATTCGTAGATATTACTTTAGCTTTTCCTATAGTTATCCCGTTTTTCAATACACCATTTTCTATACATTTAGTCATATTATCTCTCAATCCTTTCTAAGTAAAAGCACTCAAAATAGCTTATATTCGCCATTCTAAGTGCTTTGAAAACTTATTTATACTCTATTATACATAATTATTCTTTTTCGTCCTTTAATTGAATTAATACGTTTTTAAGTTGTTCGGGGATAGGAATATATTCAGAAATGTTTTCTAATAAACTTATAGCTTCATTAGCGATGAAGAACATAATTACCATTTCTCTAAGTGCTATTGTATTGCCTATAACTCTTTGAATTTCATAAGCAGTAGCTATAACTATAAAAATAAATACTTTTCTAATTATACCCTTGCGCCCTACTTCACTTGAAAGTCTACTGTTATATATAGCTTTTAGGACTCCCGTTAGATAGTCCAAAATAACAAGTGTAAAGATTACTCCTAAAAGCATATCCCAACCTCCTAGATGCTTACATATGAAGCCACCTATTATTCCACACGCTATTGTAATACTGTTGAAATATTTATCCATATTGCTTAACTCCTATGTATTTATTTTCTTTTAATACACTAATATCCTTACCTTCTAACAATTTTTTTGCTAAATATCCAGTTACTGTTGCTGTAGCCATGCTTGTTCCTGTTAACACTTCGTATGAATCATTTAAATAAGTTGATTTTACATCCTCACCAACAGCATATACATCGCAATCTTTTGAAGAAAATTCTGATATATTGCCGTTCTGATCTAAAGAACCTACGCTCAACCCATACTTAGCAGGATATTCAATTTTTTTGTTATTTCCACTAGCACAAACAACTGTTATATTTTTATCTTTTGCTAGTTCTATTGCTTTTTCAATTTCCTTATCTTCATCTTCGAATGAGATTGATATATTTATTATATCACTTTTATTGTCTATAGCGTAGTATATAGCTTCTGTTATATCTTCTGTATCACCTTTCCCGTATCTATCTAATACTTTTATATCTAATAATTCTATATTAGGTTCTATAGAGTGTATAATACCTGCTATATGTGTTCCGTGTCCGAAATTATCAGTTGTATTTTGAGAATTGCCTTCTTCTGTAAAATTCTTACCATTGATAATACAATCTCTAAAATCAACATGTCTAAATATGCCTGAGTCTATTATTGCAACTCTCATTTATACCGTTGCCAAAAATCTATAAATATCTATAAATCTTGTTTAATTCCCTGTTCTACGAATTCGATTTTGGAAATTATAAATAATAACCTATTTTCGTTTGATATAACTCTCCAAGGGCGTAAATTCGGATACAACGCATCCTACATATCAGCATTATCTTGTTTATGATACTATACTAATTTATACTTAGAAAGATTAATACTAGCGTTTAAATCTCTATCAATCACAAGTCCACAACTGCATTTGTATACTCTATCAGATAGCTTTAAATCCTTCTTAATCTCTCCACATTGGCTACAAATTTTTGACGATGGATAAAATCTATCTGCTACGACTAACTTAATTCCTCTAAAATTGCACTTGTATTCAAGTTGTCTTCTAAATTCATAGAATCCTTGTTTTCTTATAGCATCAGATAAATGTTTATTTTTCATCATATTAGAAACTGCTAAATCTTCTATTACAACTCTGTATGGTTTGGTTTTCACTATACTTGTAGTAGTTTGATGAAGATAGTTATTTCTAATATTAGCTAATCTTCTATGTGTCTGTTGTATCTGCTTTTCAAGTTTTATAATATTTTTAGTTTTGACATACTCCTTTCCTTTTTTATTTAATTCATATTTTTTGCTTATTTGTTTTTGTTTCCTTTTTAAAGATTTTTTTAATCTTCTAACTTCTTTTGTTTTATTGATGTTTTTAAAAACATCTCCATTACTACATACAGCTAAGTATTTAACACCTACATCTATACCTAGACTTTCATTTGTTAATTGAATATTTGGTTGTTCTATTTCAATTCCTACAGATAAATACCAATACTTATTATCATAACTAACTCTTGGATTAGTATATTTAACTCCAATAGGTATTTGTTCTTTAGTTTTTATCCAACCTATTTTTTCAATTAATACTAATTTTTCTTTAGCCTTTAATTTAAAAGGATCATTATAAAAAGAAGGTTTTGATTTTTTCCTACTTTTAAATTTAGGTTTATTTGAAAAACCATTAAAAAAGTTTTTATATGCCTTGCAGCAATCTTTTACAGCTTGTTTTGCTACATTATTAGATACTTCTTTAAGCCAAGATAACTCATCTTGTTTTAACTTAGTTATCTCTTTTCTAAGAATGTTATCAACTATAAATTTGCCTCCATTTTTATAATTTTCCTCTTGTTTTGATAAAGTCCAGTTATAGATATATCTTGCAGTACCAACAGATTGCCACATCTTTTGTTTTTGTTCTTCTGTTGGATATAATCTAATTTTTTTAGCAAGTATCATCTTTTAATAACTCCTTTATCATCTTTTTAGCTTTATGAGCTCTTTTACCTTGAAGTTTACAACTAAAAACTGTTATAATTTGAACTAAATCTTCAACTAATTCTTGTTCTTCTGTTTTTTGAGTATTGTCTATAATTTCTATAGTAGTTCCATATTTATTGCATATATTTTCAATTAATTCATATCCAAATCTAATTAACCTATCTTTATAAAGGACTACTATTTTTTCAACTTCATAATTAGTAATCATATCTATTAATTGATTTAATCCTTTTTTATTATAGTTTATTCCACTTCCAATATCAGAAATAATCTCGAATTGATAACCTTTTGTATACATATATGTTTTTACATTTTCAATTTGCTTTTCAAGGTCGTCTTTTTGTTTATGAGAGCTAACCCTACAATAACCAATAATTTTTTTATTTTTAGATTCCATATTTTTAAGTCCTAAGAAATGATTAAGTTGTTCTTGGGAATAATATCTCGTTCCACCTACTGTTACATGATGTGGTTTTAAAGTTCCTTTATTATCCCAATTTCTAAGTGTTTGAACCGTCTTGCCTATTTGGTTCGCAAATTCTCCTATTGAGTAATATTTCATTTATTTATCACCTCAATAGTATTATACCTAATCTATAAAATTTTACAATATATTTATAGATATTTATATATTTTTATATATTTTATTTAACTGTTAAGTTCCTCTTTTCTTGCAAAACAAAAGGACTGTACCGCTACAGTCCTTTTAAAAATAGATTTAAGATTTATAAATTATATATAGTTTTTATTTTTTTTGTATTCTCACATTTTACATCTTTTTCACCCCCTTACAGTTATTATACTATAAAATGATTTAAATACCATTCTTCCTACATAGGGAAAATGGTACGCAATATTTTTAAATTGCGAACTAAGTCATTTTTGCAATAAAAAACTATTCAGTTATTAGTTCTTCCATGTCAGCATTTATAAGTATTGTTTTAACTTTTTCTTTTAAAAGTTTAGGTACTTGATTATAAGTTTTATTACCACACATTATTTCTTGCGCCCATAACATCGCCATCATGTCCTCACCTCCTTTACCAAATAATACTATATATAATAGTTTTCTAACCACCGTATACTATTTCACTCATTTCTAAAATACACTCTTTCAACATTTGATTTTCTTCTTGTAAACTTACAATCTTATCATCGAGTGTTGGGTCTTGAACTTGGTTTTGGTTTTCTTGTTGTATCTTTTCAAGTTCCTCTATTTCCTTTGTTGTAGCATCTCTGTAGATGCCATTTTCATATATTCTGTACAATTTTATCGCCTACCTTCCGTAAATTTTTATATTTGAACCCGTACACATCTTTTTAGTTAATCCATTATCTGTGTATATTGAGATATTGTCTATAATCCCATTAAATCCAATTAATTCTTTATTCTCAGGTTTTATTGTATTAGGAATAAGTGCATTAGCATAATTAGCATTAGAATTACATGGTGAACCAATAGAAAAAACAGTTATTCCGATACTTTTACAATACATGATACAATATCTTTTTGTTCCATTAGCTGATAAACCAGAACTATTAGTATAATATCTAATTCTTGTAGTATTTGATTTATAACCTAATGATAAATATGTATTAGTCGCTTGGTCTCCATAACCATAAAATTGCAATATGTATTCGGTTAATTTAAAAGGATTCCCTTCTTCATCCGTATTTATGTCAACTACTTCTACATCTTCTTCTAATGTTATATCCCTTATTAATCTCCATTCTTTTTCAGAACTTCCACCAGTACCAGTATCACCTTTTGGAATACCTAAATTTAATAACGGATTTTCAGTTGTTCCAGTAATACTTGCAGTCGCATTACTTCCACTATCTAACGTTGTAACTTCTCCAATAGCAAATTGTGGGGTTGCTCCAGTATCTCCTTTTGCACCATCTTCGCCTTTCCATTTATACCAAGTATAAGAATGTGGGTTTATTGGAGCATCTGCATTTGTATCTACACATAAACCTATATATGTGTTTGGTGTATCTGACATTTGCCCCGCTAACTGTGGCGCTCCTGTACTTGAATATTTTATATGTAAATACTGATTTGTACCACCACCACTTGATATAGGAAGTGTTATTCCATTGCCTAATTTACTACCCTTTGAATTTACAAGTTGAAGTAAATTAGTAGCACTATCTAATGACAAATCAGTTGGTTGGTTGTTCGCAATATCTTTAAATTGCGAATCTATTTTACTTGATGACCAAGTTTTATCAGTAGTAGTATTTGTATCATCTATAGAAGTACCACTACCTGTAGGTAAAGTAGTACCATCATCTAATTTAGTACCATCTAATTTAGTAAGATATAATTTGCCATCTTCAACAATAGTTTTTTGTGCAGCATCATTTTTCTTTTGATAACCCGTTAAATCTCCACCTTGCAGAGATTTTACCTGTTCTATTAATTGCTTAAGTATAGGTAAATCTGGACTTGATGATGTTTCCTCATTTAAGTTAGTTAAGATACTTCCATTTACTTTATAGATACCATTTGATGTAGTTATACTTTCGTCATTACTATCTACCTTACTAGATACTTCAAATTCAAAACTATAATCTCCGACTTGATCAGTAAATTCAGAAGTCAAATCTATTTCAAATAAAGCTTCTTCTTCATTTAATAACTTGGCTTCAAATGTTCTATATTGATTTGTTTTAGGCTTTATTACATTTAGCGCGATTTTATAATCAGTTGCATTTTCTATAGTTGCATAATTCTTTATTAGTTCATTTTCACTCATATTTATAACAAGTTGTACAAACATATTTGAAGTCTTTTTATCTGTATTCCAGAATGTCATCTTTGGTACATCTATTGTTGCTTCTTTTACATTTATTTTGATTAAGTAATCTCTATTTAAATTAGTTATATTACTCAAATCGTCACTTCCTCTCTAGTCTTGATAAGTTATTGTTGCTTTTATAACTCCTGTACATTTCATATAATGTTCTTTATCAAAAGTATGTTTAAGTCCAAATCCTTTCATTGTTCCGTTTTTTATTGCATTCAGTACTGCACTGTCTGTTATTGCAACTGATGTTGTTTCATTCATTGTAAGATTAGCAGTTTTGCTCCAACTTAAATAAGTAGGCTCTCCACTTGGTCTACTTGAATGATTATGCATAACTATTTTAGCTTCATTATTAGAAGAACTACCTCCACTTGTACGTTCTATTTTTAGAACGACCTTTGTTATAGTCTTGCCTTGCAATTTAGCAAAATCACTACCAAAGAACCATGCTCCTACACTGTTAGATGTCCATTTTCCTTGTATAACTAGGTTATCTTGTGCCCAGTCACTCCAAGTATAACGATATGTATCTCCATAGTCAGAAGTGAATGTAACTGACTTGCTTGTTGTAGTTCCTGTATTAGTATTAGTTCCAGTTTCAGTCGTAGTGCTATCTACAGTAACTTTGTTGCTATCTTGTATTATTTGTGATGAATTATCGTGAACTAGTCGCCCGCTAGGAATAGAACCGTCTTGAATACATACCACAGCCCCATAGATTGCTCTAACGGCATTGTTGTTAACTTTCCCATAATTTTTATACATGATAATTTTACTACCTCTAGCTTGTACACCATTCTGACTGCCTATTACTTTGCAGTTTTGCATTAACAATGTTGTTCCATGTTCTGCTCCTATCGCATAATAACTATTTGACGTTGTTTGACCATATACATTAATACTTCTAAGTGTAACGAAATTACAGTTTGAAAAATACATTCCGTAATAATATGTGTTACTCCCTACCATAGTAGACGGCATTACAGCAGGTCTTTGACTATCTACTCCATCTGGAATACCAGTAACAGTAGTAGCTCCATATATGAATAATTTAGCAGTGCAATTATATCCAGCTATATGGCCATTATAATTTTTCATGTTCATGTATAGATATACATCGCCATTAGAAAATCCCTTCAAATTCAAGTTTTCATTGCATTCCTTATCAAGAGTTATGTATATGCTATTTCCATTAAGATTTTTGGGTAAAGCATCTAAAAAGCCTTGCACAGTATAGAATTTCGCACTACTAATAACAGCAGATGCATCATCACCATCTGTTGCTATAGTCACATTTATATCACTTACAAGCGAATTAATAATATCTTTACTTACAATTTTTCTAACAGTAAGTGTATCAGCGGTCATATTGCCTCTAGCATTAATTTCTCCATTAAAGCTACCATTATTAGCACTCATATTTCCGCTTTCATCTATAGAAAATCCGCCATTTGCTGATACATAACCTTCTAACTTGATATTTTTAGCTTTTAACAGAATTTCAGATGAAGATAATAATTCTATAAACTCAGGTGCTATAGTTATGCTACTTTCTTCATCATCAGAATCAAGGCCTTTTGCAATAAGACTTAACTTTTGTACAAGTAAGGTTAGCATCGGTATACTTTGCATATCAATTAATATTCTTCCATCTTCATTTTTGTATATAGAGTTATATACTCCGTTTTTAGTTAATATATTTAAAACGCTATCTTGGTCAGCATCTAGCTTTTTATAGCCTAAATCCTCTATCTTTTCGACTATTTTTTCTGCTTTTACAGACTCTAAAAAAGACTTTACACTTGCAAAATCTTCATTGTAATCTGTATATGCTTCTTCTAATAATTCGTAGGATCCTTCTGTTATTTCTTTAGCCTCTAAAATATCATCCAGCACTTTTATTATATTATTGTAGCTTTCAATATACTTATCTACTTTTTCTTTTGCATTCAAATTATCACCTACCTACTTTTTCTTTGGTCTAGCACAGAATAATATTTTATCAGTTGTGTTGTTTGCAATTCCTGTTATTCTAACTCCATTTGTAACTGTTGTAGATTCTATTATGTTTACTGACCCACCATCTTCCGTTGGTCCAACTACGATGGCTACATGTGAGCAGTTCATATAACGACCATTTTCTCCGTTATCCCTGTCGTAAAAAACCATATCTCCAGCTTGCAAATTGGAGTAATTGATTATATCTATATCATGCAATACCCAACCCTTTTTTACGCAATATTCTGCTTGTTCAGCTGCAACCCTTGGTAGCATAAACGCCCAACTAGTCTTTGGATTTTTAACAAGTTTTTTCAAGCTGTGATTAGCATATGGACTTTTATCATATGCTATATCTGCATATGCAAATATAGCAAGTGAACTACAGTCTATATTAGCTTTTTTAGCAGTAGCATCGTACCATTTATTTAAGTTTCCACTCATGTTGTTTGGGAAACTCGTAGGCTCTGATTTTATTGCATATGAACTATCTCCATATCTTAAGCCAGTTCTATTTAAATATGTTTTTGCTGTTTTTACAACTTTTTCACCACCAACAAATGTGTAAGGTTCTACATATCCTTCTCCTTTATCAGCCGATACAGAACCATAGTATTTATAATTAATATCTGGATTTGCATTAGCCATTATTATAATTTTATAACCTATATTTGGACGAGGTAATAGCTGTCCTGCAACACAATCAACACCTTCCAAATAACATATTTTAGACTGTGTATATCTTATTTCATCTGCTGCAGTAAACATCATTCTAGCATAGAAACTTTTTTCCACTTTACTTTTTAATCTAAATTTTAAAGATTTTACTGTCATTTTAGGATAGTAATAATTCTTTGTACTCTCTAGCAAAATATCTATATCTTTCCCTTCACGCTTTGATGCATTACCATCATCATCGTCTGAATCATCACCAGAACCACCACTGCCAGAACTTCCACTATCTTGTGATACTATCTTATTTTTAATATTATTAAATAATATTTGATAGTTATCTTTAGTTTTTAGATGAACACCATCGTTTGTTAATGATGATTTTAAAATTCCGTTTTCTTCGAGATCTGTACTTATATTAATTTGATATACATCTTCATGTTCATTGCAATATTCTGCTATTTCACTATTAAATGTATCTATTGCTTTGTTATACTCTACATAATTAGACATAACTGAACCAACATGCAATTCTCTAGCTACAAAAATTGGTATATTAGGATATTTTGATTGCAATAAATCAAGTAATGTTTTTAAGCTGCTATATCCACTTTCATAAGGGTCATTAACTCCTAAATGAACGAATATATAAGGTACAGATGAAGGATATTCTGTTGTATCAGAATAACTACCTACTTGAACAGTTTTTAACAACTGACTATTTTTATAAAAATGGTAAGCACTAGCACCTATAACACATTTACTTATTATATTGTTATTTACATCTGTAGTTTCATCGGATATGGTAGGCTCATTTTTATCTGTTTGTTGTAAATCTTTTGGCCTTATAAAAAATGCACTAGCTAATGTTTTATAAGTACTTAATTTGCTTATTTTTATCGCATCTGGTCTTTCGACCCATTTACTAGCATGTGCTATTTGGTCATCTCCTATATATACAGCAACATGATGAGTAGCTAAAAGTTTGCGCTTATCCATATCATTTTGAGTTGGATTCTTTCCATCGGCAAACATTACACAATCACCAGGTATTGCTTTTTTACGTCCTTCTGCATTAGCTAGCCACATCATTCCGTCATTATTTACAATTTCATCCATTATAGAACCACCAGAACAATTTCCGTTATACATTGATTTAAGCCCTGCATTCATATAGCAACATGAAGCAAAAGAAGAACAATCGTAAGCAATAATCCCTTTACCATTGTTAGCACTTGTAGAAAGTCCATAATAAGTAGAGCCAATTGTTTCATACTTACCTTTTGAGTTCATTTTTACACGTGAGCCTTTTTTAATATATATTCTTTTAGTATCGTCAATGGTTCTTGGTACTTGCGAATAAGATGCTCTACTATCTAAATGTAACTGTACTATCTCTTTAGCTTTTTCAACTATCTTAGTTCTGGTAGCTGTTAATTCTGTATTAGTTGATATAGGTATTGTCGTAGTTACTTTTGTATTTGATACACCATATCCAAATTTATTGCCATTTAAATCATATGTATAAGGTAGTTGGCCATTTTCAATTTTATACCAAGCTAAATATCCTTCTACGTTATTTACAGTACCACCGCCACCATTATTTTTATATACTTGTCTCCAGTTAGCAAATTCAAACCCACCATTTTCTAATACTTCATATGCTTTTGTTTGAACCTGCTTTGACTGTGCGCTTATGGAATTTTTATTTACAAATGTGTAGTTATATGTATCACATACATATTTTGATACAATCCAGTTCATTGCGCCTATACCCATGTTATAGCCAATAAGTCCAGCAAATATATTACTTCGTGCATAATCAATTGCATATCTTAGTTCATAGCATCCAAACATTATCTGATTTGAAATATTCTTGTCTACTGTTACCCCATTTATAGTAGTATTTCCGCCATCTTTTGGTCGCATAGTTGAATAAGAAGGTGTAAATGACTTAGTTGTCCCGTCTAAAAATTTAATTGTTTGTGATTTATTAAAATATGCACCTCTTTCACATTGCATTATTCCATATGCGCCTGTTTCACTTTTAGTTGCATTGTAAGGGTCGCCACCACTTTCTGCTACTATAACCGCATATACAAGATTTACATCCAATCCAAATTTTCCAGCCCAGTATTTTACCATTGTAGACACTTTGTATTTATTCGAAGAAGAAATTACCTTTTCATATGCACTTGACTGCGATTTTACATTTTTACCTATTCCTAGAGATTGATATAAAGCTAAAGCAGTTGTATAATTTGTATTTTGAGTAGATTCTACTTTCAGCATATTATATTTTCTCATAGAAACCATTCTAGAATCTCCTATCCAAAGTCCACCTTCTAGAGTAGTTATTTTAGTAGTATTATCTTCATCTGGCTTTGTATCTGGAGTATCTCCTGTTATTTCACTAAACAATCTATCTATTAAATCTTTATCTATTCCTAACTGCATCATATATTGTTTTATAGCCAATATTTCAGCAGGTGTCAGCTTTCCTATGCCTAAATTTAAAAGGTAATCTTTTAATTTATCATACGGATCATACTTACTTATCATATTAGAATAAGCTTTACTGTAATTAGAAAACTCACATGTATTTTTACTTTCGTCAGTAAAACTTATTTCTAATTTGTTAACTCTAGCGTTAAGCATAAGTGGTTCTGGATAAGTTTTATCTATTACTCTTACAGAATCTCCTAATTCAACATTTTTACTTAATAGCGCTACATCACATTCATAATCAATTTTAGGATTTTTTCTTTCCTGTAAAGCTTCATAAGACTTCTCTAGTAATGTATATGGGTCTTCGCAATCAGAATCTTCATATACACCATAGATATACTTTTGAGGTACTCCATACATAGCGTTAGCAAAATCATCTGCTATAAAATTAGCACCTCTTGGTTTATCAGCGGGTTTTCCAGCTTCTATAGTCCATTCAACCTCCCTAAAATCTAAGTCATTTTTTCCTTTTCCTATAATAGCTGTGCATAAATCTTCTGCATTTTCTTTTCTTTTTACATTATTAAGTTCTCTGCCATATTCAAATCGTGCACCATTATCAGTACCTAATTTTTTTTTCATATCAATATACATTCCAACAACTTCGCTACCACTTGTTTCTATACGTATATCAAGTTCTGCTTCATAATCTTCTAAATGTTGTATAATTGTTTCATATACAGAAGCACTTCCATCTAAATCAATTAAAAAAGCTTTATTTAACTCTTTATCTATATTTCCAACCTCAAAGTCCGTATCTTGCAATACAGTTGTTAAAAACGTATTTAAATTACAGTTATTTATAGTTGTTTTAGAGATAATACTATTATAAAGAATAAGTGATACTGACTCACAGTAAATAGTCATTTCTAAACAACCTTCATCATGGCTTGTTTCTGTCTCTGTTATTGAAAATAAGTAATTTTTATTATTATTCTTAAACAAAATATAATTTCTTACTTTTAAATTACTCATTGTTCTTTGATTTAATATAGTTGTAAATTCAAATGTAGAAGCTGCGTTTATTTCTTGGGTAAATGTATCGTCAAAAAAGGGAGTAAGTCCTTTACCCCCATTAAATAAAACATCTACAATTTTTTTGTTTCTGTCTAATATAAATAATGTTCTCAAATCCTTAAATCGCACCTCCTAATCTAATTAAACTTTTCTATAAAACTTATAGCAGCACTTAAACTAGCTGTTGAACTGTAAACACTTACTGAATTAGTGCCAGGTACAAGAGGAAAGAATGTACTTCCTATATCCACCTTTTCCATAAAAGATTGACCATTTTTTAATACAGTTCCTTCGTTACAATCTATTTCAACTCTATCTCCAGCAGTAAAAATTATAGGATTAAATGGTTCTGGAATTTGTGGAGTTAAATTATGTATGTTCATGCAAGTCATCGACATATTTTGTATTTTATAACTACCATAAGCAGCCATATAGAGTACTACATATGATAAATCCCCTGTTGGATATTTTTCATTATAAAGTCCTTCATAAATTAATGGGGTTGGTGGAGTGATAGTTTCGCTATTTCTATTATTTCTACTTATTTTTAAAGACCAAATATCTTCTTTTCTTTCAATGCGGAATCTTATATACCCACGATTCCAAGCAGAGCTACTATCTCCAGATTTTACTTTAATTCTATTTCCATCTTTATCTTTTTTAGTTTTAGGTGCTGGACATTGTGTTGTATCTGTTAAGACTAAATTACTTCCTATATATGCACTTGGTTTTGTATCTCTGTAGTAGTAGTTATTATCTAACAGTTGAAACTTAAATAACTTATTATTATTACTATCAAATCCATATAGTTCCAACAATCCTAACATATCACTTGTTGTTGTTTCTGATCCAGAATCATCTTCTTCTTTACCTATGATTGATATTGCTGATGATGATGCTAATTTACTTACATAACTCATACTAACATACCCAGAAGAGCCTTTATACGTTGTTTTACCCCATCCGTTGCTAATATCTGTTATTTTTAAAGAAGTCCCCCTTGGTATAGTTTTTTTAATCTTATATTTTGTACCTCTTCCACTTCTAAGTCTTAAATTTGCTGCAGTTTTATAATTATAAGATGAAGATGATTCTGAAACTTTCGATAAATACAACATATAACAGTATCCTGTTTTCCCGTTGTACGTAACTTTACCCCATCCTCCGCTTATATCTGTAACAGATACAAGTGTACCTTTTGGAATAGTTCCAAGTATTTTATAACTAGTTCCTCTACCATTTCGAATTCTTAATGCAGCTGTGGTTTTATAGCTTCCGTTTGATGTATTTCCACCTTGACTCGTATCCCCATTTCCAAAGTCAATATAATCAGAATAAAAGCAAAAAAATCCGTTAAGTATAAAGTTTTTTATGTTGCTATCTAAATTTCTACGATAACAACATCCATGCCATCCAGTATCTTGTGAAGATGATATATTAGGAACAAAACTATCACCATCATCACCTAGAACCATAGTATCATTTGTAGCACCTTCATCAACTACATTACCAGCAGCAGTCCATCCAGATAAACTTTGACATTTTTCATATAATACAAGTTCATCTTCTGTAGCGTTAGTTTGACCTACTTTTGGATATTCTCCTATTAAAATAGAACCCCCTTCACTGTCAACTTGCAAAAATGTACTATCTTCTTCAAATTCAACTGATATTTTAGGGTATGTGCCAACATCACCTTCATTTGTAACTTCTTCTTGACTATCATTATCGTAATATTTTTCATCACCTTTATAAAAATACGGATCAGAACATATAAATTTTATTTCTCCTTCACCATAGCAAGAGTTTTCTACTACAAATACATCTGAAAAGTTATAACTTTTAACTGCTGCATTAATATATTTATCTTCTGAATCGAGATATAATTTAGCTTCTTCTCTATGATCAAAACAAGTTTTCATATCTTGAACAGTTTGATTATAATCATCTATATTTTTAGTTCTAACATTTATATTTAGTGTTATTTCTCTATCTTCATCTCTAGTAGAAAGAAAAATACTACCACTTCTATCTTGAATTACCTTTGAGTTAATTTCTCTGTCTGGAATACTTGATATTTCTTCCGATACTATTCCAAATCCGTCAAAATCACTAACAATTATGTCGTTATACGCTAGATATGACATTATTTCGACCCTCTCTTTCTACTATTTCTATCTCTTACTTTTATTAATTCTCCGTCCATATACTTAGCTGTTTCTTTTGCTACAACCTTACCATCTAATTCTGTTACTATATTAAGATAAACTACTTGATTATCTTTACTAGCATTTGACTGCTTTCCTTCAATATATCCATAGTTTCCAGTAGCCATCGCATAACCTTGATTACTACCTACGGCCATAGCGTTAAGAGAAGAAAATGCTGCTGTAGATAATGTAGCTAATGCAGATGCTGTTTTTCCACTTTCATTTACTGTTCTAACACTTCTTGTAACATTAACCTTAGTATTTAACGTTCTATTAGTTGCATGAGCTATCTTGTTCATATATGAAGATACAGAACTATAAGCTTGTGACATTTGTGTTGTAATTACTTTTCTTAGTGATATAAACTGTCTAGTTGCATTATTTCTAGCGCTTGATGATTGAGTATTAACAACTTTGCTAATAGATATCATCTTGCTTGTAACTATATTTCTAGCTTCTGATAATTGTGTGCTAATAACTTTCTTAAGTGAAATAAACTGACTTGTTGCAGAGTTTCTAGCATTAGTTGATTGATTTCTAACTATATTTGATATATTAACAAACTGATTTCTTGCTATATTAGAGCAAGATACAAATGAATTTTTAATAGAATCTCTTAATCCATTAAATGTAGTAGATAAATTATTCTTACAAGATTGAGCAGTTTTATCAAGGCTTTGTAATGCTTTATCTAATTTTGTCACTTGTGAAGCATCTAAGTTTTTAAATGCTGAATCATCATTTCCAGTAAATAAACCTTTAAAAAAGCCTACTACCTTATCTTTTAATCCACCAAGCATTTCGAAGAAATCTCCAATATGCTCTATAACACCTTGTCCTATACCAGTTATTAAGAATTGCCCTACTTCTTCTGCCATCACTGTAGAAGGCGAATGTATTCCGAATAAATTTTTGAACCAATCTACAATGCCTTTTACAGCATTATCTATCATTTCACCTATATTAGGTATTCCTAATCCTTGACCTATACCAGCTATTAGATTTGTACCTATGTCTATACCCCATTTTTGCGCTGGACCAATCCAAACCGACATTATAGTGTCAAAGTTAAGTAAATTTCCAATTTGACTTGGTATACTTTCGAAAGCACCTCGTAATGCAGAACCAATAGCTGACCCAATAGCACTTACTGCATTAGGAATTTCAGCGGTAACACCAGAAATTAATCCACCTATAAGTGATGGCCCAACTTCTGCTCCTAAAGTCCACATAACATCTTTTTTACCAACGATATATTCATTTACAACCTGGAACAGTGTATCTGTTGCTTGTCTAATCAAATCTTGATTTTCTGTTATAGCTTCTTTTGCAGCTGACATAAGTGATTTAACAGCATTTTTTATATCAGCTCCGTTTTGAATAATCCAATTGCATATATTTTGTATAAATCCAGATATAGCAGATGTTAAATCTCCAGATTGATATGAATTTGTAATACCTTGGCATATTCCATGTACTATACTTGTTCCTATATCAAGTATTCCTTGCATAGAACCGCCAGTAATAAAACCTTTAGCACTAGATATAGTACTTTGGATAGCTTGTGGTATTTGTTTAGCTGCATTTTGTACACTCTTAACAAGTCCAGAGGCAATTCCTCCATCACTGTCTTTATATCCACCTAGTAATGCTTTTTCTAATCCTTGATTTTGCCATGCTCCAAAGAACTCTGCTAATGTATTAGAAGCTCCTTTAATAGAACCTTTTAATTTTTCAAATACTTGTATCGCTTTACCTTCTATTGCTGATGCTAATGATAGTAAAGAACCTTTTGTATCTGAATCCATAGCTTTAGACATTTTAGAAGATAAACCTTCTATAGTTTCTAAGTTCTTTTGATATTTTTTAAAGTCTTTATCAGACATTCTGCACACTTCTGTTACTTCATCAAAGCTATCAGATAAACCTAAGCTTTTTAAAGCTGCTTTTCTTTGATCATCAGATAATCCTTTTGTTGTTTCTCTTAGATATTCTAGCTTTTGAGAAGTATTTAAGCTAGATAAGCTTACATGGTCTGCTGATAATCCATATTTTTTCAATATCTTATTAGCTTCTTTGTAAGTCATATTAGCGTTTATTTGACTTTCTATTTGTTTCTTTTGCTTTTGTGTAAGTCCAGATGTATCACTGTCTATTTTAGAAATAGTCGAATCGTAATCGTATCCGCTTTTTACATTCTTAACGATTTCACTCTTTGTATTTTTCATAGCTCCACCAAGTTCACGCCATTTTACAGCACTTTTACCCGTAGCAGAATCCATTGACTCAAATACATCTAGTAAATCACTCATATTTTTCTTAGTTACTTTTCCATCAGCACCTAAAACCTGTATAGATAGTGCTAAATCTTTTGTAGAAAATCCTAAGTCAGTTGCTCTTTCTTCTACAGAGTCATATACATCTTTAAAGCTATCTATAATCTTTCTAGCTTCATTGCCTTTTTTACCCATTATAGACATATTTTCATTCCAGAACTGTACTGTTGATGTAGAATTTTCTATAGAATCTGATAATTCATTCCAAGCACTTTCACCTTGTGATAGCATTGCCAATATACCTGGAGCCGCATTTTTACCTACTATAGCAGTAAGCAATGCAACTTTTTGTGATTTTTCCATACCATTCATAGCTGACATAAGTGTTTTACAAGTAGCAGCTAAATCTACATTCCCATCTGCTGTAGTTTTTAAATATGAACCCGTTTCATCAGCAGTCATACCTAATTTTTTAAGCGCAGCTTCCATTTTATCTGTAGGTGCTGCCATATTAGCCAACATATTCTTCAAAGACATACCTGCTTTTGAACCTTTTACACCCGCGTTCGCCATAAGGCCAATAGCAGTATTTAAATCAGTTACATTTACTCCTAATGTACCAGCTTGTGCACCGCATTGAGTTAATGCATAACCATACAATTCTACATTGGTATTACTTCTTGTAATTGTAGAAGCTAATTTATCAACAAAATCACTTGCTTGATTTGCTTCCAATCCAAGTGCTGTAAGGTCGTCAGTGACGATATCTGAACAACTGGCGAGTGATTGTCCTGAAAGAATACTAAGATTTACTACTGAATTAATTCCGCTTAGCATCTCTGAGGCGTTCCAACCAGCCATAGCCATGTATTCGAACCCTTGTCCGATTTGATAAGCTTGGAACCTAGTGGTACTACCTAAATACTTAGCTTTATCACTTAATTGTTCTAATTGATTTCCTGTTGCTCCACTTAATTGTTGAACTTTATTCATTTGTGTTTCAAAGTTTATACCAGCGGTAGCTAATCCTTGTAATGATAGCGAAAATTCTGTAATAGACTCAAATGTAGTCTTTACTGCACTGCCTAAAGAGGTAATAGCATTAGCTATAGGAGAAAAATCATTCTTCATGCTAGTTAATCCTTCAAAAAATCTTTGTTTCCCAGCATCATATAATTTTTTCAGTGAAGCTATCAATATAGTTACAGAAGCTATTATAGCTTTTACATGTCCTGGAATAGGTAACGAAGCTGAACTTATTCTACTAAATGCATCGCTAAAATTACCACTTTTTAATGATGAAAAAGCACCTGTTAAATTACTTATAGAATCTTTAAGCTTTCCAGTGGAACTATTCGCTCCTGTAGCCTTATCTTTTAAATTCGACATCGTTTTACTTACTCCAGATAATGCTTTATCTTTTATCGAATTTATTTTGTCTCTCATGCTAGTAATTTTTTTTGTGCTGTCAGCAGTTTTTTTACTTGTTTCAGCTACTTTTCTATTTATTTTATCAACCTGCTTAGTTGCATTGTCTAGTTTTACGTTATTTACATTCTTTAAATTCTTAGTTGTGTTCTTAGTTGTATTATTTAATTGCTTAGTTTTATTATTTATTTTATCAACCTGTTTAGTGACATTATCAAGTTTTGTGTTTCCAGCCGTTTTAGTCTCTGTTTTAAACTTTTTAACCTGTTTATTAGCATTATCCATGCTTGATTTAAACTTTGAGACATCAGCCGTAATTTTAATATTTATTTTTTTGTTGTCACTCATTTAGTAATCACCTTTTGTCTTGTCATAGTCTCTAAACATATCTAATATCTGTTGCTTTTCTTCTTTTGTAGCTTTGTTTTTATCTTCCTTTTTACTATTTTCAAAAACTTCAATAGGTGTAAATTTCTTACCACCTAAAAAAGCTCCAATAGCATTAAACATTGCATAATAATTATGGTAATAATTATCTTCTTGTTCTTGTTTGTATCCTTCTAAAATCAGCTTAGCTTCTTTATAAGTCAATGCATAAAAAGTAGTAGGCGACATTTTCATGCCCCCTACCAACTTTCTAAACAGGTTTTCAATTATATTAATAAAACTAAGCTTCTTTTCTTTTACTTTCCCTCATCAGCATCTTCGTTAGCTTCAATATTTTCTTTTGAACCTAAGCTTTCTGCTAATGTTTCCATTATTACATCTAATATATCACTTATGTCATGACCTTCTCCAATGTATTGATCCATTAATTCTCCAGCTTTATTTTCTGTCATTTTTACATTAGTTGATTTTAAAGCATAATAGAAGAATTTTCTTATTATTGGCATATTAAAATATATAGCGTCTAAATTCATTACATCTATTCCAGCACCTTCCATAGCGCACATAGTATTTATAGTAAATTTTAGAGTATATTCTTTACCATTTATATTCAAAGTTTTACCTGTCATATTTCATTATATCCTTTCATTATACTTGTGGTGAAGCTGATGATTTATCTTCTAATTTACCAGCCCCAGATAAACTCATTGAATATTTAACTAAATCTTCATATGGAGCATCTAAATCTAATTCTGTTATGTAAGCTTCACCTTCAAGGCTAATAGTTCCAGTTTTATTTTTTATAACTGCTTTTATTTCGGAACTGTTTAAGAAAGCAGTTTGAGCAGCTTTATATCCTGCATCGCTTACATAAACAACACCATCACAGTCTGCTGACCATTGTTTAGCACCAGATATATTTATATACCAGTCACCACTATCTTTTGAAGATGCATCTATAGTGTCAGCTTGCATTTTTATTGATGTATTTTGTTGTCCACCTATCGCTTGTTCGCCAGCATATAATAATAGGTCGACACCTCTTACTACTTTGTCTTTTACTGCTGTTTCAGCCATAATATCATCCTTTCGTCTTATTTCATTTGAGTCTCTACTCTATAAATTAAAATGCCGTGGTAATATTTACCCTCGGCATCCGTTTGTTCTATTATTCTACTTGAATCCAAGTAGAAGTATATTTGCATATCATCGAACATTAGTTCTTGATTCTGTAATAAGCTATTTACTTGCTTCATTATTTCTCTAACTTCTTTTTTACCATTATAATCTGAAAAAATATCTATAGTTTGATAATCCTTGTAAGCAAAATCTGTTTTAGTTGAATTGTCACCGCCATAATCTACACCAATTTGAATATATGGGCATTTAGCATCTTTAGGTACGCTGTCATAAACATCATAAGGAAGCTTATTTAGTAAATAATATAGATATTCTTGAACTTTTACATCAATCATTTTGATATCCTTTCAATAAGCTTGTCTAATTCTTTATCTAGTTTATCTTCGTTTTTCTTTACTGCTGGTTCAAAATAAGGTTGTGCTTCTTGATATCTAGTTCCGTATTCAACATATTCACAGTATGAAACGTTTGTTCCCACTTCACCACTCATGTCGTCGATTATATTAGTAGTTATAGAACCTCTAAGTCTGCCAGTGTCAACAGGACAATTTCTTTTAGCATCTGTTTCTATACCATACAAAGTGTTTTTTACTAAGCTTGATACTTCATTTTCTATATTTTTAACATTGAACAATTCTCCAGCTTCAACTTGTACTTTAATTTCCATTAGTCATCACGCTCCATAACTACCATATAACATTTACCATAGTCTGCTATAGATACTTTTTTATATTTTTTATCCTTATAAAGGATTTTAAAGTCATCATCTAGATCATCTAATATTTTTTCTTTGGTAAATAGTTTATTTAGAGAATATGATATTTCTCTTCCTTTGCTATCTATAGATTTAACTGTATAAGGTGCTACTTTACATTTTATTGTCTTTAATTCTGTCTCAGTTTCTTCGTAGCCCCCCATATTATCAGATATTTTCTCTACAACTAAGATAGTTGCTTTTTCTCTGTAGTCCATTACAACATCCTTAATCTTTTGGATTTAGATTTTATGCTTTCTTTCTTATATAAATCTAAAATACCTAGATAATCGCTAAAATCATCTGTGCTATAAGTAGTCGATAATACATCTATTTTTTCTGTTGTTATTCCCTCTGCACCGATTCTGCGATATCTTTTTATTGCCACTTCCTCTGCTATATATTCAAGTTGCTTTGGTATTTCATTACCTTCTAAATATACAGATAGATAATTAGCAGCATCACTTAAAAGGACAGTTAAGAGATTATCCTCCGAACTGTCCTCTGTTAATCCTAATTTTAGTTTTATATTTGAAATATCCATAATATTATCCTAATATTCTAGTTGCTAGTTCTGGATACATTGTTTTATATCCGTAAAGTACATCCATAGATAACATTTCTTTTTTAGTTTTCATGTCATATCCTTTTACAACTCTTAAAGTTATACCATTGTAAGAAGTTGTATAAGCTTCTACGCCACTTGGCGCAGCTAAAGGTCTAGTTACAAATGCGAAAGCAGCAGGGTTAAACGCTAAGTTAGCAGTATGACCTGCTTCTACTTTTATAACAGTAGATGTAGTTATGTCTTTTTTAAGTGCTGGATATATATCAACTGTTATTGAATTTGAAGAAGCTGTTGCATCTTTTGTTACAACATAAGAATTACCTAATATAGTTAATATATCACCTTGTTTTAAGTCTCCAGTTAAAGTTGTCTTTGCTAACACTAATTGAGTTTGTCCGGCTTTAGTTGTAGCACTAGCTTTTAAATCATTTGTACCACCTAAAGAACCAGCTTCATGTACTTTTATACCTTGAGCCATGTAATTATCTAATCCCATAACTCTACCTATAGAACCTTCTCTTAATGCTTGAGTTGAACCAGATTTTTCAGCATTTACTATAGCTGGAATAGTAGTAAAATTAGCGTCAGCTTCTGGGTCCCATATAGCAACTCTGCCAGCTATAGGCACTTTATTTATGTTTAACATTTTTCTAGCGTCAGCTATATCATCTAATGTTGAAGGAGTTGTTCCAGCAGTACCAACACAGTAAGGTATATCTTTGTATAATTCTAATCCATCTGCATTTATTTTTTCTGCTAATGCAACTGCTGCAGGTTCTAAGAATAATCTATTTAGATCATCTACATTAGTAACCATTTGAATAGATGTAAAGTCTACATCTACAGTAGCAAATTTATCTAATGTAACTTCTACAGAATCTTCAACTACATCTTGTGGTGTTGTTCCTGTTGCTTGGTTGAAGTCCTCTGCTTTTAATACAACTGGTTTTTTAACTTGTATTTTAGCACCTTTCCCTTTTACAAAGTCGCCAGAATAGTCTTTGTAAACTAAGTTAGGGAATACTAGATTTTCTATTAATCTAGGTAGCAATTGTCTTGCTATCTCTTTTACTTCAATAAATTGATTTGCCATTAATCATCAGTCCTTTTCTTATTGTATTGTTATTTCTTATTAGCAAAGTATTGTCTGTAATATTCTTCGTCTGTCATGTCAGAAGTATTTTGATTGTAATTAGCTCGTTGATATGTATCTTTGAAGTTTCCGTTGTTTCTTAGGCGCGCACTAACTCTTTTTTCAACTTCTTCTTCAATTCGTTTTTCAAAAGCTTCACTCTCTGCTTTTTTAAGAGCTTTAAATTTTTCTAAGTTAGCATGTATTTCTTCTGCATTATTTCCACCGATAAATTCTGCATATTCTTCTGGAATATTATCCACTTTTAATTGTTTTCTCTTTTCTTCATTTAAGTCTCTTAATTCCATACTTCTTTGAAGTTTCTCATAATTAGCGTTAGCTTGTCTGACTTGTTCTTGTAGTCTTTCATTTTCTGTCATATTTGCAAGTCTTTGGGCTTCTTTTTCTTTTTCTACTTGTTGCCTAGCTTTTATTTCAGCTCGTTTTACTTTTTCGTCCGCTTTCTTTTGCCATTGAGAATACTTTCTGTCAAACATTTTGTCTAATTCTTCTTGAGTTATATTTAATACTTTACTTTCTCCACCTTCGCCATTAGTATTATCTATATGATTATCTTGTGGAGACTCTTCTCCACCTTCGTTATCTGCTAATAGTTGAAGGTTCATATCTAATTTATTATTTTCCATATTGTTTTTCCTTTCCGTTTTAGTTTCGTCAAACATATTTCCATGAAGCTTTTTTAGGTCATCATCACGTTTTGGACATAAAAAATAAGCCCTCTTGAGCTTAGCATATTAATAATTTAGTATTAGTTTGTTGTATAAAATCTTTTATTCTATTATAATCCCATCCACAATCTACTAATCCACTTACTAAACATTCCATGGATTGTACAGCTTTTAATTCTTCTGAGTTAAAATAATCTCTAGGATTAGCTTTCTTCTCTATTCCATATTCTTCTCTTAGCTGTTTAGCATTTTTACCAAATATAACTTTATAAATGCAATTCGTGTATGTTGAATAAGCATGTCCATGCATTCTCTCATTTTCGCTCGATTGTTGGATTGATTTAGTTAATGCTTGTCGCACTGCTATACCCTTCTGTCTTTCAATAACTTTTTCTTTAAGAAGTTTTTCCATCTCATTAAATTGTTTAATATAAGCTTCTTTAAATTTCATAGCTTTATGTCCTGTATATCCCATAACCAATAATGTAAATCCATCCCTTGTCATGTAATACATAGGTTGCTTTTTATTTTGACTATTTCTATAAGAGGACTCTCCAAAATTGGATAGTCTAAATTCTTCACTACATTCTAATTCTTTTATATCTCTTAAAACATGGTAGTGTTCTTTTCCAAAAGTTTCTGCTACATCTAAACTACTTACAACAGTTATTTCCTCTTTATTAATCTTTTGAACTTCTACTAACATATATCATCAATCCTTTCTTTGTTGATTTCATATATAAAAATAAGCCCTTTCGGACTTTTATTGTTCCTATTCAATTTTCAATTTATTCTCAAAGGTACAAACTATCAAATGGATTTTTGTAAGTACCTTAAAATCGATTTTAGAAGGTCTAATTATGTAAACCTTTTTATAAATCTATATTTTCTATTTTTGCTCGTTCTTCTAATATATTTCTGTATGCTTCCATATATACTAATTGAGCATGTAATATTTCATATGAGCAGTTAGGAGTAAAATTAAGAGTTCCATTTTTATATCCTTCTAACATTCTTTGTAATCCAGCTATTCTATTATCTAGTTGATAATATTCAGCTTTAAATCTATCTTTAAAATCTGTTCCTAACATTAAATCTACTGTATTCTTTAATTCCATTTATTTACTCTCCTTATCCTTCTAAGTATTTTACAAATTCTTTGCCATTTGTACAAAACTGTGCTATCATTGCTTTCATTAAGCCATATGACATTTCAGAATGACCTTGACTATCTAATTCATTACTAGCTCTTTTAAAACTATTTTCTGCTTTTTCTTGTAATATTTCTTCTATTTCTAAAGTGAAATCCAATTCCATTCCTTCATAAAGGTCTTTAGCTCTTATTGGAACAATTTCATCCCAATACTCCCACTTATCTTCAGAAAGTATTTCATGTCCTCTTTTAATCCAATAAGGGATTCCTTCAATTCCTCTTAATTTTTCTATTTTAGCTTTATTTAAATAATCTGCCACTTCTTCTAATGATTTGAAGTATTTACCACCATTTCTTTCTACCATAACACCTACTTTGTCTAAAGATTTCATTTGTGCTTCATTAAATGTTAGCTTTGGAACAGGCAATTCTATAAAAATAAAATCACGAATTGGATTCTTATCTTCGGTTAACACGCAAAATATAGTTTTATTAGGTCTTTTATTGCTATCATCTATGACTTCTGCTATAGAATACACGCCCTCCATTCTAGGTGTTATTACATATAAACAAAAATCACATTCTTTTCTTTGCTTTAATTCTTCTTGATAACATTCTTCTGTCCAATCATCTACTACAGGATTAAAATAATCTATCTTTAACATTTTAATCAAATCATTTCTCCATGTAGATTCATTACAAGTTCCACCTAAAAATACTTTTTTCATTAATAGCCTCCTTATGCCCATTTAGTTAATGATTTGAAAAGAGCATCATAATCTATTAAGT
>OWID01000216.1_pt1 | contig 25482 bp, 21 predicted proteins | sample 1732661 | NCBI WGS metagenome assembly OWID01 (sample SAMN05065739, study PRJEB22554) | human gut metagenome | biome: ENVO:2100002; feature: ENVO:00000062; material: ENVO:00002003 | host: Homo sapiens | place: USA
GCAGCGTCAGATGTGTATAAGAGACAGCCCCGCCGCCCAGTGCGACTGAGCAACCGTCAAAAAAGGAGTATCACTATCATGGAAAAGACACTGTTTCCCGGATATACCATCGGCCCGGACGCCTATGACGACATTGCAGCCGTCTGCCCCGCCTACGGAAAGACCGCTGCCGTCATCGGCGGCAAGCGGGCTCTGGCGGCCGCCGGAGACGCCATCATCCAGGCGGCGAAAGCCGCCGGCATGGAGGTCATCGGCCCCATCTGGTACGGCGGCGAGGCCTCCCGGGAGAATATGGATATGCTGCGGCCCCAGATCGAAAAAGCCGACATGATCTTCGCCGTAGGCGGCGGCAAGGCCATCGACACCTGCAAGGTATTGGCCCAGGAGACCCACCGCCCCTTCTTCACCTTCCCCACCATTGCCTCCACCTGCGCCTCCTGCACCAGCCTTGGCATCGTCTATCACCCGGACGGGAGCCTGCGGGAGTACTCTTTTTCCAAGATCCCGCCCAACCACATTTTCATCAACACCCAGGTCATCGCCGACGCGCCGGACATCTACCTCTGGGCCGGCATGGGCGACACCATGGCCAAGCACTATGAGTGCACCATCTCCTCCCGGGGCCACGTGCCTGCCCACTCCGACGCCATGGGCATCGCCCTGAGCTCCATGTGCGCCGTGCCCATCCTCCGCTGGGGCCGCCAGGCCCTGGCCGACTGCCGGGCCCACACTGTCACCCGGGAGCTGACCGAGGTGATCCTGGGCATCATCATCTCCACCGGCTTGGTGTCCAACTTCGTCCAGGTGGACTACACCACGGGCCTTGCCCACGCGGTGTACAACGGCTTTACGGTGCTGCCCTCCACGGAGAAAAACCATCACCTCCACGGCGAGGTGGTCTCCTACGGCATCCTGGTGATGCTGACGGTGGACGGACAATTTGAAGAGCGGGATAAGCTCTACGACTTCAGCCGCTCCATCGGCCTGCCCACCTGCCTGGCCGACGTCCACGCCACGCCGGAGGATCTGGCGGCGGTCACGGCCAAGGCCCTGGCTGGCATCGACGTGCGGGTGTTCCCCTACACCGTCACGGCGGAAATGATCGTAAAGGGCATCATGGACCTGGAGGAGTATCACAAGGTCCGCAGCGCACAGTAAAAAGCATCCCCGGAGCAAGAGCTCCGGGGATGCTTTTTCGTATTACTGTTCTTCCCGCACGAACATGACCACAAAGGCTGCCGTCAGCAGTGCGCAGGAGATCCAGATGGTGCCAAGGCCCAGATAGGGCAGCAGTGCGCCGCCCGCGCCTGCGCCGATACCGAACAGGCCGATGACGCCGAAATACCGCCCGGCCTTTTTCCGGGCCTGGGGGGCACCGTATTTCCACCAGGCGCACAGGGACTCCGTGCCGCTGCGCAGGTTCCCAATGCACATGGTGCTGGCAAAGGCGTAGCCGTCCACCTTGCGGAAGGCCTGCACCTGCATGGCGCAGGCAAAGGACACCACGGAGTTTGCAAGCAGGTTCCAGGACCCGGGGAAGAAGCCCACCGCTGCCAGCAGGACGATCTCCCCCAGCAGCACCAGCTGCCGCCAGTGGAACCGCTCCATCTTTTTATAGCGCAGGTGCAGCAGCTCCGCTGCCAGCACGCCCAGGAAAAAGGCGGTGAGGGGCACCAGATACCGCAGGGCCTGGGCCCAGGCCCCCTCGAAAAGCCGCACGCTCATAAGTACGATGTTGCCGGTCTGAGCGTTGGCGAACACCTCGCCCCGGGCAAGGTACGTATAGGCGTCCTGCAATCCGCCGGACAGGGATAAAAGACCGGCAGTGAGAAAGGACTCGGACATCTGTCCGTGGTGGTTTTTTGCGGAAAGGACGCCTCTATGCTCCATGGTTCTGCCTCCAGCATACACAAAATCCTTGTCAGTATACCCCCATTCCCGCCCGGGGGCAAGGGGGACGGAGGAAAAAATCCCGCCGGTCCCCTGCTGCCGTTGACAGGGTCGGGGGGATTTGATAAGGTGGAGCAAAGGAGGCGGCAGCGATGAAGCTCAGACCATGCGCCTGTATCGATACCTTATATATAGAGCTTCCCTTTCTGGAGCGGATCGCCGCAGCGGGGCGGGACGGCTTTGCGGCGGTGGAATTCTGGTCCTGGCAGGACCGGGACATGGCGGCGGTGCGCCGCGCGGCCCAGGCTGCGGGCGTCCGGGTGGCCGGATTCAACGGCGACGGGCCGTTTTCCCTCATCGACCCGGGGCAGCGGGAGGCGTACCTTGCTTATCTGGCCCGCTCCATGGACGCGGCGAAAGCCGCCGGGGCCGCTTCCCTCACCATCCACTCCAACGCCCTGGGCGAGGGCGGCGTGGTGACGGACCGGGGCGAGGGCCTTTCGGACACGGTGCGCCTTTGCGCCCTGTACGAGGGGCTGAAAGCCTGCGCGGCCATGGCGGAGGACCGGGGCATCATGCTGCACCTGGAGGCCCTGAACCCCATCACCGACCACCCGGGCAACTTCCTGGTGACCACGGCTATGGCGGCGGAGCTGACGACCTTGGTGGGCTCTCCCTGTCTGAAGATTTTGTACGACATCTACCACATGCAGCTGAGCGAGGGTAACCTTATGGGCAACATCCGCGCCTGGCACGACCAGATCGGCCACGTCCACGCGGCGGACGCGCCGGGCCGCCACGAGCCCGGCACTGGAGAGATCGCCTTTTCCGCCGTGCTGGACTGCCTGGAAACGGTGGGCTACGACGGCCTGGTGGGCTTTGAGCTGTTCCCCGCCCGCACAACGGCGGAGGCGGTGTCGGCCATTATGTCCCTTTGAATAGGTGGAAAAAAGAGCCGGTGATCTCAGATCACCGGCTCTTTCTTTTTTCTGTTTGCGACCCTCAGTCCTGGCTCACCAGCTCGATGGCCTGCTTGCCGGACATGTGGTCCACCGTCAGCTCCAGGATGCACAGCCGGTCCCAGGCCCGGTCAATGACCCGGCTGCGCCCGGCGGGGGTGTCCTCCGGGGCGTACTTTACCGAGAGCGTCTCAATGGCCCGGCGGATCTCGTCATCGCCCTCCAGGATGCGGACCGTGCCGAAAGCGATGACGCTTCGGTAATAGGTGGTGTACTCCTCCGGCACCACCTGGTCCTGGCTGATGACACAGAAAGACGCCTTGGGGCTGCGCCGGACAGCATCGATCTTGTGACCGGCCTTGGCACAGTGGAAATAGAACTTGCCGCCGGTGTATACATAGCTCAGGGGTACGGCGTAGGGGTAGCCGTCCTCTCCCTGGAGGGCCAGCACGCCGGATGTGCCGCCCAGCAGGATAGACTCCATCTCCTCGGGGGATAAGGCCTGTTTGCTTCTGCGCATCTTTGGAAACATGGGGTGCCTCCTTGCAGTATCTATGCCGGAAGACCGACTGGTGTTGGATGGATCTCAGGCCCTCAGGGCATGTGGTACAGCTCCCGCAGGGCGGGCTCCGCAGCGAAAAAGGCCTCCAGCAGCTTGGGGTTGAAGGCGCCGCACTCCCCGTCCCGGATCATCCGCAGGGCCTCCTCGCAGGAGAAGGCGTCCTTGTAGACCCGCTTGCTGGTCAGGGCGTCGTATACGTCCGCCAGGGACACCACCTGGGACCAGATGGAGATCTCGTCGCCCTTGAGACCGTCGGGATAGCCCCGGCCGTCCCAGCGCTCGTGGTGGTGGCGGGCAATGTCGCAGGCGTAGAGATAGGCACCGCTCTCCTGCATCTGGGGGATCTTCTCCAGCAGGGCCGCGCCCTGGACCGTGTGGGTCTTCATGATCTCAAATTCTTCTTTTGTGAGCTTGCCGGGCTTGCTTAAGATGGCGTCGGGGATGGCGATCTTGCCCACGTCGTGCATGATGGCGGCCAGGGCGATGTTGTCCACATCCGTCTGGGAAAGACCGTCCCCCAGCTCCGTGTGGGTGAGCAGATAATGGGTGATGTCGTGGATGCGGCGCACGTGCTGGCCGGACTCGCCGTTGCGGAACTCGATGGCGGCGGACAGCGCCTCCACCATGCCCTGGTTGAGCCGGACGATCTGGGCGGCCCGCTCCAGAAGCTCTGCCTGCTGGCGGTCCACCACGCCGCTGAGCCGGGCACGGGCCTGGTACAGCTCTACTACGGACTGCACCCGCCGCAGCACCATATAGGGGATCACAGGCTTGCCGATCACGTCCATGACGCCCAGCTCGTAGGCCTCCTTCATCACGCTGCCGCTGGCCTCCGCCGTGATGAGGAACACGGGCACGTGCTCCGTCAGATCGCAGTCTTTCAGGGAGCGCAGCACCTCGATCCCGTCCATCTCCGGCATCATCACGTCCAGCAGGATGGCGCACAGCCGCTCCGGCTGGGAGAGGATCTTCTCCAGGCCCTCCCGGCCGTTTTCCGCCTCCTCGATGGTGTAGTAGGGGGAGAAAATATTTTCCAGAATGCCCCGGTTGATGGCGTCGTCGTCGACGATCAGCAGCGTATGGGCGGACAGCACGGAGGTGTGCTGAAACTCTTCGTTGGTCATGGGAGACTCCTTTGCCTGATGAATAAAAACAGAAAGTGGATTTTGATGTTTTTCCTTATTATAGAGCAAATCTGCGCACTTGGCAACGTCCTTTCCCTGGATATGGGAGCTCCCGCTATCAGTCTATGCGCCCCAGGAAGTCTTTGGTGCCGGTCCCGAAAAAAAGTGAAAACCTTTTCCTTGTTTCATCCGTCATATGAATAAGAGCCCGGATCGCCGGGCCAAATACCAGGAGGTTTTACCGAATGAAAAAACGGATATGGATCCTGACGCTGGCGCTGGCCCTTATGCTGACTGGCTGCGGTCAGAAGCCCAGCGCCCCGGCGGAGGAGACGCCCCAGCAGGGCCAGGAGGAACCGGTACAGGAGGAGGGCCAGCAGACCCCGGCAGACCAGGCGGTCTATGAGGACGCCCAGCTCTCCGACCAGGTCCACTACCCCCAGCTGACCCAATTCCAGGGAGAGCTGCTGCTGGATTATGTCAATCAGTCCCTGGCCCGCCCGGCCAAAGAGCTGGAGGAGGGCGCGTCCCTGGAGTACACGGTGACCCGCTGCGACGAGACGTGGGTCAGCGTGCTGTACACCAAGACGGTGACGGCGGCGGACGGAACGGAGACGAAGTCCTGGATCGCCGTGAACCTGGACGGCGCCACCGCCACGGAGGTGACCATGGACAACGCCTTTACCGACCCGGACGCCGTGCTGGCGCTGCTGGAGACGGCGCCGGAGGGCGCCCAGGTGTCCTTCTACCTGGACACGGACGGCGCGGTGTTCTTCTTCCGGCCGGAGGGCCAGGCGGACTATGTGACCCAGACGGTGTCCTATGCGGATCTGGATGGCCTTTGGAACCAGGAGATCGGCCAGCGTCCTGCCAGCTGAAACCACATAAAAACCGCCGCCGGGCATTGCCCGGCGGCGGTTTTTCCCGTTTTCCCCGGAAAACTTCATCTCCGGGGGCGTTTTCTCCCAAAGAGGCTCAGGCCTCCTGATAGAGCTCCAGAATGGCGCCGTCCTTCCACACGAAGGCCAGCCGGTCGCCCTTTTCATTGGCGGTCATGGGGCCGCAGATGACGCTGTCCGCGTCGGCCACGTACTTTTCCAGGTCGTCCACCTTGTAGGCCACGTGGGGATTGCGGTGGATCTCCTCCGGGAAGGGGGTGCCCTCCTCGAACTTCAGGTACTCGATCTTGTAGTCGTAGTCGTCCACGTTGCTCACCCAGAACTTGGCCCCCTCGTTGTAGGTCATGTTGGGCTTGCGGTTGGTGACGGGAATGCCGATGTGCATGTATTCAGCGGACATAGAGATTCCTCCTTGATTGAAAGTTGGCTCACAGCTCGCCGTGCTTGACGGCCTCGTATACGGCGAGGGCCTGCTGGGGATTGTAGCCCTCATGGACCACCTTGCCGATGGCCTGGGCCATGCCGGCGGGGCAGTCGGACTGGAAGATGTTGCGGCCCATGTCCACGCCGTGGGCGCCCTCGGAGATGGCCCGGTAGGCCATGTCCAGCGCCTCCAGCTCCGGCAGCTTCTTGCCGCCGGCGATGACGATGGGCACCGGGCAGGCAGCGGCTACCCGCTCAAAGCCGTCGCAGTAGTAGCTCTTGACGATGTTGGCACCGTTTTCCGCCAGCACGCGGGTGGCCAGCAGGAAGAACTTCTCCGTGCGCTCCATCTGCTTGCCAACGGCCACTACGCCCAGGGTGGGGATGCCCAGGCGCTCGCCGGCGTTGGCGGTGCGGCTGAGGAGCTCCAGCGAGCGGGACTCGCCGGGAGCGCCGATGAAGGTCTGCACGGCCATGCAGTCGGCGTCCATGCGGGCGGCGCTCTCCACGTCGCAGGCGATGCCGCCGCCATCGGACATCTCGTCAAAGAGGACGGTGGTGTCGTAAGTGACCCGCACGCACTTGGCTACCCGGGCAGCGGGCGGGATGCAGGCGCGGATGACGCCCCGGGTGCCCATGAGCACGTCCACATGGGGGATCAGGGGCGGGATCACCAGGTCGATGCGCTCCAGGCCCGCGGTGGGGCCCATGATATAGCCGTGGTCAAAGGCCAGCATGACCGTGTTGCCGGACTTGGGGTCAAACATGCGGCCCAGGCGGCTCTTCATGCCGAAATCACAGTGGGCCGCGCCCTTGACGTAAAAGCCCTCCTGGGCTGCGGGTACGTCCAGATGGTAATCGTGGGCGGCCTTGTTGCCGATATTGTCTGCCATGGCTTACTCCTTGCTGTAGGCGGGGGTGTGGCAGGGGGTGTTCCACAGGCGGATGAACTCGTCGTCCCACTTGGCGATGTTCATCTGGAAGCCGCCGGCCTCCTGCACGGTGAGGATCTCGCCCACCATGCTGGCCACCACTTCCACGCCCTTGGCCTTCAGGAACTCTACGGTGTCCTTGAACAGGACCAGCATCTCCATCATGGTGGTGGCGCCGCAGCCGTTGATCATGACGAAGGCCTTGTCGCCGGATTTGAGCTGCAGCTTGCTGCTCAGTGCCTCGGCCACGGTGGCCACGGTGTCCTTGGAGGACATCATGGGCACCCGGACGCCGCCGCCCTCGCCGTGCTGGCCCGCGCCGATCTCCATCATGTCGGTCTCGCCCAGGTCGCCGAAGGACATACCGTTCTGGGGATGGGTGGCGTCGGTGGACTTGACGGTGATGGAGGCCATGTTGTCGGCGTAGCGCTGGGCGATCTCGGCCACCTCGTCCAGGCTCTTGCCCTCCCGGGCAGCGGCCGCGGCGATGTGGTACAGGGCCACCGCGCCGGCAAGGCCCCGCTTGTTGTCCTCGCCGTTGGGATCGTACTGCACTTCCTCCCCGGTGACCACCTGGCGGAAGTTGAGGCCGGCCTTCTGGGCCAGCTTGATGGCCTGTTTGCCGGCCAGCTGGTCGCCGGCGTAGTTGAGGGTCAGCAGCAGCACGCCGTGGCCCTTGTCGGCCAGTTTCATGGCGTCAAAGACCAGCTTGGCGTTGGGGGCGGCGAAGATATCGCCCACGGCCTGCACGTCCAGCATGCCCTTACCCACGAAACCGGCCTGGGCAGGCTCGTGGCCGGAGCCGCCGTAGGTCACGATGGTCACCCGGTCGGCGTTGGCCAGGTCCTTGCTGATGACCAGGTGGCCGTCTACTTCCACGATGTCGGGATAGGCCAGGCCCAGGCCTACCAGTTCCTCGTCGGTAATGGTCTCAGGAGCGTTGATAAACTTCTTCATTTTCATGTGATGTACCTCCCGGTATCAAATAATAGATGAGATCAGCCCTGGGCAAGGCCCTGGAAAAACAGGGACATGGAGGTGGCACCGGCATCGGGGGTGCCGATGGTCTGCTCGCCGTAGCTCTTGGCACGGCCGAATTTGGCGGTGAACTGACGGGTGGCCTCGGCCCCCTCCGCGGCGGCCCGGGCGGCCAGGGCAAAGAGCTCTGCCTCGTCGCTGCCGGTGTAGGCGGCGATGGCCTGGCTTGCGGGGATGAGGGCGTCCATCATGGTCTTGTCCCCCACTTTGGCTCCGGAGATGTCGTCCAGCGCCGAAAAACCCTGGGCGAACATGGCCTGGAGCCCGGCCACGTCGATCTCTTCCCCGTCGGGAGCGGCCTCCTGCATACCGTCCAGCCAGGTGTTCCACAGGGGAACGGCACTGCCGCCGTTGAGGACCATGACCGCCATGGCGGCGTCGTCCAGCATGGACTGGATGCCGCCCTCGGCCTCCTCCACCGCCTGGGAGATGGCCCCGGCGATCTTGGTCATGGTGAGCCCGTGGTCGGCGTCGCCGAATTTGGAGTCGATCTGGGTCAGGGTGTCCTCCGCGGCGGTCACGCAGGCGCAGGCGTGCTGGAGCCGCGCGGCAAGTTCGGTCTTTTTCACTGCCACATACCCTCTTTCTTGGCATTCAGATGGCGTCATCTTGCGCCCGGCTCGGCGCAGACTGCCACACAGAAGTGTTACGTTTGTGCCTTGATTTTAGCGCGGTGGGTAACGGAAGTCAACAAAACTGGGCAGGTTCTCCATAAACAATAAAGCGATTCACAGAAAATTGTGCAATAAATAAAAAACAACTCCTCCCCTTGGCCGGAAGCACAAAAGGAGGAGTTACATATGTAACAATTATGTCAAAAATTATGACAGAGCGGACCGCACCAAGTCGGCCCGGGCCACCAGGTGGGTGAAGAGGCCGGTTTTCAGCGCCCCCTGCAAGGCCCGGACGCTGGTGTTGGCGGAGCACACGCCGATGATGTTGGGGCAGCGGCGCAGTTGCTCCAGGGGGATCTGGATGGCGAAGTCCTGCTCGGACTGGATCACCTTCCCCTGGGGGTTGAAGTAGTAGACCAGCAGCCGCCCGCAGGTGCGCTCCTGCTGCAATAGGTCCCCGTAGCGCACCAGAGAGGCGAAGTCGGGGCTGGAGGGGTAGTTGCCGATGTTCACCAGGGCGGTGTCCATCTTGTCCCACTGGCTCTGGATCTGGCGATAGATCTCCGAGGAGCACAGCAGCTGCTTTTCCTCCAGACTGTCCGGCAGGGCGGGCAGGTAGATGAAGTGAGGGGCGGCCCCCAGCTGCTGGGCGATGAGGCGCACGTTTTCGTTGGACTGGTAATTCCGGGCGGGGATGCTGGCGTTGCCCACCAGGGGGCAGATGTCGGTGACGGTGCTGCTCAGCTGGGGGTTGGCCTCCAGCCAGGTGACCAGCTGGCCGATGAGATGGCCCCAGCCGATGCCCAGACGCCGGGACCGCAGCTGCCACAAAAGTTGCACAGCCCCCTGGGAGAGCAGCTGGTTGGTGGCGTCGTCGTCCTGACCGTCCTCCACCAGGACGCCGTCCCGGATGGAGGTGGAATGGCGCAGCTGCTCCACCAGCTGGCCCTGCCGGGCTGCCGGGTCGTGGATGCGGATCTCCACCACGCCGTGCTCCCGGGCCTCCGCCAGCATGCGGCTCACCAGAGGTCGGGACACGCCCAGCTCCTTTGCGATGTCGCTTTGCTTCCAGTCGTCCAGATAGTACCGCCGGGCAACATAAGCCAGCTTTTTCTGTTTTTCCTCACTGATGCCCATGACGCGCCCGCTTTCTTCTCAAGGTGTTACATATGTTACTTATAACACAAAGCGCCGCGCCGCGCAAGAAAAAAGGACGAAGCGCACAGAAAGTGCGCTCCGTCCTTTTATGTAGCCAGGAGAAAATTACTGCTCCTCGGCCATCTTGCGGTACTTCTCGTACCGAGCCTTCAGGTTGGCGATCTCCTGCTGATAGAGGGCCTCGGCCTTCTCGGGGAAGTTGTTCTTCAGAGAAGCGAAGCGGTTCTCGCCCATGAGGTAGTCCATCAGCTTGCTGGTGTCCGGCTCGGCGGAGTCCAGCTGGAAGGGGTTCTTGCCCTCGGCGATGCGGCGGGGATCATAGCGGTACAGGTGCCAGTAGCCGCACTCCACAGCCTTCTTCATCTCGGTCTGAGAGCAGCCCATGCCGGCCTTGATGTGCTGTTCCAGGCAGGGGCAGTAGGCGATGACGATGGAGGGGCCGGGATAGGCCTCGGCCTCCCGGATGGCCTTGAGGGTCTGGGCTTGGTCGGCGCCCATGGCCACCTGGGCCACGTACACGTAGCCGTAGCTCATGAGGATGGCGCCCAGGTCCTTCTTGGCCACCTGCTTGCCGCCGGCGGCGAACTTGGCCACGGCGGAGGTGGGGGTGGACTTGGAGGACTGACCGCCGGTGTTGGAGTACACCTCGGTGTCCAGAACCAGCAGGTTCACGTCGCGGTTCTGCGCCATGACGTGGTCGATGCCGCCGAAGCCGATGTCGTAGGCCCAGCCGTCGCCGCCGATGGCCCAGATGGACTTCTTGGAGAGGTACTCCTTGTTGTCCAGCACGAACTGAACATCCTCGGTCTTTTCGGCCTGCTCCAGAGCGGCGATCAGGGCGTCGGACACGGCGCGGGTCTTCTCCTTGTCCTCCCAGTTGGCCAGGTAATCGCCGATGGCCTCCACGGCCACGCCGGCGCTCTTCAGGTCCTCCAGACGGATCAGGATCTCCTTGCGGATGGCGTCCTGGGCGTGGAAGAAGCCGTAGGCGAACTCGGCGTTGTCCTCAAACAGGGAGTGCTCCCAGGCGGGGCCGCGGCCGCAGCTGTCCTTGCAGTAGGGCAGGATGGGGGCGCCGCCGGAGATGGCGGAGGAGCAGCCTGCCGCGTTGCCGATGTACATCCGGTCGCCCACCAGCTGGCTCACCAGCTTGATGTAGGTGGTCTCGGCGCAGCCGGCGCAGGCGGCGGAGAACTGGAAGTAGGGCTTGGCGAACTGGATGTTCTTGACGGTCTTATCGTTGATGACGTCCTTCTTCAGGTACTGGTCGTTCATGGCCACCTCGTCGAAGTTGGCCTGCTCGGGCTTCATCTCCTCGAAGGGGGTCATGACCAGGGCGTCCGCGGTCTTGTCGCTGGCGTTGGCGGGGCACACGGTCAGGCACACGCCGCAGCCCAGGCAGTCATAGGGAGAGACCTGCATCCGGAAGGAGTAGGCGGGCACGTCCTTGCCCAGGCCCTTGGCGGGCACGGTCTCAAAGGAGGCGGGCACGGAGGCCTTCTCCTCGTCGCTCAGCAGCACGGGGCGGATGGCGGCGTGGGGGCAGGCCATGGAGCAGCGGTTGCACTGGATGCAGCTCTCGGCGTTCCACTTGGGCACCATGGTGGCAACACCGCGCTTGGAGAAGGCGGAGGTGCCGTTTTCCCAGGTGCCGTCCAGCACGCCGTGCTTCTTGAACACGGACACGGGCAGCTTGTCGCCCTGCTGACGGTCCATGGGCAGCACGATGTCCCGCACGAAGTCCGTCACGCCCTTGGGCTCGGCCACGGGGGTATCGGCAGCGTCGGCCCAGCTTTCGGGGATCTCCACCTTCACGGCGGCGCTGATGCCGGCGTCCACGGCGGCGTTGTTCTTGTCCACGATGGCCTGGCCGGCCTTCTTGAAGTAGGAGTTGTAGTTGTTCTTCTTCATGTCCTCCACGGCCATGTCCAGAGGAATGACCTTGGTCAGGGCGAAGAAGACAGCCTGCAGGATGCTGTTGATCCGCTTCTCACCCAGGCCCACCTGCACCGCCAGCTTGGCGGCGTCGATGATATAGAACTGGGCGTGCTTGCGGGCCAGGTCACGCTTCATCTTGCCGGGCAGGCGCGTCTCCAGCTCTTCCACGCTCCAGGGGCAGTTGAGCAGGTAGATGCCGCCGTCCTTCAGGTCCTCGGTGGTGTCATACTTGTTGACGTAGGTGGGGGCGTGCACCGCCACGAAGTCCGCGGAGGACACCAGATAGGTGGAGCGGATGGGCTGGTCGCCGAAGCGCAGGTGGCTCTGGGTCAGGCCGCCGGACTTCATGGAGTCATAGGAGAAGTACGCCTGGGCATACTTGTCCGCCACCAGGCCGATGGTGGAGATGGCGTTCTTGTTGGCGCCCACGGTGCCGTCGCCGCCCAAGCCCCACAGCTTGCAGGACACCTCGCCGGGATGAGGCAGCTCCACGTCCTTGTAGTCCAGGGAGGTGTGGGTCACGTCGTCCACGATGCCGATGGTGAAGCTGTTCTTGGGATTGGCCTGCCGGAGGTTATCATACACGGCGATGATCTGGCCGGGGGTGGTATCCTTGGAGGAAAGACCATACCGGCCGCCCACCACGCGGATGTGGCCAAGGCCGGCCTGGTTCAGAGCGGTCACCACGTCCAGATACACGGGCTCGCCCACGGAGCCGGTCTCCTTGGAGCGATCCAGCACGGCGATGCGCTTGCAGGTGGCGGGGATGGCGGCGGCGAAGTGCTTGACGGAGAAGGGACGGTACAGGTGGATCTGCACCATGCCCACCTTGCGGCCCTGGGCGTTGAGGAAGTCCACGGTCTCCTTCACGGTCTCGGAGGCGGAGCACATGACCACGATCACGTCCTCAGCGTCGGGAGCGCCGTAGTAGTTGAAGAGCTTGTAGTCCCGGCCGGTGAGCTTGTTGATCTCGTCCATGTAGTGCTGGACGGTATCAGGCAGAGAGGCGGCCTTCTCGTTAGCGCCCTCCTTGCACTGGAAGTACACGTCGGGGTTGACGTTGTTGCCCCGGTTGGTGGGGTGCTCGGGGTTCAGGGCGCTGCGGCGGAAGGCCTTCAGGGAGTCCTGGTTCACCAGGCCACGCAGGTCCTCGTAGTCCAGGGCCTCGATGCGCTGCATCTCGTGAGAGGTGCGGAAACCGTCGAAGCAGTGCATGAAGGCGTACCGGGCGTCAATGGCGGAAAGGTGCGCCACGGCGCCCAGATCCATAGCCTCCTGGGGGCAGGAGGACATGAGCATGGCGTAGCCGGTGGTGCGGCAGGTCATGAAGTCCGTGTGATCGCCGAAGATGGAGTGGTGGTTGCTGGTCACCACGCGGGAGGCGATGTGCATGACGCTGGGCAGGAACTGGCCGCCCATGGCGTACATGGCGGGGATCATCAGCATGAGGCCCTGGGAGGACGTGAAGGTGGTGGTCAGGGCGCCGGCCTGCAAAGAGCCATGGCAGGTACCGGCGGCACCGGCCTCGGACTGCATCTGGATCACGTCCACCGTGGAGCCGAACAGGTTCTTGCGGCCCTTGGCAGACCACTCATCCACCTTCTCCGCCATGGGAGAAGACGGCGTGATGGGATAGATGGCGGCCACCTCTGTGAACGCATACGCCACATGCGCCGCAGCGGTGTTGCCATCCATGACTGCGTATTTCTTTTTCATCTGGTACACCTCTCCTGGTATGTATTGAGCGGGGTCATCATGAGCCCGGCACCGCAGCGCCGGGGCCTTTTTCCATTTAATTCCGTATTGCGGAATTAAATTTCAAAATCAGCAAATAGAAATTTACAAATTCTAAACGCAATGTTATACTTATATCATAAACACTCAATAACCCCATGTCAAGTATATGCCGCATTGTCTATTATAGACAATATTGCCACGAAAGGCAGGAGTTTTATGCAAAAAGAACCGGTCTCCAGTATCCTTCGCGTTCTTCAGATCCTGGAGTGCTTTATGGACAGCGAGACGGAATGGACCCTGAAAGCCCTGGTGGAGCGGCTGGGTCTGCCCACCACCACGGTATTTCGCCAGGTGTCCACCCTGACCGCGCAGCACTATCTGATACAAGATCCCGTCCGCAAAAGCTATCACATTGGACCCCGGTTCATGATGCTGTCCAGTTCGATCCTGGAACAATCCAGTCTGCGCCAGACTGCCCGGCCTGAGCTGGAACGCCTGAGCTGCGCAGTACAGGAGACCATCAACCTCAGTCTCCTGCTGGAGCATGAGATCTTTTATCTGGACAAGGTGGAGACCCACCGCTCCATTGTCTGCAACACAAAGGTGGGAAGCCGCGTGCCGGCCTATGCGACCAGCAGCGGAAAGATCCTCCTGGCAGAGCAGAGCGAAAGCTACATGGACGAATTCTGCAGCTGGATGCAGCAAAACGCCAAGTCCTTTACCTCCAATACCATTGTAGACCCGGCGCAGCTGCGCAGCGAGACGGCACAGGCACGGCTGCACGGGTTTGCCGTTGACCAGGGTGAGATCGAAGCGGGCCTGATCTGCATCGGCGCGCCGGTATACGATATGAATCGCCGGGCCGTGGCAGCGGTCAGCATCTCCGGCCCGGACTATCGGATGCGCAGTGACTGGGATCACATGGTCCAGGAAGTCCGGATCGCCGCAAAGAGCATTTCCAGCCTGCTGGGATATGCCGTTGTATAGTCTAAACACAGAGGAGCTTGAAGCATGGATCAGAACGCATACTTGCAGTCTTTATTCAGTCTGGAGGGAAAGACCATCCTGGTCACCGGCGCGGCAGGCGGGATCGGCGCCGCCATCAGCCGGGGCCTTGCCCGGGCCGGCGGCGAGGTGGCTCTCTGCGGCCGTACGGTGGAAAAGTGCCAAATGCTTGCCAAGGAGATCCGGGAAGAGGGCGGAAAAGCCAGCGCACATCGCCTGGATGTGATGGACATATCCACCATCCAGCCCTGCGTGGACGAGGTGGTCCGCCAGTACGGCAAAATCGACGTACTCTTTAACATTGCGGGCATCAACAAGCGGGAGGGCCTTCTGGACGTGGAGGAATCCACCTACGACCGCATTATGAACACAAACCTGAAGGGTCTTTTCTTCGTCAGCCAGGCAGTGGCCCGGGAGATGTACAAGCGCAGAAGCGGAAACATCATCAACATCGGCTCCCACAACGACGAGGGCATGCTGGGCGGCTGCTCCGTTTACGGCGCGGCCAAAAGCGGCGTGGTGGCGCTGACCCGTTCCATGGCTGTGGAGCTGGCCCAGTACGGCATCCGCTGCAATGCCATCAGCCCCGGTCACATCCTCACGGAACTGACCCAGGTGACCTGGGACCATCCTACCCGCTCCGTCTGGCTGCGGGACCGCATCGCCATGAAGCGTCCCGGTTCCCCGGAAGAACTGGTGGGCATGGCCATTATGCTGGCCTCCGACAGCTCCTCCTACATGACGGGCCAGGCCTATCACGTGGACGGCGGCTGCCTGTGCGGCGGCGCCCCCTGGGAGTACGACACCAACTACTAAGCGCACCCCCGCTTAGATACGCCGGCGCAAGCAGTGTTTGCGCCGGCGTTTTTTTATGCACTGTTCTCTTTCATGAAAGTTTATGATGAACCTCGATGCGTCCGGCTTCCCTCCCGGTTTTTTCCCCTGCGTTTCCATTCATCCGTTCGCAGCGCACACTCTTCCTCCCACCGCGGCCAGTTGTCTTGACATCCGTTGTCATATCATGTAAAATACCACATCATGTGTAGGAGGAGAAATTGTAAGCTATGAGTTATATTGTTGCCATCAGTGTATATTTACTCTTATTGATGGTCTACGGTCTGGTCCTTGCCAAGAAGAAGGTCAAGACCGCAGACGACATGGTCACCGGCGGACACCGCATCCCCTTTATCATTCTGGTAGGCAGCCTGCTTGCCACCTGGTGCGGCGGCGGCGGTATCACCGGCTCCGCCGGCATCATCTATTCCGGCGGCCCCTGGGTGGGCGCCATCACCTTTGCCGCTCCGCCCATCGGCATCATCCTGCTGTACTTCATCGCCGGCAAGGTCCGCAAGTCCAACAAGGTCACCGTGCCCGAGATCATGGAGGCCCGCTACGGCAAGGCCGCCAGCATCATCTCCGCTCTGTGCGTCATGCTGGCCTATGTGGGCGTGCTGGCCACCCAGCTCAAGGCCGCGGCGGACATTCTGGTGCTGCTGTGTTCCTCCAGCGGCATTGAGCTGTCCCACGGTCTGGCTCTGACCATCTGCACGGTCATCATCGCCGTCATCACCGTGGGCGGCGGCCTGGTGTCCGTTGCCTACTCTGACGCCGTCAGCGCCCTCATCATGATCGGCGGCTTCTTCCTGGCCATTCCCTTCCTGATGCACGTGGCCTCCTCCCAGGGTGCCGTGCTGCCTCCGGAAAAGACCACCCTCACCGGCGGCATGACCGGCGTGCAGCTGCTGGGCTACTTCCTGCCCTCCCTGGCCCTCATGCTGGGCGACCAGAACATGCTCCAGCGCTTTGCCTCCGCCAAGAACAGCGACGAGGCCAAGAAGTCCAACATCGGCATGTTCATCGGTGAGCTGCTGGTCATCGTCAGCATCATCGCCATGGTGACCCAGGCCGCCAAGCTCTATCCCTCTCTGGAGATCCCCTCCAACGTCATCTTCCAGGTGTCCGTGGACTACCTGCCCCTGGCCTTCGGCGCGCTGGTCATGTGCGCGTGCATGGCGTTCATCGTCACCACCGCGGACAGCTACCTGCTCTCCTCGGCCACCAACCTCACCAACGACATCTATGTCAAGTACATCCGCAAGGATGCCACCGACCGCCAGAAGATGCTGGTGCTGCGGGGCACCATCGTGGTGTTCAGCGCCCTGGCCGTGGCTCTGACGCTGTACTTCCCCACCGTGCTGGCGCTGCAGATGACCGCCTACACCATGTACGGCGCCGCCATCACTCCCGCCATCCTGTTCGCCCTGTTCTCCAAGCGGGTCACCCCCGCCGGCGGCCTGGCCGGCATTCTGGTGGGCGGTGCGGCCACCATCGTGTGGACCATGATGGGGACCCCCGGCGGCGTGCAGTGCGCCATCGTGGCGGTGCCTGCCTCCGTCATTGCGATCCTGCTGGTCAGCGCCGTGACCCGCAGCTCCAACCCGGAGCACTCCTTGGACGCACTTTACAAGGAAGGCTGATACATCCCACGGGGCAGAAGGACTTCCTTCTGCCCCATTTTCTTTGTACATAATCAGAAAGGACGATGATTTATGGAAGATCCCCGTATCCGAAAGCTTGCCCGCTTCCTCATCCAGGGCGCGGTGGAGCTGCAGAAGGACGAAAAGATCCTCATTGAGCTCCACGGCAGCGAGACCGGCCTCATGAAGGCCCTGGTGCAGGAGGCCTACGCCGTGGGCGGCAAGCCCTTTATCCACATTTTTGACTACGCGGTGGAGGGTGCACTGGTCCAAGGGGCCGACGAGGCCCACATGGCTGAGATCGCCGCCTATGAACTCCAGCGCATGAAGGACATGGACGCCTATATCGACATCCGGGCCACCACCAACATCAGCATGTGGCACAACGTCTCCGACGAGGCCCAGCGCCGCTACCGCCAGTACTACTGGGGCCCCATCCACCTCTCGGAGCGGTGCAACCACACCAAGTGGTCCGTGCTGCGCTTCCCCAACGACGCCATGGCCCAGCTGGCCGGCGTATCCACGGAGGAGTACGAGGACTTCTACTTCCGTGCCTGTCTCGTGGACTACGAGAAGATGGGCCGGGCCATGGAGCATCTGGAGGCCCTCATGAACCGGACCGACCGGGTGCACATCGTCTCTCCCGGCACGGACATCTCCTTCTCCATCAAGGGCATCGGCAGCTTCGGTATGCACGGCAACCGCAACATCCCCGACGGCGAGATCTACACCGCCCCGGTAAAGGACTCCGTCAATGGCTACATCACCTACAACTGCCCCTCCCCCTATGACGGCTTTTTGTTCCGGGACGTATATCTGGAGTTCAAGGACGGCAAGATCGTCAAGGCCACCAGCAACAACACCCCCTACATGAACGAGATCTTCGACATCGACGAGGGCGCCCGGTATGTGGGCGAGTTCGCCCTGGGCGTCAACCCGGTGATCCACCACCCCATCGGAGATATCCTCTTTGACGAAAAGATCGCCGGCAGCTTCCACCTGACCCCCGGCAACAGCTATGACAACACCTCCAACGGTAACCACTCCGCCGTCCACTGGGACCTGATCCAGATCCAGACGCCGGAATACGGCGGCGGCGAGATCTGGTTCGACGACGTGCTCATCCGCAAGGACGGCATGTTCCTGCCCCCGGAGCTCCAGTGCCTGAACCCTGAAAATCTTTTGTCTAACGAAGAGGAGGCATAATCACATGGATACAGTAGTGGACCGCCTGATCCGATACGCCAAGGTATTCAGCGAAAGCGATTACTACGGTCAGGCCGGCACCCCCAGCAACCCGGCGGAATTCGACATGGCCAACCTTCTGGTGGACGAACTCCACGGTCTGGGCGTGGACAACGCCTTTGTAGATGCGCACTGCTATGTCTACGCCTGGCTCCCCGCCACACCGGGATACGAGCATCTGCCCGCCATCGGCCTCATCGCCCACATGGACACCACCCCCGATCTGACCGGCAAGGACGTCAAGCCCCAGATCATCCACTATACCGGCGGCGACATCGTGCTCAACCAGGAGCAGAACATCGTCATGGAGGCCGCCCGGTTCCCGGAGCTTTCCAAGTTCGTGGGACAGGATCTTGTCTGCACCGACGGCACCACCCTGCTGGGCGCCGACGACAAGGCCGGCATCGCCATCATCCTGCAGGCGGTGGAGGAGCTGCTTTCTGAGGGCGCGCCCCACGGCAAGCTGTGCCTCTGCTTCACGCCCGACGAGGAGATCGGCCGGGGCGCCAGCAACTTTGACGTGGTGGGCTTCGGCGCCGACTTTGCCTACACCCTGGATGGCGGCGACATCACCGACTATGAATACGAGACGTTCAACGCCGCTATGGCCCATGTGACCGTCAACGGCTTCAGCATCCACCCCGGCACCGCCAAGGACAAGATGAAAAACGCCCTGCTCATGGCCATGGAGTTCAACGCCCTGCTGCCCGCCCTGGAGACCCCCGGCCACACGGAGGGCTATGAGGGCTTCTTCCACCTCCAGGAGATGCACGGCAAGGTGGAGCAGGCCACCATGGTCTACATCATCCGGGACCACAGCATGGAGCGCTTCAAAGAGCGCAAGGCCATGCTGGAAAAGGCCGCCGCCCAGATGAACCTGCGCTACGGCGCGGACACCGTGGTGGCGGAAGTAGAGGACCAGTACTACAACATGTACGAGGTGCTCAAAGACCGCATGGAGATCGTCCATCTGGCGGAGGAGGCCATGAAGGCCGCGGGCATCGCCCAGCCCACCCACTCCCCCATCCGGGGCGGCACGGACGGGTGCATGCTCACCTACAAGGGTCTGCCCTGCCCCAATCTGCCCAGCGCCGGCCACAACGCCCACGGGCGGTTTGAGTATGCGCCGGTGGAGTCCCTCAAGACCGGCGTCAAGACGGTGAAGGCTCTGGTCTGCCCCACGCTGGTGGAGCGGGTCATCGTAAAAAAGGAGGTATAAGCTATGCATGAACAGCGGATCCAGCGGGTCCTGGAGGCTTTGAAAGCCCGGGGCATGGACCAGATGATCGTCTCCGACCCGGACAGCATCTGGTATCTGACCGGTTACTATGTCTATCCCTTTGAGCGGCTGTTTGCCCTGTACCTGCGCGCAGACGGCGCCCACAAGCTGTTTTTGAACCGTATGTTCCCCACGCCGGAGGCTCCCTATCAGCAGGTCTGGTTCTCCGACACGGACGATTACCTCTCCATTCTCGCCGACAACGTGGACGGCAGCCGTCCCATGGGCATCGACAAGGAGTGGCCCGCCCGCTTCCTGCTGCCCTTTATGGACAAGCACCCCGGCTGCCGCTGCGTGCTGGCTTCCGACTGCGTGGACAACGCCCGCGCCTGCAAGGACGAGACGGAGCGCGAACTCATGCGCATCTCCTCCCGCATCAACGACACCGTGATGGAGCGGGCCGCCAAGCGCCTCCACGAGGGCGTCACCGAGCGGGAGATCGCCGACTACATCGTCTCCCAGTACGCCGCCGAGGGCTGCGACACCATGGCGTTCCAGCCCATCGTCTCCTTCGGCCCCAACGCCGCCGATCCCCACCACGAGGCGGACAACACCCGCCTGGAGCAGGGACAGTGCATCGTCATCGACATGGGCTGCCGGAAAGACCGCTACTGCTCCGACATGACCCGCACCTATTTCTGCGGTGAGCCCTCCGAAAAGCACGCCGCCATCCATGATCTGGTCTGCCGTGCCAACGCCCTGGCCGAGTCCATGGTGCGGCCGGGCGTTGCCCTCAAGGAGCTGGACATCGCCGCCCGCTCTTTGATCGCGGAAGCAGGCTACGGAGAGTACTTCACCCACCGGCTGGGCCACTTCATCGGCCAGACAGAGCATGAGCAGGGTGATGTCAGCGCCACCACGCCGTTGATTGCCCAGCCGGGCATGATCTTCTCCATCGAGCCCGGCGTGTACCTGCCCGGCGAGTTCGGTGTCCGCATCGAGGACCTGGTGCTGGTCACAGAGGACGGCTGCGAGATCCTCAATCACGTGGACAAGCACTGGAAGCTGCCTCAGTGACCCGACCGGGAAACCACCGGGAGAATCAATAAACAAAAAAACGCCAAAGGCCTGCCGTAGTGGCAGGCCTTTGGCTCATGGAGGCATATCTGCTGGAAGGGGGAGTTTCCAGCGAAATTACAGCAGAGTATCGAACGCGGCCTTGAAGTCGGCGATGATGTCCTCGGGATCCTCCAGGCCCACGCTGATGCGGACCAGGCCCTCAGAGATGCCGGAGGCCTTCAGTTCCTCAGCAGTGTAAGTAGAGTGGGTCATGGTGGCGGGATGCTCGACCAGGGTCTCAGCGTCGCCCAGGGAGACGGCGATGGTGCACAGCTGCAGCTTGTTCAGAGCGGCGGCGGTGGCAGCCTTGTCGGCCTTCAGCTCGATGGAGATCATGCCGCCGGGCAGCTTCATCTGACGGGCAGCGATCTCGTGGCCCTCGAAGCTCTCCAGACCGGGATAGTAGACCTTCTCCACGGCGGGGTGGCTCACCAGGAACTCAGCGACCTTCTTGGCGTTGGCGCAGTGACGCTCCATACGGATGTCCAGGGTCTTCATGCCGCGGGCCATCAGGAAGGCGTTGAAGGGGCTCATGACAGCGCCGGTCATGTCCTTCAGACCGAACATGCGGGCGGTGTTGACGAACTCGTTGTTGCTGATGATGGCGCCCGCGATGACGTCGCCGTGGCCGTTGAGGTACTTGGTGGCGCTGTGAACGACCACGTCGGCACCCAGCTCCAGAGGACGCTGCAGGTAAGGCGTGCAGAAAGTGTTATCCACGATGACCTTGATACCGGCGTTATAGGCGTGAGCCTCCTTGGCGACGGCAGCGATGTCAACGATCTTCAGAGTGGGGTTGCAGGGAGTCTCCAGATAGACCACCTTGGTCTTCTCGTTCAGGGCAGCCTTCAGAGCGGCCATGTCGGTCATGTCGATGAAGTGGACCTTCACGCCGAACTTGCAGATGCCGTGGTTAAACAGAGCGAAGGTGCAGCCATACAGGGTGTCGCTGGCGACGATCTCATCGCCGGCTTCCACGCTGGACCAGATGGCGGTGGAGATAGCGCCCATGCCGGAAGCGGTAGCCAGAGCAGCCTCGCCGCCCTCCAGCTCAGCCAGCTTGGCTTCCACGGTAGCCACGGTGGGGTTGCCCAGACGAGAATAGATGTAGCCGCTCTCCTGGCCGGCGAAGCGGGCACCGCCCTGCTCCACGGTGTCGAACTCGAAGGTGGAGGTCTGATAGATGGGGTCGCACAGAGAACCCGCAGCGTTCTTCACCTTGCCGGTATGGATCTGACGGGTGGCAAAGCCAAGCTTCTTTTCAGTGTTCATGATAAATCCTTCCTTTCTAATTCGGCCCACGCGGTGTCTTTCTCCGGCGGAGCAATCGTTTTTGCGTTCATTTTTTCAACATCAAGTGGTCAAAAGCCGCTCGATGCCAGTGGGAGAGAGAATTGAGAGAGAGTTGTTTCGATCAGCGCTTTTGTGGTAATATTGACCAGAAATCTTCATTTACTCGTCATTTCTTTACCAACTTCTGACTATAAGATAACACAATCTCCAAAGGGTGTGTTAGTATTGGATTTCCTCAATCTGTTCTCACTTTTTTCAATAGCAATTTGACTTTCACCGGTGCACGGCCTATAATAAACAATCATGGCCAGTTGGGACAGGAGGTATGGCATGACTTTTCAGCAGCTTACATATGTCGTTGAAATTTCCAAGTGCGGCTCCATCAATAAGGCCGCACACAAGCTTTTTCTTTCTCAGTCCGGCATTTCCACCGCTGTGCGGGAGCTGGAGGAGGAATTAGGGATTCAATTTTTCGTTCGCAGCAACCGGGGCGTGGAATTCACGCCGGAGGGCAAGGAATTCCTCAGCTATGCCGTCTCCCTTCTGGAGCAGAAGCAGCGGATTGAAAGTCTTTACGGAGAAGCCAGAAACACCGCCGCGCCGGTACGCTTTTCCGTCTCCACCCAGCGCTATCCCTTTTCAGAGGATGCGTTTTTGCGGATGCTGCAGAACACAGAGGAGAACCGCTACTGCTTTTCCGCCAAGGAGGCGGGCATGGACGCGGTGATCGATGACGTGTATGACCACCGGGCGGATATCGGCGTGATCTTTTTGACGGAGCTGACGGAAAAGATGATCCGCCGGCTTCTGGACTCCCGGGATCTGGAATTCCACGAGGTAGCCGCCGTGGCGCCGTGTGTCTACGTCCGCAAGAATCATCCGCTGGCGGGGCTGAACACCGTCAGCGAGGCGGATCTGGCCGGCTACCCTTACGTCTCCTTTGAGCACGATCAGGGCGTGGCGGCCGACTTTTCGGAGGAATATCAGATCCTGTCTTTGAAAAAGCCCGCCCGGTGCATCAGCGTGAACAACCGCTCCACCATGATGAACGTACTGGCCCGCACCGACGCATTCACCACCGGCAGCGGCCTGTTGGTGGAAAACATCACCAGCCAGGCAGTGGTGACCATCCCTCTCTCTGGCAAGACCTGCATCCGGCTGGGATGGATCGTGCCGAAAAACAGCAAGCTCTCCCCCCTGGCAGAACAATTCGTCTCCTATCTGGAACAGTCTGTGGCAGAGTCCATCCGATTTACGGAGAACCTGCATCAGTCACTGCCCAAGATCTGTTCCGACAAATCTGAATGAAGAAAAGAGAGCGTCCGAACGGACGCTCTCTTTTTTAATGTATTAAGCCTGATTGGCCTCGCGCTCGGCCTCGGCAGCCAGCAGCGCCTTCTTGGCCTCCACGCCGGACTCAGCCACGTCATACTCCCAGTTCCAGGGATCCTTGCGGCAGATACCGTCGGCGAAGGGGATGAAGATGGACAGGATGCCCACAACCGCCAGGATCCAGCAGTACCAGAGGTTGGGGATGATGTCCGTGGGGCTCATGGCAATGCCGTAAGCAGAGGTCAGGGACGCAGCCGTCAGCAGCTGGGCGCCGTAGGGGATCATGCCCTGCAGCACGCAGGAGAACACGTCCAGCAGAGAAGCGGTGCGACGGGGATCGACCTTGTACTCATGGCTGATATCCTTGGCCATGCTGCCGCTGAGGACGATAGCCACAGTGTTGTTGGCGGTGGCACAGTCAGCCAGGGACACCAGAACGGAGATGCCCACCTGAGCAGACTTGTTGCCCTTCATCATGCCGCGCAGCTTCGCAATGAGCCAGGTGATACCGCCGTTATGGGTGACCATCTCAGACATACCGCCGCAGAACAGGGTCAGGAAGAACACCTCGTTCATGCCGGTGAAGCCCGTCCAGACGTTCTGGGCAAAGCCGAAGATATCCAGAGAGCCGGTGGCCAGACCCACGATGCCGGCAGCGAAGATGCCGATGGTCAGGACCAGGAACACATTCATGCCCACCAGAGCCAGGATCAGAACCAGCAGATAGGGCACGACCTTGATGATGCTGTACTCCAGCACGCCCATCTCGGGCATCACGTCGGGACGACCCACGACCAGCAGCACGATGATGGTGATGACGGCGGCGGGCAGAGCGATGAAGAAGTTCACGCGGAACTTATCGCGCATCTCGCAGCCCTGGCTGCGGGTGGCGGCGATGGTGGTATCGGAGATCATGGACAGGTTGTCGCCGAACATGGCGCCGCCCACGCAGGCACCCAGCATCAGGGGGATGCTCAGGCCGGCCTTGTCCGCAACGCCGACGGCGATGGGAACGATGGCGCCGATGGTGCCCATGGAGGTACCGGTAGCAGTGCCCATGAACGCGGAGATGATGAACACGCCGGCAGTCAGGAAGTGAACGGGGATCAGGCTCAGGCCCAGGTTGACGGTGGCATCGCGGCCGCCCATGGCAGCTGCCACGCCGGAGAAAGCACCGGCCAGCAGATAGATCATCAGCATGGTCAGCACGTCCTCATTGGCCGCGCCCTTGGCAAAGATCTTGAAACGCTCGTTGATGCTGCCCTTGGTCATGGCAAACGCCACCAGCAGGGCAATGAACATAGCCGTTACGGAGGGGAACTGGTAAAACGCCATTTCGACGCCCTGGGACTGCAGGATCAAACCGGCACCCAGGTAGATCACAACGAATATCAGGAACGGAACCAGAGCCAGGCCGCTGCCTTTCTTATTCAGGGTACGATCCATAAAATTTTCCTCCTCTTTTCTTGTCCTCTTTGCTGATACGCCTCTCTCTTCGTCTTATTGCACAGAATATGCTCTCCAGATCTTCTCGTCTCTGTGTAAAAGTATATCATTTTTTGGTGGCAACTGTTAATACCTATCTTATATAATTGGCTATTACTTTTTCCGATACCAATCAATCCCTTTCTTCATAATCTGTTTTTCATAGGTTTTTCATCTCCGGATTGACTTTTTTCTCCATTTCAGATATTGTTAAATTCCTGATAAGAATACCGTACGAAAGGCAGGGATCGAATATGTCCTCTTCTTCATTGGATCTGTCCAGTCTGATGGGCATCTCTCTGGGCACGCTGACCCTGGGCAAGATCATTTCCGCCGCCGTTACGCTGCTGATCTGCCTGGTGGTCACCCGGGTGCTGATGAAACTTCTGGGCCGCCTGCTGGGCCGGTCCAAGCTGGACGCCCGGGTGCAGAAATATCTGGCTGCCGGTGTGCGGCTCATTCTCTATGTCATCACGGCACTGATCGTGGTGGACAGTCTGGGGATCCCCATCACCTCCCTGGTAGCTCTCTTGTCCGTGGGCTCCCTGGGTATCACCCTGGCCGCGGAGGATATCCTGGGCAACGTGGCCGGCGGCCTGGTGATCCTCTCGGCCCGTCCCTTTGCCCTGGGCGACTTTCTGGAAGTGGGCGGCACCACCGGCACGGTGGAGGAGATCAGCCTCAACCACACCAAGCTCGTCACGCCGGACGGACTGATGGTGCTGCTGCCCAACAAGGAGCTGGCCAGCTCCAAAATGACCAACTACACCGTCAACGGCCAGCGGCGCATCACCTGGAAGGTCTCCGCCTCCTACGATGCCCCCACGGAGACGGTGAAAGCCGCCTGCGAGCAGGCCCTGAGCATGACGGACCATCTTCTCACGGACCCCGCGCCCAGTGTCCGGCTGACGGGATACGGCGAGAGCGCCATCGAATACGCCGTTTACTGCTGGGCCGCGCCTGCGGATTACTGGGACGCCTATTTTGCCCCTGTCTCTTATACACATCTCCGAGCCCACGAGACCGGAGCCTA